>Ga0153958_1000147_pt1 | contig 15451 bp, 21 predicted proteins | sample TSFL042MetaG_FD_104719 | JGI IMG/M metagenome (GOLD analysis project Ga0153958, IMG submission 104719) | Attine ant fungus gardens microbial communities from Florida, USA - TSFL042 MetaG | ecosystem: Host-associated > Fungi > Mycelium > Unclassified | place: USA: Florida, Wekiwa Springs... | reverse complement strand
CTTCATTAATTTTACACCATTTAATGAGACGAGCAGTGCAAGGATGGTAATTTTTTTTATCCCATTGGATGGAAGGCAACTTGGGGAGCGGTGGTGCATTGCCAGTGGAAGTCGAAGATGAAGCAGGCGAGTTCTGACCTTGACTAGAGGCCCTTGTGCTCGTCCCACCTCTACTGCGACCTCGGGATCTGCGTCCATGAGTAGTATTACCCCTCATTGTTGTCCACCATGATGTAGATAGCAATATCAATGAGTTGATCAGTCACGATGATATGTTATTGGGGAAAGTTGTCGGGAGTCAGGGTTTGAATCATGCCGAGCATTTCCAAAGTCATTGGCAAGTTATTGTGAAGTTTATTCTAACTTTTAAACACTCTAATGACAATGGACTTCTTGTGTTTTATGGACCACTCTTCTCTGATATCCTTGCAGATCGTCCATAGACTTCTTTGTTCCTCCTTTGACTTCCCCTGTTCAATGTTATATGCTTTTATAGTAGTATCTATAGCTTTCTTTTTCTCCTCAATGGCAAGCTGCTTTTTCTTTGTCTGAGAGAGTAGGTAATACATTTCAGCAGAGAATAGTGGGCACATAGCATGTCAGATATTTTTACAAGTCTTAGAACAAAATAGTCTAAACCATATGTGGCTTATCACTTGCCATAATAACATATTGAGATATGATAGTGCACATTTTGTGACCTTCCACTGGTATCATACTGGCAGAACATTATAAATGTTATCCATAATTTTACTTTGGTATAGTTGTTGTTAGAGGTTATATCCATTGAGTTCATGAACTTGAATGACAATGATAACTCAATTTAATCTTACAACATTAAATTACTTATATTTCTGTTATATTTCAATACATAGCATGAGATCAAAAAACATATTTAGGACAATAAAATGTTAGCCTGCACTTTGGCCAGATATTGTATGAGTGTTATGCTATGGACATTTGGCTCAAGTGATGGTGGTGGCTTAAATGCCCATTTTAAACTATAAAGGCAGGTATAAATGAATGCAGATGGATATAAACAAGGACAGACAGGTAGAACAAATGCATATATATACAAATAAAAGCAGGTGAGTACAAATAAGTATAGATAGGGTGCAAATAAGCACAGGTGGGTGCAAACAAGTGCAGGTGGTGTAAATGAAAACAGGAAGATACAGGTGAGCATATATACACAAGTGCAGGAAAATACAAAAAAATGCAAGTGTGTGCAAATAAGGGCAAGTGGATATAAATGAGGGCAAGCACTGGTATAAAGTGTGAAAAAACTAAAGTGAGTGTAAATATATTGGATTTAAAAAGTTAAAACATATCTAAGTACCATCAGTGTCACCAGCACTAGTATCTTCCATCTCACTCATAGCCTATAGCCAACTCTCTAGCAGTATGAGTAAGGTTAGTGAAAATGAATGATGATAATGAATTTGTAGACAAGAATAAATACATATGAGAGTGAGACTTAGAAAGAATATCATTGTTAAAGCTTACTAATCAACTAACAGTTCTAATTAAACACCTTAAGGTTTAAATCTGGTTGCTTATATAGTCAAAAATGTAAAAATTGTCTAAGTTCAAAAAATGAAAACTGTAGTTTTTGTTAAGGAGAGTCTAGTAATCTAATATCTATGGTCTTATAAATTAGTGTTGCCTTAGCTTAGCTCAAAGTGCTTAGCTGCCCATCAAACCAACATCAAGCCTCATATATAACCCTACTTTTTAAGAGTTGAAAAGGTAGATTAGGGTCACTAATATCCTAATTTATATACTTTAACTTTAATATAGTAGGGCAACATTGTGGCTTGGGGCTGGCCTGATGGATGGCTAAGCACTTTGAGCTAAGCTGAGGCAACACTATTATAAATTGTGAAATAGCAAAAGGTTAATAAATTTATTGTGAAAGTTCCTGTTACTGTAAAGGTCTGATGGGTTCTAGAGTCTATAGTGCCTAGAGTATCTATTTATAGCACTTGGGGTCTCTGTGTCTTAGACCCTATAGCACTCTATAGCTCTATAGCTTTCTGTAGTACTGGAGGTCTGTTGGTCTAGGCCAATAGTGTTACCTAAGCTCAAGCCACTAATTTAAAAAAAATTAACATTGTGAGCTGAATAAATTTACTGAAATCATGAAAATATTTATATAGCTAGATCAAGCCAAAAGTGAAGGGGTTACATAAGACAGCTTAGCATTTTGACCATGAGGTTTGGTCAGGATTTTGTGAGGCTTTTTTGCATCTTAAAATCAATACAAAAAAGCCTTGTAAATTTCTGACCCAAATTTGTGGTCAAAATGCTAAACCATCTTATATAACTCCTTAGCTTTTGGCTTGATCTAGCTATATAAATATTTTCATGATTTTAGAGAATTTATTCAGCTCATAGTGTCAATTTTCTTAAAATCAGTGGCTCAAGCTTAGGCAACACTAGTCTGGGACCCTGTAGCACTCTGTAGCACCTGTCACATTGAAGGTCTGTAGGCCTGAGGCTCTGTACCAGTAGCACTCTGTAGCACCCTGTAGTACTACAGTAGTAGTATGGGACTCTGGAGACAAAATCTCTAGTTTGCTGATGTCATGACTAGTTTGATTGATGGATTCAATACTCACACTATGAATATGATTTACTACTGTCTACTTAGCAACTTATTAAGATCCTGCACAGAATGTCAAGAGTTCAAATTGTATTGTCTACCTCCATCTGATCATTTATTCTGGGCACAAAGAAGAGGGTTGAGGCAATGCTTCTGACAGTATCCATGGCATATAAATAGTTAAAAAAACCTGTCCTTGACAAGTGCTTCAGCAGAGACTCATTTAGTATGGAAATGGATGACACTGCTGACATCTGGTTACTAGTTGTAGTTTTTTTATTGCTGTCCCATTAATTGTCACTTTTAGATCTAGTGATTCCATTATGCTCCTGCTTTTTGACTCTTCTGCTCATAATTCTGCATGATTTTTCACTACTTTTAATCATTTTTCACTCCTTTAGATAGTCTTTTTCTTGCCTCATCACTCCTTTGGATGATCTTTTTCCTGTCTTATCTCTTATTTAGATTCCTTATAATACATTTGTAGTTACTTTCATTGCTGATTTTGAACAATTTATATGCATCTTACTGCACCTTTTGATATCTTTTTTTATTTAAGTTTGTTGGCCTAAGATGCTTCAAGGTGCTTCAAGGCATTTCAAAATGACACATGGCATTTTTGCACCTTGTGAACATCAGCTCTTTTGTTGACTTAAATTGCCTCACAAGACAAAGAAAGGCAGCTTAAGTCATCAGGGATTTTACTGATGAATACTCCTATATATGTCTTTTTTGTGCACTGCCAACAGTAAATTTTCTTCACAATGTCCAGTGTGATCCTCTTCATGTCCAAGTTGTTCCTGCCAAGTGTCAAGCTTATGTCTTGACTCCAGATATTCTAACAATAGCTGTGGCAACACTACTCTGTAGTACCTGTCACACTGGAGGTCTGTGGGCCTGGGGGCTCTGTAGCACTATGTAGTGTCCTGGGACTCTGGAGCCAAAATCTCTAGTTTGCTGATGAGGGACCAAGACTACAAATGTTGTGTATACAGAAGTACTTAAAGGATTAGAAGATTGATTGATTTTTTTCTTTACCTACATTGTATTACCATCCTATGATTTGTCCAATTTGAATATCTATTTGACAAATGAACTCTTAAAAATAAAAATAAAATAAAAAACATGTACCTATGCCAATGGCATAACTCTGGGCATGGCCAAGTTTAAACTATGGAAGCAACAATTATCACGATTGCTCGTCTCGTAATGCCTCCAATGCTTCCAGTACCCCACGTGCTACGTCTTCGTTCCTCTTCTCCAATGCCTTCCCCCGCCCCTTTTCTCCTTGTCTGAGTCCCATGCTACAAAATCCTTCCACATCTGAACCCATATCCATATCCAATTCTCCATCTACGTGCATAATGCTGCCCTCGCCATTCAGCTCTTCCTCGATATCGTCATACAATGCTACAAAGTTTCGCGCATCAACGATGAGAGATTCGAGTAGGGCATCACCACGTATGAGTGACTGGACAGCAGGCGTAGGTCGTACTCGCATGTCCCGTGGGGATGTGGACGTGTAGATGAGGCCCAGTAAGACAGCGGTATACCCTGCTAGGAAAGTGATTCCGGGAGATTGGAATTGAATGCTGCGTGTATTTAACGTAGGCTGAGAAGGGAGGGGCTTAGGATAAGAGACATAAGCATGCCTTCCACTTGCAGAATGAGAAGACTGCTTCTGGACAGTGGATGAAGGATTTCGATCAGCATCCGAGGTAGATTTACGTGCATGATCAGGTAAGATATTTCGTTTCTGCAATAAGGAATCCGTCCCACGATATGACTGGTAAACAGAAACCAGACACGAAAGGAGCGGCATCTGTGATGAAGAAGGACATGTACATATGCGTGTGCAGTTGCGAGCGGCAAAACAGGCTGGATTGAGCACTACATGAAGGGCGTTAATGATGAAGGGCACCACTGATGGATGAAAGGTGAGAAAAGAAACTCACAAACGCGTCTCATTTTCTCGCTTGCTGCGTTCCCTTCCCCTGACGTCCAGTTCAAAAGCAGTCCAAGCGCAAGACAAAGTAAGTCGAAGGATTCAACCCATGTGAGCGAATAGGCTGGAACAGATGAGGATACGAGTCTTCTTTCCCCTTTCCCCCTGCCATTCCTATGAATTGGTGTTCTCTCACCCGACGTATTGTCTCTAGTCCCTTCATCATTCGACACACCTGCTCCGCTAGTTTTGGTCGATACATTAGTTTTACCAGGCGATATCTTTTTATGGGTAGATCTGGGTGGCGACAGGACAGGAAACGATCTCTGTTTTTCAGACGAGCACGAGAGTTCACGTGGAAAGCCGAGTGGAGGCGAGGAAGTATCGGTGTCTTCTGGTTGCCTCGTTTCTACTGTGTAATCTTCATTCCTCTGCGGCTGCTCCTCTTCCCCCTTGCCCCTACCATCACGAAGACTCCCTACCCATCCAACCTGTGCACGTAACACCACGCGCATGACCAAGGACAGAGCTGTGTTGCTTGGTGTCCAGAGGGTATCAGAATGTGCTGGAGAAGGATGGGTACAGGAACGCAAACGATACGAAGAAGAGCATGCGGAAGCCGGGAGGAGCGTAAGAATACGAAGGGTCGAGAACAGCGTTTTGCGTGCTATTTGTCAGCGGGTGTTAGTTTCCTGTCATCCCATTCGAGATATTCATGAGGAAGTGTATATGCATGCACATACGTATATGTATAAATGTGAGAGCAGGGTGGCTGATACCGTGAGGTGGCAATGTGGGGGAGAATTCATAAAACAGAAGAAAAGTAAAAACGTACCAAGCTCACTCTCACATTCATCTTGAATATCTTGTTTTACACTATTCTCCCGTCCTTCATCCATCGCAACAGCATCCAAATCCCGCACACATTCCCGTACAAGAATTTCAGTAGCCACGCACAACTCCACGAGGTCGTCTAGAAGTGCCCCGTTCACCAGCGCACAATGAATTTCTACTCCTTCTTCTCTGCTCTCACTGCCTCTATTCGACCCACGGGAGTGACACTCTTCCATAAGGTAAGTGTCTAACACGTGAAGACAAGCGTGGATGTGGGCAAGGGATGGAGTGGCAATGTCTATCGAGGATTTCTGTCTCTCTTTTCCCTTGTCGTTTATGGCTCCGTTTCCACCTGCGCTTGTTCCTTCACCACCAGGAAACAGTTTTAGCCCTCTCTCCCATGCACTGACGCGGGGAGGCACGAGTCGGAGTTCGGCACGGAGAGAGTTGAGGATGGGAGGGAGAGTCTGGAGTGCGGGCGGAAGGAGGGAAGGGGGTAAGGATGATAAGGTCGTACTGAGCAGGGTGCGGATGGAGATCTATATCGTTCATGATTGGAGGAGAGGTGTGAGCAAAGGCGTAAGATGAGTAGGCACGGTCAAATAGGCATGATCAATGAGAGTATAAGCCAGAAAACACATTCAGACGTACCCCGCGAACGTCTTTCACCACTCCTGATTTCGCAATAATATCCACAAGAGATTTGAGCTGTCGCAGTACATCGCCACCATGAAACCGAAACAGAAGAAAAATCACATAACATCGATGAATACACCATTGAAAACAGCTACTGCGAAACATGCTCACCGGTGCCACGTCTGTGCGGATTATACCTGCCGCTTTGAGTTCTGGTGCATCTAGTCCCAAAAGAGCAAGTGCCAGGACGTCTTTTCTTAAACCTATATAGCTCGTCAGTGATGGTCATCATGAAGTCGCTCCTAAATACCCTGATTCAGCCCATCACGCTTCATGTCGGAGGTGAGACTGAATGAGTTTAGGATATCGAGGAGAGTCGGGACGAAATCAGGTTTATGAGCAAGTTCGGAAAGGGTCTGGGGATCGCGGGTGGAAAAGAAAGCGAAGAAAGAGAGTGTGGCATCAAGGACCTGCAGAAGGTTGAGTCCGAGTTGATTAAGAGTGAATCTTCAGCGGTAGCAGCCGCTATTTATATACGAGATCAGACAAGTGTCAGGAGACGCACCTTGTCTGGACCCTCTCCACGAGCTTTGATGAATATATCCCAAGTGCGAGTGTAAAAGTCAGATATTTTCGCACGGCGGTTGAAGTCGGAGTCGCACAGTTTAGAAACGATTTCTAAGACACTGGTCATGGTAAACGAAGCTGGTGAGTGGCGGAGCGTGCTAGCACGCACCTGGCTCTGCGTAGTGCAATGGCACAGCCGGTCTCTATGCCCTCGAACAAATATCCCACTTCGTCAAGAAAGCGTCTGCTCTCACCCTTGCTGCGCAATTCCGTGATACTCTTTACATCATTTGGCATCCCGTTAGGGAGTGCCAGCGAACCGGTGTTGTGGGTCCTCTTGAGCTGTCGATCGTCGTCGAAAGAACGTGGATAGTCTTCGGAATTGTCAATGCCCCACCTTGAGCGTAAATCAGAGTAGGACTCGCGCGTGTCGTCGGACTCCACTGAATCGACTGCGGGAAGTGCCATAAGGTATGACCGTGATGCGCCAGCGTACGTGCGTGCGTGCTTCGTCGGGAGGAGTTCATTCTGTGTCTGAACAGGTGAACTAGAGGTGGGCCTCTTCGGTGGAGAATGGTTGACGGGAAATGTGTTAGATGGTGCTAGGGAATACACTTCGCATTAAAATGCAACACTAAATCAGTAAGCGTAACTAAGACGTACGGGTGAAGGAGAAGAGATTGTGGCTAGCATTACAGTCAATGGAAGATTCTGTGCGGGACCGTGATAGCATTCGCTTTACGACTCCAAGTGAGATCCCTGGTGACCTCGGCATCTGGTGCGCTGCAGTGGGAAATAGCGTACTCAGGCTCTGGGCTGGCTTGGTCGGCGTGCGCATACTCGATAAGTTACCAGACATTGTGCCTATATCAGGTAGCGTTGCATTTCTTCGAATAGGGCTAGTTGCTCTAGGTGGGGAAACGTGCGATATGGGAATTGACGGAGGGGGAGACACTGAAGATTTTGGCCGTACAATCTCAACCTCGATTCTGAGACGTTTTCGTGGTGGAAGGGTGTCCTCAATATCTGGTCGGGAACGCCGTGAATTCTTGCGCCCATATGTCCGTTTCATCGTTGCTGCCGTATGATCTTGGTAGTAGGTAAGTATACGAGCCTTTGAGGCCTTTGTCAGATATCACGTGCGTGTATAAATGATAGCCTTGCACGTGACCCAACTCAACCTCAACCTCAACCGCGGGATGGAAAGCCTTGAAGCACGAGTCAACTCATTCCTCAAATCCAAGCGTATCAAAAAGAATTCTAAGTCAAATTCCGCATCCGCCACCGTCAAATGGCCCCACCCCGCCTCATTTAATGCTAATCCGGATACTCTGGCCGAGGCAGGCTTCTACTGGGCACCAAGTTGGGAGGATAGGGACACCGTCACCTGCTTTCTGTGCTTCAAGGAGCTGAGTGACTGGAATGAAGAGGACGATCCTTTCCAGGTTCATTGGGAGAAGTGTGGTAGTTCCTGTGCATGGGCAATGGTCAGGTGTGGACTCAGCCAAGATACCACGGATGATGGGAGGTGAGCTATCGCGTCTTATGGGCATATGAGATGCTCATGAGATAACTAGTTTTGTATTCTCGGACAAGGGGCGCGTGCCCACAAGCAAGACGATGGAGAATGCGCGTCTCCGGACGTTCGGCACAAACATGTGGCCTCATGACGCAGATGATGGCTACATTGCTAGCTCAGAGAAGGTCTGTCTTTGCGCATACCTAATTTCTTATGTCTGATCAATTCCTGTCTTTAGATGGCTCAAGCAGGCTTCGTGTACACCCCTCATGCAAAAGGGGATGACACTGCGACCTGCTTGTATTGCAAGGTCTCATTGAGCGGCTGGGATAAGGATGATGACCCAATGTATGTACTTGAATTATCTATCCTCTGAGATGTATAAGGTGAATCATTTGCGTCAGGCTGGAGCACAAGAAACGTGCCACAAAATCTGGCGACCAATGCCCTTTTTTTAGCGCATCAAGCAGCAAAGCATCTCACTCGAAGAAGACTTCGACTGAAGCCTCTGTTCTACCCAAATCTCGCACTAGAAAAACACGCGCTGTTTCACGAACACGATCGAAGCAAGTTGGAGTTTCGCTTAATCTTGACGAAAATTCCGACTCAGGTGATGAGCTTGCAAAGTCAGCGGTCGTTGAGGAAGTGCGAGCACCTAAGACCCGGGGAAAGGGACGTGTGGCCTGCACGTCTAAGCCATCCACATCCAAGGCCACAGTGACTGGCAAGAAGCTCCCATCGGTATCGACTAAGTCAACACGGGCAAAAACGTCCAAATCAGCCTTAGAAAAATCCTCCAAATCAGTCCTCGCAAACTCATCTGAGGCTGAGCTGGGATCCTCAGAAGTTGAGGTGGGCGTGATCGCATCGGAAACAGGAAATTCGGCAGTGGAAGTAAATGTCGATATACCAGGAGTAAACGATACTCCTGTACAACGAACACGTCACGACGATCTTATCCATAATGACCAACAACCTAGTGACGCTGATTCCGACGACATCAATGGTACACCTCAACCTCCTTCAAGGCCCGAAATACTTGACGACATTGTACCTATGGTTGTAGATGAAACGTCACAAGTGTGCGGTCACAATCCACCCCTCCCTTCGCCGCCGCTTCCGTCATGTCAAGCTGCGCAACTAACAATTCATCCTACTCTCCATCCAGAAATACTCACTCCTGAAGACCGATGCCTCACGGTCGAGCAGTGGATCAGACGGGAGATTGAATCCAGCTATGACCAACTCAGGCAAGACGGGAGGAAGCAAATTTTGTTATTCGAAGGGAGGGCAAGAGAAGTCCGGCAGATTATAGAAGCATTATGATCAAGCTTGTGCAGCCAAACATGCTAACATTACATAAATGGCATGATACATGCAAAACTCATAAGTGTCCCCATACCCAAGCGTAGTGAAGGGATGGTTGAGACTTCGGCTGCGTACTAGGCTGATCACCTCCTGTACTCAGCGCTGCAGACCGCCGTCCCTAAAGGTAAAGCGCTGGTAGGTAGAGCATTGAGAGGCTAGTAAAGGGTTAAGGTAGCGGTTTCGAGCCTGCGAAAGCTCTCGTCACAAGGGGCTACCGCTACCCCGACCGCTTGTGATTCTAGCTCTACGTAGGAAGCTTGCTTTTAATCCTATTGAGTGGGAGTAAATGGTCCGTGCCCTGCATGATTAGGACAGGCTAGCAACGACTAAGGTGTTTCTGGATGTTTTGCATCACGACCCACCTATGGAAAGGTCTAGCATGATGGGGAATATATATAGCAAACACGAGAAAGTTGCTGCCAGTCCTTGTCAGCAAATTGTGGGAATAATTCTCGCCGCTTGGGTTCGATTGCACCTGGTCTTCAAGCTTCAAGCTTCAAGTTTGATCAACTTGAACTTCCTAGATGTCTATGTCAGAGCCTAATGGCTCGGATACGTCTGCATTGTTGCTGCAGATATTATCCCTACAGGCTGAACTTACAAATCTCCAATGTCGATATGATGCTCTACTTGCCTCCAAAGAACGTGCGGCTTCAAGGTACAAAGCTGACTACAAGAAGTGGCGAACCTTCAAGCTTTGGCTCCGCAAGAATTCCAATTGTGACAAGGAAATGCTTTCGATGATGAACGACACCGACTGCGGAATTGACCAGACGTTCCTTGGCATCAACAAACGACGCAGGTTGGATGGAAAGAGACCCCTTTTGGCTGCGTTTGACCACGCTGAAAAGCAATCGTCCAACAAGTTAGCTTTGACGCGTACGTATATATTAGTTTTCACGCGTCTTCTATCGATCTCAGTTAATTCTGGCTCAGCTCCTGACGTTCCGAGCAAACAGCACACCGTTTCACCAAGTGCACATGCATTGCGCGATCAAGCTGTTTCAGCGAAAACCGCGATGCCTTCCTCATCCAAACCACTGCGCCCGGTACAATCTGTTGTGAAAGGTATCCTTAATGAGGAATTGGCAGCTGGTGCGTTCCCGCCAATCCAATATTTGACCGACTTTCATGAGCATTTTGGCAGGCACAACTGCGTCACACAATACTGACTTACCTCGAGAGAAACGGGGGCGATATGCCCAAGCTAAGTAAGTCTTCTCAACACCTTCCCAACACCACATGTGCTCGGCTCATCTGGTAAACATAGTAATTCGGTTACTATCAATTCGCGCTTCGTCATATGCAAAGAACGTAATCACGGTCTAGACTACCAGTATGATGATGTAGTCAAAAGTCGTGAAGAGCGGAAAATGATGCTCGCTGACGATTGTGAATGTTGTCGTGATGTGCGTGTTTCATTTAAACCGAACGACCTTTACCTCAATTTCTTTTTGCGATGACACAGTATTATGAAGCCGTTGGACCACTTCCCAAGCCTCCCCAACAGCTCCTTTGGCGTTCTCCTTCCTCAACGCCAACGAAGAAACGTCGGTCTTCGTTTGACAGTCCCTCAGACTGCAAAGAAAACCGCGAAGATATTGAGCACCACAAGGAACAAATATCACGACATCGACACCACTGGTACCGTGCTAAAACGCCACCTGGTTACTGGGACATTGGATTTCCTGACACACAAGAGACATCTGACATCAACCGACGTGCCGCACTAATGTATGCCAGGAAACTGGTAGAAGTTGAAAGCGAAGCACGGTGAGCTAACATTCCTGTTGTCTCGCACGCTCAGTTAACTCACAACGTCACATAGGAGTGGCAAGGGAAGATATGTAGCGAGGACATGATGTATAGATAACCTTGGGAAAAATATCAGATAGTGCTATGGACATATTTCCTCGGGATAGTATCAAGAACTCGGCCTGACATAACATACCACACGAGACGAAATGGATGATAGTGGTTTACCAATCGCTTCCATAGTTCAACTATCTTACATGTTAAATTTTAATCTTGCTAGGATCTAAGGGACGCACCATATTGGCCAAAGATGACAGAAAGAGGCAATGGGTGGCTCTGCGCAACAAAACTAAGTTACCAAGCATCGCCAGCACGAAAAATTAAGACCCACCTCAACACAAACATCAACACTATTACCGTCCTTACTTGGTCTCAGCCTCATATAAATCCCTCCTTTTCATTCCTTCAGCGCATATATCAACTAGTCTTGCCACACTCACCAGGGGATCGCTGTGGGTCTTTGGCCCTTAGCATCAATGCAAAAAGTGGAAAATGATTCATGAAAGCAAGAGCTGTCTCTAAACTCGCGTATACCAATATAGTAGAAACGCGCATCTTGTAGCACCTCAAGTCAGCTGATATATACACCATAGATTCTGAGACTTACTGCAGCGAATAAAATATAGTACACCAAGACAGTGGGAAATAGATAAGCGACAAGTGTGAATAGTATGGTGCCCAAGAGTAGCTGGTCCACATCATAGTCCCAAGAATCCGTCCGGTTCCTTAGCACGTTGTACCGTTTCCCTTAAGATTGAATTATTACAATCTCTCAACAATCACGTTGTAGAATCATTTACCTCGGAAAAGATTCCAGAGGGACGCCACCAAGAGTAACAAATGACCATACACAGTCACAGAGACCAAATAGCACAGATGTATATGTGCCATGAACACACACACTAGATCACATACCATAGCAAGCGTCATCGTCACACCAAACGCACTCGCAACTTCAAGTGCGCTGAATAACATGGGGAGGAGATGTATGAGGGTTTGGAAGCTTCCTGTACATTAATATATGTTCTTCAGTGTTCCACGGTACTAGGTGGCAAACGCACTGTTCCAAAGTGCAATCAATCCCATGAAGCTATGCGAGTAGAATCGGCTCAATTCGGTATTGAGCTTAAGGCCAGCAGGCCAGCTATCAAGCCACGAAAGGATCTGTCGTAATTTGTGCACCGCTGTGTCCTGAGTATTCACGTCAGAAAGTGTACAGAGTAGTGCTGAGTAATTCGAACCTCAAAATTGACCACAAAAAAGTGCATGAGAACACGTCGGTCTTGCCGCAAGAATTGACGGAGTGCGATACCAATGATGAGATCATTCAGAATGATCCAGAGGGTGCTATAAAACCTTATGAAAAAAATGAGCGTATTGCACAAAATGAATCGAACAGGAACTGTCCCCACTCAATGTACTGAGAAGATTTAAGTCTCATGTCCCCATTTGGAGCAGGCTGCACGCCAAGGAGCAAGCGACCCAGTTTCCTCGTCCTGGACTCGATCTGCTGCACTGGATGCAAGTTAAGCACTTAATCCAAATGAATAGCACGATGCTTACCTACGGTGCTAAACTCTCTCAAAGACAAAAATATACATGAGGCGAGATGCCAAAAAGTGCTCTTCGAGCTTGTGATCCCGTCAATTGTAAATTGAATTCTCTTATTGATAACCGAACACTTCGAGCGCTCTTGCAATCGAGTGCAGACATCTGGGATGGCAGTCGTCGGAGTACGCTGCTCGCATTCGACAAGTTGCTGGAGGGTCTTCGCACAGTTCCACTACAAGCAAATAAGCCCAGCAAATAGCCCAGACAATTCATAACATACTTGATTGACGAGAATCTGCCCTGTATCTGACGCGTTTCGCAATGTCACGATATTCGAAAAATCGTGCTTCATACTTGACCGCATATACTCGTCCTGAAGGTCGAAACGGTGTGGTTCGTCTGAACCCAAGACATAGAACCGCAAAGAGGATGGACTGTGTCGATGGTAGTATATGCACGAAATAGGATGTGCCCTATCACCAAAGTCAGTTGTATGTCACACGTGCGAATGAGGTCTAACCACGATTGACCGGAAAACATTGTGATATCCGGTTGAGGGTACAATGATGTTCGCACAGGCGAGCTGAATGCACAACGACCAAGAACACATGGAGTACCACAAAGTTTAATTATGACTTGTCCTTCTGTGGAATGAGCGACTTGCTGGAGAAGAGCATCTGCATGTGACTCCTGTTTGGGCAAGTTGAATCAATTACGACCAACCACGAGATGATCATTGAACCCACATCCTCGACCTCTAGCACACCCGCCACACACACCTCAGGATTGTTCCACCCATAGCAGAACCCGCTCCCTGCGACATCAGAAGGCCAGAGAACAGATGGAGTCATGTCGTGAACCTCATTACTGGTGTGTAATAGTCCTAGTAATAGAAAATGCTGTTTATGTTACGTTTCCCCACGTGACCAGTTTGTTCGAACGCGCTACGAGCGCGGACAACCTTACATCTGTTGCAGCTCGCTGTCTAGCCCGTTTCTCCGCTACCTTCCACATATAAACATAAGCACCCGCGCTCATTGGCACTCAAACCATAATTTGAATCTCTGCCGATGGATTCACGAAGACCTGACGTGAAGAAGAAGCTGGTAGTAGTTGGAGACGGTGCGTAGATACTTGTCTTTTTCTCTTAGTGTCAGGTGCCTATGCTCAATTCATTACACTCAAGGTGGATGCGGAAAGACTTGTCTCCTTATCGTATATGCGCAGAATAGATTCCCCGAGGTATGCATGGGCTTAATGCACGCCTATCACCCACGCATGATACTCATTCATTCGTTCGTTCAAATCTACCTCAACTGAACATGACCAAATTCACGGATGCTGCAGTCCTATGTACCCACTGTGTTTGAAAACTACGTCACGCTAATCCAATTCGATGGCAAAGTCGTAGAACTAGCACTCTGGGACACTGCTGGACAGGAAGAATACGACCGACTACGACCATTATCCTATCCTGATTCTGACGTTATCTTGATTGTCTTTTCCATCGATTTTCCTGTCTCGCTAGGAAACGTACAAGACAAGGTATGTTGCTCGCTAGCGCGCCAAACCGACTCGCGGCACCTGACACCTGCGAACATTCCCAGTGGTACCCTGAAGTTGCCCACTTTTGCGAAGGCACTCCCCTCATCCTTGTTGGAACAAAGACGGACTTACGACGAGATGAACAAACACGACGCATGCTTGGTGCCCAAGGTCAGGTACCAGTGACACCTGAGCAAGGTGGAAATGTAGCTCGGGAAATCGGTGCCAAGTATATTGAGTGCTCAGCAAAGACGGGAAGCGGTGTGCAGGACGTGTTCAACCTTGCATTGCGAGAGAGTATGAAGGGGCGCTGGGGGAAGATGGTGAAACAGCGGCGTTGTGTCGTCGTGTAGGGCACACTTGCGAACCGCAAATGTTTCATTGATTGGGTGATAGTGTGGGGGTATGCTGATACTGATATCTTACTTGCCTTCCTCTATACTGTGCTAAGAAGGACTATTATTCCGTCTTGAGGTGGGTAGAATAGAGATTCTTGGAGAGGGCCCAACAGCGGTGGGCAATGTAGACAAAGGCAAAGAGGGTAACAGTCACGGTACCAAGCTCGACGTAGAGGATGTGGTTAATGTTCCCAACAGGGATGTTAGCTGAGAGTGGCGACGTAGTGGTGTGTTCAATGATTTCAAATTGGGTGGACACATTGAGCATGGCGAATTGAGGACACTGAGATGGTAAGACGCCACGAACGGGTTCGTCTGATGAAGTTGTAAGGTGAGATGACAAAAAAGAGCTCAAAACGTACGGGAGGAGGGACAGCCCCGGAAGCAGGTCGGAGGAGGAAGCTGAATCGTGTGATGAGGGTTATGACCCCTGCCTGGGACACCGTACCTCAGATGGAGAGGTACATCCACCATCTCCTTCTCTGGATCAACAGCTACCAGCAACCAACCTATTTCATTTCCTACCCCTAATATTGGAAGCTCCAGATCCGCATTCCCCACATATTCGAATTGGAGTCCATGATTGCTGAGCTCAAACGAATCAATGATAACGTCCGGGGGTAGCCCGTAGAGGACAAACAGGTTGCATGCTGCATATGCATGCCGTG
>Ga0153958_1000146_pt1 | contig 15551 bp, 21 predicted proteins | sample TSFL042MetaG_FD_104719 | JGI IMG/M metagenome (GOLD analysis project Ga0153958, IMG submission 104719) | Attine ant fungus gardens microbial communities from Florida, USA - TSFL042 MetaG | ecosystem: Host-associated > Fungi > Mycelium > Unclassified | place: USA: Florida, Wekiwa Springs... | reverse complement strand
GCCCAAAAAGAGACCATCAGGTTTCAGGGCCTCTTTTATTTGTACAAGCACGCCTGGTAGGTCATTCACCCAGTGGAGGCTGAGGCAAGATACGATGGCCTCTTGAGAGTCACGAGGAAGAACATCAAGGAGATTCTCTTCATCTGCATTGATACGCTCTACTTCAACTGGAAGCACCCCTTACAGTCATCAAGGCGTTACTCCATTAGAACCATTGACATACCTGCGAACTGTGCGTCCAAATCTCGGTTCAGCGTAGCCTCTGCGTAGAGATGAGCTGAAAGCATAAGGGTAAGGTGCGAAACGCGAACTGCTAGACTCTACCATGACTACTCTTCGCGTTTTTTCGGGCTCGAGGAGTTTGGAAAAGTGCCCGGGTCCTGAACCAAGGTCCACGATGGTATCGAACTTGCGTTTAATGTCCTATGCATGAATCAGTTACGCTATACAATATGTAGCAAGTCACTGACTAGTAGCCTCTCCATCATTCGATCTGCAACTTCATCCCGAACGTAGTCCACAGTCTTGCTCGATACGCCTGCATCTTTGCTCACTGCTCGATCGCGTTGCTTCCTCTTAGCAGCACGATCGAATACTTGATATACTCCAGTTGCTGGTAGCGGAAATGACTCGGAGGTAAATGTACGTGCCCAGGGACGTGCTACATGGCGAGCGGCCAGTCGGAGGAGCATGGCTCAGCGGAGTCAGCACTCAGCCGTCAGACGGTGCTCCCAGGCTGAATCTCGTGACTCGTGAAATAAACAAAGTGTGACATGTGACGGGTTCAGCGTGTCTCCTTTCTACGCGTAACTTTTGGGCTTGACTAGCGAGTGATGTCGGACAATCATGGTGGTCAAACCAACCCAAACGATCTTCGTGCGATGGCCCCGTTCGTCATGCCACTTACCAGGGAGGATTATCTGTCATCCAAAGCCGAAATCGAGAAGTATCGAGAGATGCTCGCCAAGATGGAATTGGAAGTTGAACTACAGGAGGCAGCGAGACTAGGCCGAGAGGCTGAGTGAGTATTTCGCATTTGAAGTAAACGTTGTAGCTGATCGTCAGAAGGCAAAGACTGAGAAGGATAAGAGCGGATGGCGCGTCGTAAGTGGGTCAGATTCCTTGTTGAGCCTGAGTCTAATGTCTTCCTGATCACCCCACTAGACTGGCCGCAGGGCCTTCGTCAGCAGGCAGCTTTAAACATTATCCGCATGCAAAGTATCAGTCCGTAGTGCAGGAAGTCCCCTTGACAGCCAGAATTGAAGGGGAAGTGCAAGATTTGCCATCAAATGTACTTGCAGTATTCAGCCTTGCAGTTCTGTGGTCTCATCCTATGTAGTCATCTAGGTCCCCCATGGAAGGACCATTAACTCAATATAACTCCCAACATAACCACCCCACCGCCATTCAGCCGGCACAGCAGTCTTCATCTCATGCGTATACCGCTCAGTTCCCAAGTCAGCACCTAACGCAGGGGGCATCCTCTGGGCCAACACGACCACAAGCGACCACAAGGTCCCAAAGTTCATATTCACAAGCGTATCGTCCCGCATTTGCTGTTCCCAACTATCAGCATTCAGTCACTCCTTCGTCTACATCGAGTTACTCACACAAGATGCCAATGGGCCAGTCCTATCCACAACAACTTAGTACGTATCATGTTCAAGCCTATATTGTTGTACTTATTTTGTCGCGCTCTGATCCCAGGCGAGGAGTACTGGATGCAGCAAAGCCAGAAGTACGCAGCAGAATTAGCTGCTACTAATACTCGCCCAGGGGGGCAAACTTCATTAACAAGTGTAAACCAACAAGCAACGTCTTTTCCTACAACTGTGATGCCTCAGCCTGCTCACGTTCAACGCCAAACACCATTACCAACTCCAATGTCCGAAGCTGCTCCTACCACCTCTTCTACACAACATCCAACGACATCGACTGAAGCACGTTCCTCCTTTCAATATAGATCCTCAGCCCGCGATTCTACCCAGCCTGGAAATACAAAGCAAGATTTTATTCGCGAGTTTCAGGTAGTTTGCAAGGTAAGTCTATGATGTCGGCGGATACTTGCCTTCTTCTTACCGCATCTAATAGTGCAACGCGGCAGCCATTAATGCTTTCTTGTCCGCGTGGCCTGTGTCCGCGGAGTGGTTGACTGAAGCTGTATCAAGCGTTGATCCGACGAGTTTGAAAGATGCGACTGCAATCGCGCTGCTTGATCACATGAGAAAACACTTCAATATTTCTCCTCAAAGCACTTCTTCCACCTCTGCTAATCCCGGTGTCTCCCCTAAGTCCGCTGAGACTCCCTCAAAAAACTCTGCGACGGATCGGCGTTCCCCCCCACCCCCACCCACGGATCTACTATCTACTCAACGAAAATCGTCAACTCTCGACACAAAGGAAAAGTGCATAGCAACCTTTCACGAAGTTTTTCGGGTATGTTATTATCTTGTTCCACAGAATGGTCTATTAAGCGTGACGGTCCTATGATTACCAGCTGGGAGGTGCGGACAAGGCTGCGGAGTTCATCATGCAATATCAGTCTGAGATGCCTCGAGAGTGGCAACATGCGTTAATGGGCTCTCTAACTCCTGAACAGATAATTCAGATGCGTCTTGCCTGTCATCGTGCCAGCCGAAGAGCCGAAGAAGCTGCCAAGAATCGTTTGGTTCCGAGTGGTGCTTCGAAGTCGGATGAGTCTCGCAATAATAACTTCGCGCAGCAAAACCGGATTCAAACCACTGTTGCAAATGAAGTTCTTGCTCAATCTGCATCTTCGGCTGAGCTACCAAAATCGGTTCCAGTACCACCCAGGCCGTTTGTTACTAGGACACAGGTGCAGTCCACGAGTACACAACCTTTGCAGACGTCAACTTCAAATCATACCACCGCAAATACGTCCGCAGCATCCGCTACTGCTGTACAGGCATCCACACCCACTACGCAGCCATCACCTTTAGTACCATCGACGCAGCCAGTGGCACCTACTATTTCGCGGCAGCAACCTCTGACAGGGACCATTGCATATGGAAGTCAATATAACCGATATGGTGTACCCCCTCCTTTGAGCGTCCCAACTGCTGACGGCAAGTATGTGGGCTACGTGTATGTTCCGCATCTGAACCAGTACGTGCGGGAAGACATGGTGGGTAGGCCGGTAGTGCCATCAAACTCTTTTGCACCTAATATTCAGCAACCGCCTACTGTTGCACCTCAGGACGTGTCAGCGCTCACACAAGTCAAAGCCACCATATCGATTCCGCCGGCTACTCCGCCGCAAAAACCAAGTGGGACTACCACAGACGCGCGTACACCACAACAGGCTGATAAGTCACGGCTTGCCAGGGACATTCTGAGATCACTAGGAATGGACGAATTACCAGCCGTGGTGGCAGAGGAAGATGAGGAAGCTGGTATATTGAATAATTTATCAGCTACCACAGAGCGCCAACAAGATTCATCACATGAGGCTTCTCACGAAGCTCCACGGGGTACTGATCTCATTTTATCGCCACCGCTGATGGCACAATCTTCGGCGCAACCTGCACAAAGCCCATTGGAGCCAGTTACTATTGACTTAACGATGGATGATGAAACGAATACTATTGCACCTGGAGACGGCGCTACTTTGCCCATATCCCCACCTATTACCACATCGATTCCAGCACCTACCTCCATGAATCGGGACGACTTGAAGCACGAAGCTGATGAGACATTGCCACCCAAATCGCCACCACCTACCGTTACATCAGGTGCAGCATCCATCTTTTCGCATCAGGATGAGTTGGCATCTCGGGTTGATGGGATGTCGATAGCCACTGGCATGCAATCTTCAAAGCCTAATCGAGAAGATGAGCACATGGAACCTAATCGAGAAGTCGAGCACATGGATACCATATCATTCACAGATCTGGATGAACCTCTGCCATCTTTCCATAAACCAGCAGGCTCTTCCTCCCCTGCCCCCAGCTTTCGAGTGCAGTCACACGAGCAGATCGAGGACGTTGCGAACGGAGTTCTTCCGCTTTTCTTGCCCTCACCGATAGCATCACCTGCACCTTCGGGGCACTCCTTTGCTCCACTTCCCCCAGAGACGGATGATGAGGTCATAATAGTTGAAACCATATTACGTGGTGTCTCGTCTCCTAAACGCCGCGGTGACTTGGACGTTCTGTCATTGGATGATGAACGTTCGCTGACACCCCCACAAAACGTAAGAAGGAAGAAGGGTCAAAGGGTCTATGTGTTGGTACCTCCACCCCCTCCTGATCTCAAGAGAGCTATTAAAAAACGAAAACTGGAGAAAAGTGGGATGGTCTCTGGTTCGGAGGAGGAAGAGTGTACGAGTATGTTCCCGTACATGTGACTATGGCTTATGTGTATTCATTACAGCCAAATACAATGATTTCGAGAGAGCCTTCATGGCTGACAACAAATTCCGAATGGTAGAGAGACCTTGCCAATGGGCTGAATGCGATGCTCTGATGAACAGTGGCGAGAATCTTTATTTGCATCTCAGATTGCACATGCAAGAGGCTAACTCAAATGTGAGTGATGTCGTTTGTTGGCATGGTCAAGTAGCTCATTAAACATCCAAAGGGACTCTACGTATGTTGCTGGCAGGGTTGTTTTCGAAGAGCTAAGTCGGAGGCGGCTATGGCAAAGCACCTGCAAAGACATTCCTACTTTCCTCTGCCGTGTCCCATTGCAGGCATGTGTCATTTGGTATCCTCACCCATTTAAATCAACTAATTTGCTTCAGACTGTTCAGATGTTTTCGACGAACCATTTAAGGCGATTGTGCATGAAGTGCGTCAACAACGAGATTCAATAACAACCCTTGCGATGAAACCGCCTTCAAGTCCTCATGTGCCAAAAATACCTTCCAAGCTAGATCCTCTACCCCACATTCTCCCGTCGTATCGGGTGGAACCGAGATACATCCGCCAAGCGGAGATCCCACCTCAGCGTCACAGCGTGATTGGACCATGGGTAAGTCACACCATGGTAGAGATTCTTTGCTATATCAAGTTTGACAATGATCAAGGTTCTTCAAAATATATTTAGCCCTGTGGAACAAAATTTGAGAAAGCAGAATGCACCTATGCGACTCCGGTATCCCCGCCAGGATGCTCGTCCAGAGGACTTGGATAACTTGAGGGCCAGACCAGACGAGTATGACTTTCTCGCGTCACTTTCGACATCACCGAGTCGAAACATCCGATACGACGACCTTGATTCTGAGTGGGTGTCACTGGCACTGCATGACGGTCTTATGCTGTGGGATACGGACAGTGGCGCGGTGACATCGAGACCTGAATGGAATGCTGATGCAGGGGATGAGACAACGGGTGGAGATGGATCTCGTTTTATACAGACCGAGGAAGAGGCTGTGGAAATGATGTTGTAGTCGAGTAGATGATAATCAGATTGTCGAGTTCGCAACGTTGTATCTAATGAAATTTACTAAAAAAATATGCTTGGTTTATAATAAAGTTGTGAGAAGTACGGCTGCGAGCCCGAAAACACACGGCGCGAGAGAAGTGATGAGTTGTAATCTGAAACGGGTCATAGCTACTGGCCCCCTTCAATCCCCAGCCAGAATGGTTGAACCCATTCCCGCCCATGGTGAGCTCACAACAGTCGCTTTCTTCACAGACGTGCTCCTTGACCAGCGACCAACAGCTCCAATGTTTATTTCCTCTCGTTCTGCCGATGTCATTCTGTCTGATATCCGTCCTACAAAGTTAACCCCGGATGCTCTCAACTCCATTAATGCCCTTCTCGACGAGCTACTCTATATCATTCTCAATGCGGCCCGCGCGTTCAACCCCTCCAGTCTTAGGACGGCGATGCACAAAGTCCTCCCAACCACTCTGGGCAAGGAGGCCATACTCGAGGCTGAAATGGAGCTTAGGGCCTACTATCAACGTACGGATGTCACCGCGGGTTCAGGTTCGTCTGGTGAAGATGGCCTTCTCAACGTGCAGTGGGCTTACGAGGTACGCATCACTCCAATGTGTCATTTACCCAATCTTCATTTCTACATGCAGCTCTTACGACTCAAATGCGAAGCGTATTCGACTTTGAGCGACACGGACGAAAATTCAGATGCCGAAACTCGCCTCAAGGAACGTATGAATGCAGATGGTGTACCTCCTCCGAAGCAGGATATCCTTGCGCCAGCCTCGCTCTATCTGACCGCCATCATCGAGTAAGTTATTACCCTCTGTTGTTCAGATTCATTATCCTAACTTCTATTTGTCAGGTTCGTATGCGAGTGAGTCTGGACTCTCTTTCTAAAGTCGCTGTTCCTGACTTTGAGCTCTTCTCATGACAGGCACATCTTGTCAAACGTGGGACGTGTTGCGTCGCGAGATAGCAGCCGAGCAACAGCCAACTCTCAAGATCTCTTCATTGCTCTTTGCGAGGACAGTACAGTTTATGGCCTTTTCAAGAACATGAAGGGTTAGTCTCTAATAGTCTTTCTTCGGTACAGCATTGCTGACGTTGTTCATACTTCTAGTCTACGGACAAATCGAAATGCAGTCAAAATTATCTAAACCGAGCCGAAGCAAATCTTTTTCCCGCGAGAAGTTGCCGGGCGCCGTCTCTGCTGCGTCCTCCCGGGAGGGTGATGCGTTTCGCAGGGACGGCTCGTCCCAGCGCAAGTCGTCAGAGTCGTCTAAGACCGGTTCTACCATGCTTATCAGCTCTCATCATCACTCTGCTAGATCATCTGTTGACAAGGCTCGCACCATCAAACTATTTAGTGGCAACAACAATAGAGGATCGAATGACCATCCCAATGGGACTGATACGATGGCAGGACATATGAAGACAGATTCATTAGTGAGCGCTAATACCAAGCAATCTATCCATAGTGGTGACAGGTCTCCCATTTCGCCAACATTTTCCGTGAGACATATTTTACCTTCCATTATGGACTGTTGACTGACTTACGGTGCGTTTTAGGATCGATCGCAAGAATTTGATGACATGATGCGATCAGGGTCAACCATGAAAGTTTCGCTCACCCCGGATAGGCTGAGGACGATGGAGGTAACGTTCCTTATCGCGAAATTTTTTACGCATTAGCGTTGATTGTTTGATGAAGGCTCTTAACAAGGATAAGGCACGTTTCAACGGAAGAAAAAACCCCCCCAAACCTTCCCCTCATAAGGACTCCATTTCGGCCGAGGTTTTGCTAACACCCACTACATCCGACCACCTCAAGCGTGCGACCAGACCCTCGTTGCAGCACGTTGAATCTATTCATGAAATTGAAGAGCCCATAGTCAAACCTCCCCCAACATCACGCCCTAGACAGCTCAGCGCTGCTACTACTTCAGAATATAGTCCACCCTCTTCCGCTCGCGCTCGCTCTGCCTCTTCTGCCGATCCCATGGCAGTAGGGCCGACACCATACTCACCGCCAAGGGTGCCACGTTCGGACCTTGGTTCGTCGCAAAAGTTACCAAACTCCATGCCGAGAAGTGTACCTCAGAAGCGAACAAAGACAGTCCCTCATGGAGCGGACTTCAACTCATCACAACCTCCTCGTACTCGTACCGTGGCGAGGAACCGAGAGTCTCTCGATCTTGATGATGTCATGGGTGGTTCAGATGATGATGAGGAACCAGAGAAGCTGAAGAGCCCACCAAATCACAAGGGCATATCTGCAAGCGCTAGGGAGTTGATAGATTTTCTCGCGGAGGGTCCGCCAGAATCTCCTGTTACTTCCCCACCTGCCAACTCGCTTTCTATACCCAAAAAGGCTGGTCGCCTGCAACGCATGATTTCAAAAATTACCCTCAATGGAAACGAGAAGGTTCGGTCCGATAATGATTCTGGCAAAAGCTCTCCACGGAGGACAGATCATCCTATCCCTCTTCTACCCAATAAGTCCCTGACGAATATCAGCACCCTCGCAAACAAACCAGTTCCACCTCGATATCCCACCGAGTTGCCCTCTGCTACGTCATCAGAGTTCAGTACATCTGCCGACAATACGGTCTCAGATCATCGGGACAGAAAACAATCATTTTCGCGCAAGCCAGTCCCTCCATTCGAACCCAAAGCACCCCCACCAGACCCTTCCATCCCTACATCAGCTCCAGGCACGGGTACCGCAGATGTTAGCCCACCTGTACCTCCCGTGCCCGTCAATTTCACAGCTCCGGTCATTTCGAAACGAGTGCTGGAAAATGACACACAGAGTCAACGTGGTTCTGGTGAGAGCAGCAGCTCATCGGGTGTAGTTGAAGCTCCCGTTCCTTCGACCTCAAAGTCAAAGCCCCATACGGTGCAGGCGCCAGAACGTGTTTCTTCCAAAGGTATTATTTCACAGGTGGTCAAGCGTTCAGGTCAGCCGCGCCCAACGTCCCTATCCTCCATCTCGCCATCTGTCATCAATCATGCTCATGATATGCGGCGATTGCTCTCTCAATCGACGAGCGCAATCGAATGTCGTCTCCTTGTAGACATCTTCTTGACCCGGGCTGGTTTGGTTGGTGATTCATTAGAGCTTCAAGCTCTATCTTCCACCCCGGTTGCGCCCGAGACCGTTGCGCTAGAATCACAAATGGAGACCGCCATCGTTGAGCTACTTCTGGGAGGCGATGAAGAGTTTTCAGACCCACCAGTCCAGACTGCATCATGAACGCAGCCTAGCCTATACTGCCCTATACCTCGCTCCTGGACGATGTTACTATGGATACAGCCTAGCGATACCCTCTCTTCACTCAATCTTCCTGTCTCACTATTATTTCTAGCCATCATCCGCATTCTTAGTGTCAGCGAGCTGACATTAGCCTTTTGTTCACCTCATCCGTAGTCTAGCTAATGTTATTAACGATGATCAAGATCAATGTATGGATTTGAGTGATAGGCTAATAGTGGTATGAACGGCGAGTAAATTGTCATCGCACTTCCAATGAAACAGCAATCCCCATAGCGGCTAGCTCAGCACAAAGATAACGGAATACATAGGGGACTGCCACAACGTCGAGTTCACCACCTTTTGCAGAACTGCGGAACACGTTCGATGGCAATATAGCCATTTTTATGGCTGGCAACGGACTTCGATCAGGATTCTGTCCCGTAGCCAGAGCACGGCGAGCTCGTTCGTCCTCTTCCTCGGCAACTGCACGGCAGACTCTACAATATTCGCCACCGGGACCAGTTGCTTTGATCGTGCCTGTTGATGACTCGCCTAAGCTGACATCATCATAACCAAGAGATATGAGACTGCCGCAGGTCCGACAGACCCACGCGGTCGAATAATCTGAGCAGTTCATCAACCGATCTTGGAGAAGGAACGAAGTCCCGTGAGCAATCAGCGCGTCGCGTTCCATCTCTCCAAATCGAATACCACCGGCACGTTTGCGACCCTATTTATATAATCAGTATATATGACGGGTGTCGAAAACATTTTTTTTCTACCTTGACTGGCTGACGCGTGACAGGATCAACCGGGCCAGTGGTTCTGACCTGGAATTTGTCAAGTACCATGTGTCGCAGACGCTGGTAGTAAACAACGCCTATGTAAATGTCCGCGGCAAACTCTTGTCCGGTGATGCCTGAGTACATGGGTTCATTACCGTAGTAATTGTAGCCAGCTGCTAACAGCTGTTCGCCGAAGTAGTCGATGGCTTTGTCTTCTTCAGAGAACCTGGACAGCGTCAGCTGGCGTCGACAACAGCAACATTGATGATTTACTGGAAAGGTGTTGCGTCCTGTGCCAGTCCGTGCATGGCGCCAGCCTTGCCAGCCATACTCTCCACTAACATGCCGATGGTCATGCGACTGGGAAACGCATGTGGATTAATGATTACATCAGGCTGCATTCCGCTCTCCGAAAAGGGCATATCAACAGCGGGCCACTTTTGTGAGCACACACCCTTCTGACCATGACGAGACGAAAATTTATCTCCGATGACAGGGGAACGAGTTATACGGAGAGTGACCTGCAACTTTTGCAACTCGGTATCTCCAGCATCACCACCTTGAATTCCGTTAATAGGAACCCAGAAGAACTTGGAAGTAGATCATACCCAATATACGCACTTCATCTACGATTGCTTGCTCATCGCCCTTGTACTTGACGAACCTTGTGCGTGCAGTTGTGTCATCTATGTAGGCGGCTATAGGATCCCCCGATTCTAATTTTGTGCCAATTAGCGGCAAGCCATCCATATCCAAAAATTGACAGCAACTGTGCTGTCGTTCGCCTTCAACCGTGTAGATATCCGGACCAAGACCAAAGTGTAACACAGGGGATGCTGATGATTTAGCGGCTCCTCGCATGTCCTTCAGATCGACCACCTGAGATTTGTAGACTGTTCCATAGCCAAAGCCCCGTTCATGTGCGGATTTGTTCAGTATCATCGCGTCCTCCATATCATAACCAGTGTAAGAAATGACAGCGACGATGGCATTGGTACCGTTCGGGAACGCGTCCATGGCGTAAGTGTTGTGCAATCGCGGGCGGACAACAGGAGTTTGGCCGGTCTGTAATCGGTAGAGCTTGTTGTCCGTCCTGTGCTTTAAAGCGGTAGATGGAGTACCCATGGTTTGTTTACCCATCTTGAAATATGAAGTCAAGTCAGGCCGACACAACGGTGGTAGGCTGGGACTCACCTGACACTGATAAATATTCCTTGGACTCTGTATAGCAAGTTAGTAACATTTAGCCGAGATCATCCTTGTGTGGGCGTTACCTGGTTAAAATCTGAGAATGGTGTCAAATTAGCCAAGATGGACAAAAAATTCGTCGGTGCATGTTCCACGTGTGTCGAAACACCCGGCTCGACCTCTTCAGGTGTAACTGCGATGTTCATGTATACTTGCTCAAATGGCCCAACTTGGTCATCTCTTCCGTTTGCGAGGAACTTCACAGGTCGCATCATCCTCGCTCTGGTGGAAAATAGGAACAAACCGGGGTACTGTCCACCTTTTGACTCGGGAACAAAACCAATTTCTAAATCAAGAGGAACTTTGTGCAGCCCTTCGGTTTTCCAGATGCGCAGATTTGTAGCAAGCTGTTGAGCAACCGACCCTCTTGCCCAGCCAATGACGCGTCCATCGAGTTGAACGCAAAGATTTTTTCGGCCATCTACAGAAGATGAGAAAGCCTGTGTCATGCCATGAACCGCTAGGAGGGCGGGGATATGCGCGACGGCAAGGGGAGCCGTTACAATTCTGCACGTCCTCGAAAGATGGTTAAGTAAACCACATGGGGCACCATCGGGTGTGTGCACTGGGCACAGAAAACCTGAATGTCCTATTAGTACTCGCCATAATGATTTCAATGCATTACCCCACCCCATGCTTCCGGCAGTAGCTTTCGAACCGTTGTTGTCTTGAGTTCAGCGAAGAAGGCGCCACGATGAATGCACCTAAAGTGGCTTATGTACCTTAACCAGTTGAGTTTCTCGGCGACAATGGTGAACCCAGATGCTTGTTGCAAATCAAGACCAGACGGTGAGACCAGATTTCCGGTAGCCAAAAAATTAGACATTTTTGAACCGATATCCCAATTCACCTTATTGATCACCTTCACGATATAGCGTTCTATAAATATTATTAGTTAAAAGTAGGCGGATGCGAGACATCTGTACGTACTGTCAAGAAAATCAACGGGTGGTTCTGCTTTCCGGACATCCATCGCAATTTGGTTTCTTACTTGATTTAGTGCCTCTTCGAGGCGCTCCTTGATAATCATGCCGTACAAGAAACCAGGCAATAACACCTCCTGGTGTTGTGGTGAATCTGGGTTATCCGCGCAGCACGAAGAAGACACCAGACTGTAAAGTTTCCGGAGCATGAATCTGTGTAAACGTCAGCGTATATCAAGTATAGAGAAAGTGGCGGCGAACATAAGCATGCGAAATTTGTCACGAGCTGATTCAAGATGCACAAGAACCATTTTTTGGATCAACCAAGCTCCCAAACCTTTATTCGTCCAATCCTCAGGCATTCCAAGGACAATTCGGAATTTATCACCCAAATACTCAAGACACTGATCACCAGTATACAAATTATACATCTTGAAGCTACGGAGCAGAAGCTCGACGCGGTCCGTTAAGAATGTATTTTCGTAGTCTTGCATCATGACGTGATCAAAAATTTCCTTGTCAGAAGTGCTGATGAGAGCCTTCAGGATGAGCATGATGGGTATCACATATTCTTGTTTTCTCCAGCTGAATCGTAGCATTGCACTTCCGTTTGAGAGATAGTGGAGAGTATTTGTAACGCTGGATTGATCGGGGCGAACGCAGCGAATTTGTACCGCGTACTGAGTGTACGAAGGACCACGGTTTGTGAAAGAAGGGCGAAGGAGTGAGATGACATGATTTCGGCGAGGGAGAATCAGATAGCGAATTAACCGTTCATTCCCATTGATGATAAAGTAACCGCCAAATTCTTCTGGTTCTTCATGTCGCCTCACAAGTTCTGACGAAGGTAGATTACGAATATTGCACCGGGAAGACTATTCATGACAGTCATACCATTGTTGAAAAATGCACGTACAACGAGTGCTTACCCGAACCATGACAGGAACCAGTCCACAGTCCCTCATAACACATTGGTCTGGATGAATATCCCCGTTAATGCTCCAGCAGACCTTTACTTGCATACGCCCTCTATAGGATGTCAATCTTTCACGAGCCTTTCAATGATGATAAGTGTCAGTTAGACAAGGGACTAGGAATCGCATTCTATGGAAGTCACTCGCCTCTGCAGGAAATAACTTCCGCTCGGTGCTCCATGTATCCCTATCCGGAACTCTAGGTGGAGCTATGGACACTTCTTCTATCCATACTGATCCACTTTATGAATATATTAAGCAACCAGATGCATCATGCCATCACTCACCGCTCATTCGATTACCCCATCCGCGCTGACCGCTCTCTGTCCCGACTTCGCCACTGCCATCGAATACAACACGTTCTCCTATATCTTTGAGACCTAAAGACAATAAACCTCGACCATCTCCGTCTCCTTTTGGCAGTCCAGAGTCGTCGAAGAGGGCATTGAAGGATTCGATATGAGGTGTAACGAACTCATTAAGAATCGGGTATGTTGCGCCTGATCTCGAGGGATTTTTGAATGTCTCTTCGCGCTGAAGAGTGTCAAAGGTGGGCTGGCGCCTTGAGCCTTGTGAGCGGCCTGGCATAACCTCTGATCAGAACCACTTCGCCGCACATTTTTCTGGCAGAGTATTACCGTGAGACAGACTTTCCAAATACGCGTAGGTCGGAGCTGTAATATTTTAACCTCCGCACCTTACTCCTGCTTGCTGTCGACGGCGGTGACCAAGCTACTGCAGGCTTTTCTTCAGATATGTTCGGGAGCAACACTGTACAATCTTCCTGGGCAAATCCTCAACAGAATCAGCAGAACCCACCGCAGAACCCACAGCAGCCTGGTTCTGCTTTTAGTCAACCCAGCGCTTTCGGAACCGGAGGTGGTAAGCTAGTCATTTGCTTGCACAGCGTATTCACACCTATTAATCATCCAACAGCGTTTGGATCAACGGGTGCTTTTGGTCAGCCCCAGCAACCACAGGCGAATCCAATGTTTGGCAATTTGGGGACCTCAAGTACGGGTACCTCAGCTTTTGGTGGGCCCAGTTGCGTTTCTCGTTATACTCGACGCTGAATCATATTCTTGGTAGGCACATTCGGCCAAAATCCCTCCCAACCAGCTGCTAGCACCTCAGCATTCGGAGCTCCTAAACCTGCAACGGGCTTCGGTGCTTTCGGAGGAGCAGGTTCCTCGGGCTTTGGAAGTGGCGGTGGTACTTTTGGCTCAACTCCTGCGACAGGAACCACTGGTGGGGGAATTTTTGGCTCTAATACTACTGCGGGGGCTGGAAGTGCATTTGGTAACTTTGGGCAGAATAGAGCCACCACTGGCTTTGGTGTGACCTCTCCGAGTAATTACTCTATTTTTTCGTATGAAAGAACCCCAGCTCACGCTCTTGAGATTTGCAGCTGCTGGCAGTGACACTACTGCACCTGTTACAACGGGTACATCAAATCCTCCGTACAGTGTTTTCACTGAAAAGGACACAACGTCAAATTCTACTCTGCAATATCAAACAATAACCGCCATGCCTGCCTACCGAGGGACGTCGCTCGAAGTGAGGATTCATCGAATGAACATTCTGTCCCTTGCCTAAGATTCGTCAAACCTTATTTAGGAGCTTCGTTATCAAGATTATCAACAGGGTCGCAAGACTGCAGGAGCATTCGGCCAGTCATCATTTGGCGCTACTCAGCCGACGAATCTATTCGCGGGCGCATCTACCCAGCCTGCCAGCACATCTATCTTCGGCGGTACTGGTGGTACAAACACAAGTGCGTTCGGTAGCACAGGCACAACTGGTACCACTGGTACAGGCTTTGGAAGCTTCGGACAAACCCAGCCCGCGCAGCCCTCAACGGGTACTGGAACGGGAGTGTTTGGATCGGCCTTTGGTCAGCCTCAACAGCAACAGTCACAACAACAACAGCAACCTTCGGGCTTCGGGGGCTTCGGGCAACCTCAGCAGCAGCCCGCACCCGGGGCCAGCATGTTTGGTACGGCTGGTAGTACGTTTGGGCAACAGAATAAGCCAACCACTCCCTTCGGGAGTGGCGGTGCTTTTGGTTCAACAAGTATGAGTCTTGTCGCTGCTAATCTGATACTTTTTGACATGTTATGATAGCAGGTAATGCATTCGGTTCTTCGGGAGCCTTTGGACAGCCAGCCAGCCAGCCAGCTGCTGGTACTGCAAGCATTTTTGGACAACCCCAACAGCAGCAGCAACAACCTGCAACCGGGGGCACATTTGGTGGCTTCGGTATTTCACAACATTCATATCCTGAGGCCATCACTAACTTCGTCGCTGGATAGGTTCGGGCACGACTGCCAAGCCAATTTTCGGTCAACCTGTTCAGACAACCAACCAACCCTCCACTGGCTTTGGCATATTCGGCGGTCAACAACCACAGCAGCAGCAGCAACCCCAGCAGCCGCAAACGGGTAATTTATTTGGCAACGCTGGAGGTAGCCTCTTTGGTCAGCCTCAGCCCCAGCAGCAGCAGCAGCAACCTCAGCAGACTGGATGTAGGTCACATTTTGCGTTTGCCCATATCAGCTTATAAGCAACCATTTTCACAAACAGTATTTGGTGCCAATACGACTCAACCTCAAGGGAATTTATTTGGTAGTGCGCCTACGGGTGGAGGGTTGTTTGGTAATACCCAACAACAAAACCAGCCACAGGCCCAGCCCACTCAATCGGGCGGGCTTTTTGGGACAAAACCAACTGGTGCGACCACCGGTGGAGGTCTGTTTGGGGGTGCATTCGGTCAAGCAGGCACGAGTACAAATAACACGCAACCCCAAGCGAATATTTTCGGGCAGCCCACAGGTCAGACGACAAGCCAGCAACCGGCAGCTGGGACGAATGGCTTTGGCTCATCTTTGTTTGCTCCCAAAGCCCCTGCATCGGGCCTTGGAACATCAACAGGTGGTGGTTTTGGCGCTTCATTGTTTGG
>Ga0153958_1000145_pt1 | contig 15649 bp, 9 predicted proteins | sample TSFL042MetaG_FD_104719 | JGI IMG/M metagenome (GOLD analysis project Ga0153958, IMG submission 104719) | Attine ant fungus gardens microbial communities from Florida, USA - TSFL042 MetaG | ecosystem: Host-associated > Fungi > Mycelium > Unclassified | place: USA: Florida, Wekiwa Springs... | reverse complement strand
ATTGTGACATTGTGACAAAGTCACATGATACTTTTCCATGCTCCATCTTGTAGTTGTAAATAAGAAAAGAAAAGAAAAGAAATATAAATAATGACTTAGCCAATTTGCCAAGTCATGACATTGAGTCAGTATATTATAGTTGTGCTATGGACCAGTAGTCACATACTGTATGGTTTACCACTACACCAAAAGGGTAACGTTAGCAAGGCTACTTGCTAACAAGGGTCCAGCTATTTATATAGTTCATTTGAATAGGTATTTTGTTATACCTCTATGATACTATTTAGTAGTTACTTTTTCTATGACATAGTGTCTAATAATGGGTTAGTCTAATGCTGTTCTATTTTAGCACAAGTCCAAAAATAGAAAGATAATAGTCCAAGATTTCTCCAAGGAGTCTTATTTATTCTGTGAGTCTATTGTCTCTTAAAGTCCTTAGACATTCAATATATCACTGCATAGTAATGTCCTCGTCTAGTATTGCCAACATTTCGTTCACCAACTATTCATTATCAGACTGTTTAAATTGCTAATATCTTAGAAACTGCCATGATCAATGCTTCGGTTCTAGGCTTAGCAAAAACCTTTTTTATAACACTCAGAATAAGCCTAGAATGATCTCAAGGTGATTAATATTAGTGGAGATATGAAGGCCTCAATGTTTGCACATAGACTTCATTAATTACCTATCAATAGTCATCTATCCTTTTCTTAGAACAAAGGACAGCCTCTATATGGTTAGGTTATCATTATTCCAGTACAAAGACACTACCATATGTAGAACAATAGGTAGTAATCAGGTGATGATCTGTACTAGTATACAGACCATCACAATTATATATATAAGGACTCACAGTTTGAGGATTAGATCTCAGACTTAACAATATCTTTTGTCACTTGTCTAACTTTGTATTTTTGAACTCTTTAAAGTATCAAAGCACCCATCACAAATAGTAAGTGACCATTTGTGATATAGACCATAGCTGATAATAATTGTAATTATACTTGATATTCATAACATCTTCCTCATGGACTTTACTCCCCCCTCCAAGATGGATTACATAGAACATGTTAACACACAGAACAATATGGATATTAAGGTCTATGACCCTGTGTCATGACTTGGCAAAACAGACAAGTCATTATTTATTTTTCTTTTTCTTTTTCTTTTCTTTGGACTTACTACACAAGAGAGAGTGCAGGAAAGTATCACATGACCAAGGTCACAAGTCACAGTCACAACTCATGATGACTGTGGGAAAGTAGTATATAAACTAGGTAGTAATTGTATAAGTAGTATACAGAAATTAATAGGAACTCTATTAAGTTTTTCTTGTCAACTTAGACTTGGAGTAGATTTAAGTTATCTTGGCTAAAGTCTTATACCCCTAACTTAAGGTAGCCCCAACCCAACCTTCAACTTTGCCCTTCTAGTATCTCAATCTACATGTAGTAATAGCATAGAGATATGGCAACTTAGCCTAAATAACTTAATTACTCTCCAAGTCTGAGTTGACAAGGAAAACTTGATGAAGTTCCCATTAGATTTTCTATACTACTTATACAACTACTATATGGTATTACAAAAGGTCACTTACTTATTTGTGATTGATGCTTTAGAACTTGAATGGTTCAAAAATATGAAGTTTAGACAGTGACAAAAGAAGTTGTTAAGTTTAAGGTTTAATCCTCAGACAAGAAGTCCTTATATACAGGAAAATAATGGTCTGTGTACTAGGACAGGCCATTACATGCTACTATCTATTGTTTTACATATGATAGTGCCTTTGTACTCAAAATAGCAATAACTTAACTATATGGAGGCTATCCTTTGTTCTAATTAAAGGTAGATGACTATTGATGGGTAATTAATTAATGTCTATGTTCAAATATTGAGGTCTTCACATCTCCACTAATATTAATTGCCTTGAGGTTGTTTTAGGCTTATTTTAAGCATTATGAAGAAGGCTTCTGCAGAGTCTAGAACCAAAGCATCAATCATGGCAGTTTGATATTAGTGATTTAATAAACAGTAACATGGTAGTTACCAGTTGATCTGCTTAATATCTTGTCCATTACTAATTGTCTCAAGCTGTGACTAGTATCAATCAAAAGGTCTTTTTAAGGGCTTTTTGGTGCCATTAAGACTGTGGGAATCACTGAAGAATTGATAGAGATATGGCCAAATAAAGTTTGTGATACATAGTCTATACACTGTTTTCCTATACCTATTATGTGACCTCATGTGACATGATGCCATGACTTCCTATCATGTGACTATAACTGTGTGACACTTGTGATGTGACACTTTACCACACTCCTTCCTATGTAGTAAGTTCAAAAGTAAAAGTAAAAGAAAAGAAATATAAATAATAACTTAGCTATTTAGCCAAGTTGTGACAGGAGGCTATTAAGACTCTAAACCTCAAAGTTGAATATGTGTTTCAACTCAAAGCTTATGTCAACACTTGATATCTTCACACTCCTTTACAAATGGTCTAGTTAAGATTTTTAGTAAAGTTATATTATAAGTGAGAGTTTTGAGACTTTTAGTTATACTCTGTACTATAGTCCAAGGACTAGAGAGAGTATGGGATTGCAAGAGTAATGTAAGACTCTAGCCAAGATAACTTAAGTCTACTCCAAGTCCAAGTTGATAAAAAGAACTTAATGGAATTTCTGTTATTTTCTGTATACTACTTATACAACTATTATATAGTCTATACACTACTTTCCCATACTCATCATGTAACCTGTCATATGACATTCCTATTTTTTTCATGTGACTGTGACACCTGTGACATTGTCATGCTGTACAATTGTTTAGGCAAAATAAATAACTATTTGTACCCTAATAACAAGAACAACTAGCTTGAGAGAAGAGTTCAGCCCTCTAGAGATATTCTCTAGACACCCAATCATAGACTCAAGCATCTTGCTTAAGTAGCAGGGTGGTGGCTGTGACCACTGCTACATATATCTCATAGATGCTTGCCTAGATATCCTGTATCAAATTTCTAATAGATTTTCCTTCTAGAAGTGCTTAGGCAAACTTTGAAGACCTAGTGCTACCAAAGTAATATCATACCTTAGTGACTAGTAACACTATTTTCAAAAGAGTTACAATCAGATCTGGGCTATCATTACTAATAGCTAATTATATCAAGATCAAGAGGGCTGAGTCAACGTGGAGTTGCATCACAATAGCAAGGAAAGGAAACTGAGTTCCAGAGGAATAAGAAAACATAGAGGAGATAGAGAAAGGGATAGAGAAGTTGAAAAGAGAGACAGAAGGGAGATCAGATAAAGATAACGTGCTCAAGGGCAAGATAACTCAAGATCACTATCTCCTCCTATAGCCCAGTAAGAGGCTCGAGGCCTGCCTATCATGTGAGGGGAAATTCCTAGAGTAGGACCAAAAGAGTAGAGAGCAATTGCCTAGTGTTTGGGAGAAGTACTATTTTATTATTTTAGCCTTGCTATGTTTGGGAATTCAGAGATTTTCTTTGTTTTATTTTCTTTGTTGTCTCAGTGCTTTGTAATCCTAATAAAATACTCTAGGGCACAGGGAAACTCAAGCATTATACCCTATTATTATTCCTTTCTGTTACTTTAGAGCTTAATGGCTATTTGAGTGATTTAAGTTTTTATGTCCAGATTATTGTCCAAGAGTCCAATATCTTGTTTCTTGTCCAATTCAAAAGCTTGTTTGTATAAAAGCTATAAATAGCTTTCATTATTGTATTCCTCTCTTTCTTCTATTATGACATTATTGTTTGTTAATTTTTCAAGTAACTACTCGTTGTCTCTCTATAGTTGGTAGTATTAATAGTTCTATTCCATATTCATAACAGAGGCATTTAACTATACTCTAATCCAAAGGTTAGAGTTTGCTGGAGCATTAGCACTGTATAAGATGATAGTTGGAAGTAAGGATTCTATGGAAGTTTCAAATTCAAAGGACAGTAATTTTAGACCTATATCTCTATTTGGAACTAACAAATTTCTGCACAGCAATATCCATAATATGACTTGCCTATTGCAACAAATGATCTCCTTTCTTAAACAAAGAAACCTTAAGGGTTACAATAGCAACAGTATCTCTCAACTAAATCTTTTTAAGACAAAGTCATGTTACAATTTGGCAAGACCAAATTCCCCTAGCCTCACTTAACTAGCATCAATAACAACCCCATAAAAAAGGTCTCTTCACCAATTCCTCCTTGTCCTACCAAGGAACAACTTGAGAAATCAAGACACTGTTAAGGTAGATGAGCTAGTAAAGATATTACAAAACCTCTTCTAACCAAATCATTTGCATAGGTCACAACCTCTATAGTAAATATTCTAAAGTTAAAAAAAGCCTTCCTTGCACTACCAGATAAGAAAATTATTGAGATCCACAATGCAACACTCATCAAACTAGCCAAAAAAGGAAAAAAAATACAAATAATAACTGTCACAAACTTCATTCAGCTATATCTCCATCAATTCTTTGACAATTCTCATAGTCTTAATGACTACAGAAAGCCCTCAAAAAGACCTTTTGATTGATACAAGTCATGTCTTGAGACAATCAATATTGGCTGAGATATCAGGTAGATCAACAGGTAACTATTATGGTACTATTTATTAAATTACCAATATCTCAGAAACTGCTATGATCAATACTTTGGTTCTGAACTTAGCAGAAGTCCTTTTCATAATACTCAGAATGAGCCTAGAACAACCTTGAGGCAATTAATATTAGTGAAAATATAAAGTCCTCAATGTTTGTATATAGACATTAATTAATTACTCATAGATAGTCATCTTCCTTTAATTAGAATGAAGGATAGACTCAATATGGTTGAGTTATTGCTTTTTAGAACACAAAGGTACTATTATATATAGAATAATAGGTAGTAGCATATAATGGCTTGTCCTAGTATATAGACTATTACTTAAGGACTCCTTGTCTGAGAATTAGACCTCAGACTTAACAATATCTTTTGTCACTATCTAAACTTTGCTTCTAAGTCCTTTTGAGCTCTAATATTTATAATCACAAATAAGTAAGTGACTATTTGTGATAACAACTAGAGGTCTCTCTAGGAAATAGACTATTGTTTCTACTCTTGACAAACATATAGAAAAAATCATGAAAGAAGCTAGATCTCATGTCTATCTCATTAATACCCTCCTTAAAAATATCAAATTTACTCTATGAGCTGAGTATATTTAACTATGACTACTTATTATAAATGATACTTGCCTCAAAAAGATTATGTATTGTTAACATATATATTAACCTAGAGTTTTAGCTATCATATTTCAAAAAAAGCCACAACAGTTATCATTCCCAAACCCAATAAGGACTCTTATAACATGCCAAAGTTCTTCTGACCTATAGTCTTTCTCGACATCACTAGAAAACTCATAGAAAAGGTCATTAGCAATTGTTTATAGTTCTACATAATATTAAAATAGTTTCCTTGACCCAAATTAACTTAGTAGTATTAGGCAATAGTCTACTACTGATATAGGCCTATTTCTCATGTACCTCATTTGCACTAGGTGAACCAAACAATGTCATATAAGTATCATTGCAATTTGACATCACCTAATTCTTTTTGTTTTTCAACTATACCTTTTTATTTATCTATTTAAAAAAAAGCAGGTTTTAACTCTAATATTATAAAGTTCTTTGACAGCTACCACTCACAACAATCAACAACATACATATAGAACAGTTTTTCCTCTTTATTATTTAATACTAATATTGGAGTAGGTCAAGGCTTAGCTCTTTCCTCTATTATTTTTACTATATACATAGCTCCAATCATAAAAACCTTTAAAAAAAGAATAAAAAACCTAAAAGAAAAAATTCTCACAGATATTTTATCTTTTGTTGATAGTGGCCTTTTAATTTCTTAAGAGAAGAGTTACAAACTTTCTTTATTTTTTTTTCTTTATAGTTCATATCCAAAATTCTCCTTAATTCTGGTTTGGTTATGAAAAATAGTAAATCTAAAGTGTTCCACTTCATGAGATCTCAACATCCTTCTAATTCTCCCATTGATCTCATATCAGTTGGTAGCCCCATTCTCATCCCCAAACTAATCTGGTATTATTTAGAAATTTTCTTTGACAGAAAACTCACTTTTTATTACTATATTCACTTTTATGCTACCAAATGTCTTTCTATTCTAAATGCTATAAAGCTTTTGGGCAACTTGTTATAGTGTCCTTTCTACCCAGAAAGAACTGCTATACAAAATGTACATACTCCCCATTGCATTATATAGGTTTCAACTCTAGTTTTTCAAGAAAGCTCCTACTTTCAAAAACATGTTTAAACTAAAAAAGATGCAATGCAGAGCTACCCTTTGGATCATAGGGACCTTTTACATATTACCATGTCATGAGTCATCTCGACCATGACTAAGAAATATAACATGGACTGGAATTGAACCTTGGACTAGTAAGGACCTATAAAATAAATACAGACAAATAGTACAGAAATGTATAAGTAGTATAGCAAAATGAAATGAGAACTCTATTAAGTTTTTTTCTAACCCTAAAGAGCTCCTTGGTCTAAACCCTAGGCTAAGGTCTTAAGTTAGTTGCTGACAGAAGAACTCAATAACTACTACCAGAGCTTAGTTCACCTCAAACTTTGCTTACAAATCTCATTGATCATCTTATCAACTCTTGACCAATAATCATTGCAATTGTTAGTTATTTCCATATATAGCCAGGCCCTTGGCTTAAGGGGACTTTTTAGTCAGTTAGGGACTGAGGGAGGAAATTATACACTAAGTTCAGGTATATAGCCAAGTTCTGACCTACTAATTGAATCTACTAGTTACACATTTATAGTATAAACCTTGTGCTACACTCTATTGTGAGTAGTATACATAGAGAAGTGACAGTTACTTCTAGAAGGCTATCTAAAGTAAAAATTCTCCCCGCTAAGGTGATAGTGTGACCCTAGTATTAAGGTAGTAGTCAGTAGGAAAGTAGGTATTTGGCTAGGTAAAAATCTTATATTCCAGTAGATGTAACAGTAAATAGCAAGACTTAATATTATCTCCATACCTTTGAGATATCGTTACAATGTCTCAACAACAATATCATAATATTATGAGTAGCTTGCTCAGAGAAAAGTGTGCTCTCACTTTATTAAGGGCAAAGTTAGAAGGGAAATGAGAGAGAGAATGTTAAAAGTGCAAAAGGTTTGAACATTAAGCCCAACACTGTTATGACTTGGCAAAACAGCTAAGTCATTATTTATATTTCTTTTTCTTTTATCTTGGACTTACTATACAGAAGGGAGCATGGGAAAGTGTTATGTCACAAGTGTCATAGTCACATGACAGGAAGTCACAGCATCACATCACATCATATAATAGGTCACATGATAGGCATGGGAAAGTAGTACACAAACTATATAGTAGTTGTATAAGTAGTATAGAAAATCTAATGGAAACTCTATTGAGTTCTCTTTGTCAAATACTGATACTGTAGGAAAGAGGAGAAAGAAAAGGGAAAACCAAAACCCCAAAATAAATTTGAAGTATTAGTAAGCAGAGTAATGAGATGTGGAGTAGAATTAAAAAGGCAAAAAATGAAACAAGAGAAATAGAAGATAGAGTGCTATAAGTATGGAAAAGAAGGGTGCAAATGCAGAGAGTGCCCCCTATGGAAAAAGGCAAAGAGGAAAACAAGAGAAAAGAGAGCAGTGCATGTGGTAATCCTACAAAAGGCATAGCAAAGAGAGAAGCTAGTATATCCCACTAGGAAAAAAGCACAGAAAACAGAAAGAAGGTTAAGGAGAATGGAAGAGACAAAAGCAGTGCATATGGTTAGACCACAAGAAGCATAGCAAAAAAGGTGGAAGAGAAGTCTGGCATATGTCTTATGACAAAAGGCATAGGAACACTATAGAAAAGATATCCCTGATGAGGCATACCTATTAGAGTTAGGGTAGTATATGGAGGAGATTATAGTAACATACATAGAATGCAAATAGTATAAAGAGAAGAGATATCATGTTGAAAGGGTATATACTGGGACAAACAAAATAATAATGTACTAGCTTCTAATTGTATGCTAAAGGTCTGAGAGAAGATAATCAAAGATGAAAGTTTATAAGTAAAAGTAGAATTATATGTAGCTCCAATAAAATATATATTGGTTATTGTAAAATAAATGTAAGATCTCTCTAGATCATCATTGCATAGCCTTCCTAAGGTATCAATCTTTACACACCATGACTAGACTCAACTGGAAAATACAATTAGTTGATTACTTATAGACTCTCCATACTCAGTTGCCCTCTTGTTTGCACCTCTAATACCAAACCTTACAGGTATAATGCAATCCAAGTATATATCTAGCCAAGCTTTCCCAGTTTGTTGTCCTCTTTAAAGCTTGCCCGAGTTGCATTTGTTATTCCTCTCTAGATCAAGTTCTGGGTATATTCAGTATTCTGCTCAAGATATCTTTCTGGTCCTAGTCTTCTTACTCTTAATAGGTTTACATTCATAATTCCAAAGACAGTGTAGATAGAGGTAGGAGTCAAGAGGTTTTTCTCTTATCCAATTGTACTCTAGATACTATATTAAAGTTATTACAAAGCCCTAAAACTCAAGGAATAAAATATAAAAAGAAAACTATTACTACTTTTAGAATTCTCTTGACTCCTTTCTATCCTAAGTCCTCTTAAAATCCTACTGATGACGTATCTCTCTTTAAGTCCTTCCTATCAAAGATGACATGCCTTTATTGCCACTTTCTTCTAGAATATTCTTTTTTCTTCTTCTATCATTCTCTTAATACTGCTTTGTAATTTGGACTTCCTTGATTATCTGTTAAATAGCTAGTAAGCCCCAATCAATATCTAGTATCTCCAAGTCATGTCCTAGAGGTCATTTATCTAAATATAATTGATCTGATGCTATCAATGCTTATGTACAAGCATAAAGTCTATCAGTCTAAGTTTGTTGTCTAAATAGTACTGATTCTAGAATACAAGTCTGCCATCTTTCTGAGTTAGTCTATTTAAAGATAGATCTAGAGTGTAGTCCCTTAGTAACTTTCTTAGTAACCTAATGCCAACTTATCCTATTTGCCTCTTAAGGTATTAGTACAAGCTCTAGGTTGATTATTACCTGCTCAATGTCTTTATCAAATAGTATTACATTTTGAGGATTATAGAAAGGACTCTGGAGTGAATTCTAAATAAAAATCTGTTAATGTAAAGTATATCAAATGTTATCTTTCACAGAAAATTTGTTTGCAGCATAATACTGTTTCCTAGTTTATCTTTGGATTATGTACTGTCAGCTATAGCATTCCCAGAATTACTTCTGTCTTTCCTAGATTATATACATTCATTCTCATCCTCTCTACATGGCCTTTGTAGTACACATTACACTCTACTTGGTGCATGATGGCCCCTCTACTATTATTTGTTCTGTTCATGTTTTTGACAGCTATTGGCCTCTCTAGTTTCTGTAGCTTAAACCCATGTTTTGCTGCTGTCCTTTTATCCATGAATATCCTTGTTATGCCACTGTTCAAGAGCACTTTTACCATCATACCTTTATATGTATCTATCTTCTCCATTCCAATATTCAACTACATTTCTCTTAGCATTTTGAAGGTTCTCTTGACCTCCTTTTGGCTACTCTCCTCTTTTGCTGTACTTTTTGACTCTCCTGGTTATACACTACTTTGCTATGCTTTTTCCTCTATAAGATGCACTGCTTTTCTCTCTTTCTTCTTCTGATATCTATACCATCTCTGTCTGTTTTTGATCATCCCTTACCTTCTATTTTCTTCCACATAGTATCCCTTTTATCTACACCTTTCACACTGCACATACATCACTATTACTTTCTTCATGCACTACCTTAATTCCAATAGGTATGCTTCCTCCAGCACTCCTTTGCCACAATGTTCCTCTATTCTCTTTCTCAGCTCTGCTACTGAACTCCTCCTCTATTCTTGCTGTGCTTCTTGTGGCTTAACCACACATACTGTCTCTTCTTCCTTTACTCTCCTTAACCTTTTTTCTTCTTCCTGCGCTTTTCTCTTTACAGGGTATACCAGTTCTCTTTGTTAGTGTGCCTTTTGTAGCTTTACCATACATGCTACCCTTTTCCTCTTTTTCCACAATAGACACACTCTACACTTGTGCCCTCTCTCTCCACACTTGAAATATTTAATACCTACTACCTCTTGTCTTCTAGTTATTCTTTCTTCTATCCTACATTGTATTACTCTACTACTCAACACTTCATACTTATTTTGGAGAGTGACTCTTTCTTTCTTTTTCTTTCCTTTATTCCTGTAATTTTGGGCTAGGTACCTGAACCCTTTGTATTTCCTACATAGTTTTTCCCTTCTCCTCTTAAGTTTTTCTTTTAGTTTGGTGAGGGCATGTTTCTCTTTAAGCAAGCTGCTCATCAATAAATGGTATTGTTCTTAAGACATTGTAATAATGTCTTAGGGTAGGTATAGAGTTAATATTTTGATCTCACTAATTACAACTATATTTGTAGGAATACAAGATCTTTATCCAACCAGACATCTACTTCTTTACTGGCTACTACTCTAGTAATATGGTTATATGATCACTCCATAGAGGAGATCTCTACTCTAGATGGCCTCTTAGGAGTAACTGTCAATCCTCTGCATATATTACTCACAATAGAGCATAGCACAAGGTTTATACTAGAAAGCAATATAAGTAAACTACTAAACATCACTTGATTGCAAGGTCAAGTCTCAGTAGTAATACCTAAGCTTGGTACTATACTTCTATCCACTGTCTCTAACTGACAGTAAAGTCCCCTTAAGCCAAGGGCCTGGCTATATATGGAGGTGACTAACGATTGTAATGATTGTCAGTCAAGAGTTAATAAGATAAGAGTAAGATAAGCAAGGTCTAAGATAGATAGTGCTTATGATATGGAATTAAGTTCTAGTATTAGTGAGCTAACTCCTGAGCCAGAATAAAGCCAACTGCTCTTTATCAGTATTTGACAAAGAGAACTCAATAGAGTTTCTATTAGATTTACTATACTATATATACAATTACTATTGTGGCTATGCTCTTTATCTCCTATGATCTCTATGTTACTTGTCAACTGACTTCTTTGCCACATACTGTGACTGTGACTTGTGACTCCAATGTGACATGACTGCTGCCACACTTTATGACTTTATGACTGTTATGTGATATCTTCCCATGTTCCACCTTAGTAATACTTAGTAATAAAGAAGAGAAAATAAAAGAAAAATAAAAGAAATATTAAATAATAACTTAGCTGTTTTGCTAAGTTATGATACCAGACTATAAATGTTACCTCTATTAAAGCCAAGCTCATAGTTATCTGTATAGACCTTATTCTAGTCATAGAAGATAACAATATTCACAATATTATTGTTCTCACTAACTCCATCTCTACAGTCAGCAAGGTCCTTGAATTCTATGTCAGTCCCTTTCAGAGCAGTATTATATTACTCATCTGTCACAAACTTCATTCAGCCATATCTCCATCAATTTCTCAATGATTCTCATGATCTCAATGGCTATGGAAAGCTCTCAAAAAAACCTTTTGATCAATGCCAGTTATATCTTAAGGCAATCAGTATTGGCTGAGATATTAAGCAGATCAACTGATAACCACTATGTTACTATTTATTAAATTGCTAATATCTTAGAAACCACCACAATCAATGCTTTGGTTCTAGGCTCAGCAGAAGCCTTCTTTATAATACTCAGAATGAGCCTAAAACAATCTCAAGGCAATTAATATTAGTGGAGATATGAAGGTCTCAATGTTTGTACATGGACTTTATTAATTACCCATAGATAGTCATCTGTCCTTTTCTTAGAACAAAGGACAGCCTTCATAAGGTTAAGTTATCACTATATTAAGCACAAAGACACTACTATATGTAGAACAATAGGTAATAGCATGTGATGATCTGTTCTAGTACACAGACTATTACAATTCTGTATATAAGGACTTCTTGTCTGAGAATTAGACCTCAGACTTAACAACATCTTTTGTCACCATCTAAACTTTGCTTCTAAGACCCTTTGAGCTCTAGAATCCATAATTGCAAATAAGTAAGTGATCATTTGTGATATCACCTCTAGGATAAAAGCTTTCCTTGGCAAAAACAAAAGGAATGTCATTTACTTTTGGTATTGTCTAGTAAAGCCAAGTGGCCCAGACACAAGTTAGTCAACGACCAAGTAAAAGCAGCTAGTAATGCACCAATTCTCCCCTATAGAAATTTCTTCTTATTCAGTAAAAAAAAGGAATATTATGGTTTTTCTCTATATAATTTACCAATTTCCTATGTGCTCACTTTACCTGCATAACTATAGGTCACACTCCTATTAGTGAATACTACCAGAGATTCTTTCTAGACTTATCCCCCAATTGTCTCTATAGCTATGTTTATACTTCTTTTCTTTTCTTTTCTTTGGACTTAATACATAAGAAAGAGTATAGGAAAGTATCATATGACCAAGGTCATGGATCATGGGTCATAAGTCATAGTCACAAAAAAGTGTGTGATGTCACATAATGACTGTAGAAAAGTAGTACACAGACCATATATAGTAGTTGTATAAGTAATATATAGAAAATAATAGGAACTCTATTGAGTTCTTCTTGTCAACTCAAACTTGGGGTCGATTTAAGTTGCCTTGGCTAAAGTCTTATAGTTTTGCCAAGTTATAATATGTTTGTACATAGATATTAATTAATTACCCATAGTCATCTGCCTTTTCTTAGAACAAAGAACAGCCTCCATATAGTTAAGTTATTGTATTTTCAAGCACAAAGGCACTATCATATGTAGAACAATAGATAGTAGCATGTGATGGCCTGTTCTAGTATACAAACCATCACAATCCTATGTATAAGAACTTATAGTCTAAGGATTAGACCTCAGACTTAACAACTTCTTTTGTTATTGTCTAAACTTTATATTTTTGAACTCTTTAAGTATCAAAGCACCAATCACAAATAAGTAAGTGACCATTTGTGATAAACTTATCATGACTTGGCAAAATGGCTAAGTCATTATTTATATTTCTTTTATTTTATTTTTGGATACATTGTAAAAGAAGTGACTTATAAGGAAGCACAAGATAGTACTATAGGGTTAGGGTTAGAAATATGTATAAGTAGTGTACAGAATCTAATGAAAATTCCACTGAGTTCTCCTTGTCAACTCAGACTTGGAGGGTGATTCAGTCATTATGGCTAAGTTACTACATGACTAAGGTAGTCACTGGTTGAGAGCAATAAAGAGTAAGAGTAGACAAGGCTCAAGGTGAGCAGTGTCCTAGAAGTGGTTTATTGAGTTCTTCTGTTAGTGACTAACTTAAGATCCTAGTCTAGGGTCTAGACCAGGGGGCTCTTCAGGGTTAGAAGAGGGCTCAATGGAGTTCTTGATTGATTGTTCTTCACTATATATACAAGTTGCACTATTTGTCCACATTTATTCTACAAGTGTCCATTAGTCACTGGTTTGACCCCAGTCCATGGTTGAGGCAACTCATGGCACTACATATTTGGAGGGAACATGCCTTAATTACCAAATCCACATATTATGCCATGAACATCTCTTCCACCGAAGCTGAATTATTCACCATTAGGTGTGGTATAAGCCAAGCCATCCACATCAATGATATTACAAATATAGTTGTTGTCACTGATGCTATTTCAGCTGCCAAAAGAATATTCGACATGTCATGCTATCCATTCGAGTTACACTCTATTGCCATCTCTCGAGACCTTAGAGCCTTCTTCAATCAAGATCCTAGAAATTCCATAACTTTTTGGGACTGCCCTAGTGATAATGAATGGCCCCCTCATCACTTAGTTGACAAAGAATCTAAAACTTCCAAGTTCAATCCAATTCTACCCAGCAAAACATCTTGGGATTACAGCAGAAAAGATGAATGTGACTCAATTATCCAAAAGTGGCAGATGTACTTCCAAGCATCCGATTATAAAGGAAGAAGCTTCCTCGATCTCAATGATGACAATGGCAAACCTATATAACCCTCTAACTCAAAAGGGGGAGCGTGGCTTAAACACTTCAGTCTATCCGCCATGTGCACAGGTTACAAGACTCATTACCAACCATGCACCTATTGGTGAACACAGAAAAAGATTCTTCCCTAACGAACCAACTGCATGCCCATGTGGCCAAGCTCCTCTCGAAACAAGAGACCACATTCTCTATAACTGTGAACGATACAAACAGTCATGGAATCCCAAATGAGACTCATTCTCACATTTCTAGACCATAATCCAGGCGCGTTCTGCTTTCAAGAAGGCATTACATAGTTTTAGCAGTACTCTCTCTATCTTGCATAGTACTGCATCCCCTATTTTCTTTTTCCCCTATCTTTCTTTCGTTCTTTCTCATAACTTATTTGTAACTACCACGGTCTACCATCAAGTCCCGTGTGATAAAAAAAAAAAAGCACAGCCGAACTGAAGCCAAGCTTGTGTAGGATACTATTCACGTATGGCTTTTCCAAAAATGATGATGGAACTGACAATGACTCTCTCGCTAACCGAACGGATTTTATTGACGGAATTACATATGTCTTTCTGCTCTTGTGCTCACCTCGGCTCCTTCAGCTATTTCTCCTCTTTGATTTCCGTTCCTCTATGTTTCAATTTGTCTTCACTCTCCTTGGCTTTAGATTTCCCCCAGCTCTTTAGACTGAACCAGCTATCTTTGGCATCCTCTTCCGCCTTGTCAAGATTGCCTCTGACGTCTCTGGCTTTTCGCTCCGTTGCATCACGAACCTCATCATATAGCTGTCCCGTTGATCGTTTTGCGGAATCGTATTTGGCTTCGACGTCATGCGCAATGGAAGCAGAACGTTCACTCGCATCGTTTATAGTACCGCGGCCCCTAGCTTTTGCTTCTTCCGCTTTTTGAATCAGGTCGGAATGGGTCTCATTGAATTGTCTCCGTGCGGCATCCTTCAAGTATTCAGCGAAAACGATTTTTTCTGGGCCAACCTAACCAACCTTAGCATCCTCGTACTTTTTCTTGCCTTCTTCCACTGTATTATCTGCTCTTGATTTCACTGCAGCGGCGCTTTCATGGACCTTGCGTTTCATATCCTCTTCATTGGCATGTGCTTTCTTCTTCAGCTTCTCCTCATCACTAGGATTTTTACTGAAATAAATATAAGCACCACCGAAAGTAGCGATACCGAGCGCAGTATAGAGCAATGTATGATCATCAGGTTTTCTGGTCTCTGCTTCTGTTGTATATCGGCGGGCTGAAACCTAATTTGGTCAGACTGTGTGATCCGGCGGAGTCTGAGTTACTTGCCCGTGAGAAACGTGCCGCATGAGATACTGCAGGGATTTGCACCGAAGCGAGACGGAATGCTTTGCAACGCCACATTCTAGGGATTACGATGGGGGATCTGGAGCCCCCGAATCTTATATTCTGCTTCTGTGCTTATGACGCTTATGACGTCTCATCACGTGCATGCATTTTTTTTTTTTTTTTTTTTTTTTAATCAGCATTTTTATTCCCCAACAAACAAACTTGTGTTAAAGAGCGGAGGGCCCAACTGGGCCCAATGTTAGAAGAGTGT
>Ga0153958_1000144_pt1 | contig 15679 bp, 16 predicted proteins | sample TSFL042MetaG_FD_104719 | JGI IMG/M metagenome (GOLD analysis project Ga0153958, IMG submission 104719) | Attine ant fungus gardens microbial communities from Florida, USA - TSFL042 MetaG | ecosystem: Host-associated > Fungi > Mycelium > Unclassified | place: USA: Florida, Wekiwa Springs... | reverse complement strand
TGGAACCAAAGGATGCGCCAGGCGGGCAGTGCAAGCTGAGTCAGCGGTAAGGTTTCCTGATACGGTTTTGATCAGATCCGTGGTATTAAAAAGAGATCTAGGCCAATGCAGTCCAGCATCCAAGAGTGGAAGGGTCGTATATCAATAAGGTCTTTTTCAGATGACAAGCTGGCCGCAGATCTGACCCACCTCTCCTCTTCGCGCCGAGACAGTCTCGGCACAAATACTTTATCTCAATTGCCACCATCGCTTACACTGACAGATTTCCTTTGCTACGCTTGTCACACGAGCTTGACCAGCAGGAGTAGTCGCGGAATTAAGCAGTCGCTTCTGAATGTGCCGTTTGCCGTGCCGTTACCTACGTGGGTCGCGGATCGTGGGCTTTGTGGGGAGGAACTAATAGGTGATGGGGCCTTGCACAAGGTTCCTCAGGAAGAGATGCGCGATATTGTGGAAGAGTTTCTTATCGACAGATAATTTATCTTGCTTATAGCACTTTACTTGTCACATTTTATGTCGTAACCAGGCTAGCTAGCATTCTAGGCACAGTGCTGGATCCTGCCAGTGGCCTGGATCATCACGTACTCAGGCTTAGGCTACCACATAGCCGAAAGCTTTAAATACAACTATACCGCTGCTTGCCTTTGTCCTGTGGCCTCGCAATGCTTGGAGAACACTTCAATGATGAGAACCAGCAGGTCACGCCAGAATCGTCGCAGACGAAGAAGAACACGATTCTGAAATCTCACGGAAGACCTCCCTGGTAAGGTGCCAGCTTTGCGCCCTCAACAATCTACCACGTCGACCAGGTACGGAGAAGACGGACTCCCCACTTGTGATGCCTTCGTGATCGGAATAGCTGGTGAGCGACCATGTTCGAATTCTAGCCTGCATTTTGTCACGACGGATTTCAGGCGGGTCAGCAAGTGGCAAGGTGAGACTGCGATTTGACGGAGGCTCTCGGAGATGATTTGAGTGATGGCAGACTCATGTTGCTCGGCAAATCGTCCGCTCGTTGCGCTCATTGCCAACTGTCGTTATTCTGTCCCAGGTCAGTGGTGCAACAGCCGATTAGGCGGTGGACAAGAATGACACGGCATTCCACGGCTTAGGACAGCTTTTACAAGCGACATACCCCAGAAGAAGTCGCACTGGCCCATGCCAATCGCTTGGACCTTGACCATCCGGATGCCATCGACAAGCCCATGTTTGCAGCTGTGCGTATGGTTCGTTTACGTGCGAGAGTGATGCACTTATCCCCTCTAGTGTCTCGCCGACTTGAAGGGGTGCCGACAGACCAATATCCCCGTTTATTCGTTCGCCGAACACCAGCGGTTGGATGAGGTCAAGTATTTGTATGGTGCGGCTATCATCATAAGTCAGTGACCGGTCCACCTCGCGCCATGGATGCTGAAGCAGAATGACGTCTTCAGCGGAAGGGATAATGGCTTTACATGATCCGGAACTGCGATCATTGTATGATCTCAAGGTGCCTGTCACTCGGCAGGTCGTAGGCTGGCGACTCACGGTTAAACAGGTGTTTGTGCAATGCGACTCGGATTTGATGCTTGCCCGAAGAATACAACGTGACGTGAAGGAGCGCGGAAGAAGCGTTGAAGGGGTCATCGAACAGTCTGTCTTCTCCATCTCCACTGGTAGGACCATATACCATCTTGACATCACTCACGCCTAGATATCTCCGTTATGTCAAGCCTGCGTTCGATAACTTCGTCCTGCCAACCGCCCGCTATGCAGATATTGTTAGTCTATCTTCTGTTTCACTCGCTTTGATGTCCTATGGTGTTTTCCAGGTCGTCCCAGGGTCGAACAACTCTGTTGCCATTGACCTGATAACAACCCATATTCATCGTCAAATGACAGAACGATCGACACACTTCCGGAGACTCATGGCCTCCAAGTCGATCGAGTGTTGCTTGTCCTCGTCTGACGGCACCCCGGTGTCCAGCAACCTGATAGTGCTCCCACAAACACCACAATTGAAGGTCTGCCACCCTGACGTCCCGAGATTCGTTTGTTTATGCTGCAGGAAAAGGGTATATATACGATTCTCCGTGACGACAAAACAACCCGCCAGGACTTTATATTCTTCGTGGATCGGTTGTCAACTTTTCTGATTGAGAAAGCCATGGAACATCTCCCATACCGACCCAAGGCTATCACGACCCCGACAAACGCAGAGTACGCGGGCAAGGAGCTTGATGTCAAGGTACGTTGGTTTGCTGAAGGATCAAGCATCTCATCTTAAAAGCCGTCGCAAGAACCTCTGTGGGATCTCGATCATACGCTCGTACGTCATTGCGATCTAGCCACTTTCTTTACTGACGAGCTCATGCAGTGGTGGACCATTAACCAAGGGTCTGCAGCGAGTTCTCAGCGACGTCGCCATCGGCTCCCTTCTAGTACAATCCGATGCCAAAACCGGCGAGCCACTCCTCTTACATGTCATGCTTCCCAAGTGCGTGCGGGAGCGACATCTTGCTGTGGACACATGGGTCTTCATGCTACATGCCCAAATCGGCACTGCCGCCTCGGCGTTCATGGCGATTCGGACGCTATTAGATCACGGCGTCCAGCAAGATCACATCATCTTTGTCACGTTCCTCGTCGCCCGCAGCGGTGGTGTCACTGTTCTCCAGCGGGCGTTCCCCAAGGTTAAGATTATCACCGGTGCTGTGGATGAAGGCCTCCGCGAGGCCTGGCTTGATCATTATAATGAGCAGGGAGAGGGCCAGAACGACGGCGACGGGAGGAAAGTCTGGACTATCGAGCCTGGTATGGGTCACATTGGTAAAAAGTCCGCTGTTTGACGGAACCCTGGCTCATGCACCCTGTTGACAGGCGACCGATACTACCTCTGATCGGCAGGCGAGGCGTGTAGCGGACGCGTATGTCATGAGTGGCTCGGACGTCCAGTTAGGATGTATATACTTTCGACCTACTCCTACTAATGACTATCATCATCATCATTATCAGCGTGAGGGAAGAACGAGAAACTCTTGAGCTGGACTCCCGAAACGCGAGCTTCGTCTCCATGGTTATATCAACTCCCTTGTGGCTTGAGTTTGGTATCAAGCTGTTCTTTGGAATGGCAGAGGTTGCTAGATGTTTCGCTTGTACCCGACTATGCTGTCATCCAGTGCACGGCAAGGGGAATCGACGTGTGTACTTTTCTCAAGCAGATGGCTGTATGCGGTGTTATGAATTCGAAGCAGTACGCAAAGATACTCGTGCAGACTGCTGTGATCAGACGAAACCTGAAACTAAAGACCGAATCTGTTCATTATAGTGCTGGGCTAGACGATCCACGACTACAGGTTTCTACATGCATCAGCTATATCCAGTAGATATTCCATATCGTCGCAGACAGCCAACTTTGTAATACAAACAAATGTGAAGTAGAGTATGGAGTCAGATTTAAGTGAATGCAAGTACGGTAGAAGGATAAGCGAATGACAACATGCACACTGGGAAAGAGTGACATTCTAGTTGAGACTGACGAATAGAAGAAGTGCTCTAGGCGACCCATTTTCACCTGCAGACGCCGAGTTCTGTCGGAAGGTAATTGACTGCTCAGGAGGGCTCAGCGATTGGACGCGTCAAACAAGTGTTGTTCTCACCAGGGTAGTACCAAAACGAAACTGCTATGATGAAGTACAAGCCTGGAGCGGGGTTAAGTATGTTGAGAGACCTCGGTGAGGAACCTCCTCACATATCAAGATTACGCCCTCCAGCCAGTTTGATTTACCGTCTGCGACCACATAACTCATAGTTTGCACTGTACGTCAAATGGTCAGCATTGGAGGTTGAGTATTAATCAACAGTATTAGCACCTGATATATAAAGAACCTAATGATCTGCTCAGCTTAGAAGTTGAGTTAATGGATCGGAAACGCTTACCACAGACTCAAATGGGTCAAACAGCAAAGCTAGGGGCCTGTCTATGATCCATCCAAGGGTAACCATGAACCTCGACACAGAATTAGATAGCAACAAAGGGATGTACATAATTAATGCTTACGGAATAATCAGAAGAGTGGTTTGCTTGCACCGCCATGAGCTTCACCTGAATGGAAAGTGGAAGGGGCTTACTATTGACGATCCAACGGCAACGCTGACGCTCAGATTCAGTTGGTCCTTCACAGAAACATTGACAGCAGTTACGCATTCTGCAAAGTCAACATGTTCAGAAGTACACCAGCAAACTGTATCGTTGCGCGTACCTGCGATAGAGCTGACTGCGGGAAGCAAGATAAGGCCGACCCACTGCTTGCTGAATATCGTTGAGATGCCATCCATAGACTCCACGAGGTCTTCAGCTGTGATAGACACTGTCTGCAGGAATTGTTGGTAGGAACTCGACTGCTTCATCACACTAGTACTCACGACAGTGACCAGTGTTAACAACAGAACGGCGACCAGCCAGCTAAGTTTAGGTTCCCGAAAACTTCCCGCTGTCGATGGCGGCCTCGAATTTTCAGAGACAGTCATAGGCTCAGGTGAGGAGCAGCGGGTACTCGGATCAACTGTGGATGGTATGAGGGATGGGCTCCAAGGACGGTGCAAGTTGCCGGCTGTGGTGTTTCCATCTCCGTAATCGCACTCAAGTTGCGCAATTTGTTCTGAAGGCTCCTCTGCCGACGGTACGGTAGAATGTTGGATGGAGCCCTTATTATTTGCTTCCGCGAGATTTTCTATGCTCGATGTCAGTGTGATCTCAGAGGAATTCAACGGTGAGGTCCTGTAGGGAAATCTGAGCAACAAAGGGGAAAAAGCTGAACCGCGTCGAGAACTCGGGCTCGAAGTTTGACCATCACGTATGCTACCAGCTTTGTCATTTAGGGATATGGACGCAGTGAGCTTCTGGGTGAGATAGCGCGGATTGACTGGGAGCTTGACCGATAACTTGTCACTCTTTTGTTTTGTATCTTGGTAAAGATGCTTGTGCGACCAGAACTGGAAGAGGAGATAGGCGAAATAAACTGTCCGCGTGCATGATGAACGGTCTTTGATAGAAACAAATTTGGGTCTTACTGAACATAAGTATGATGGATACCTACCACATATTTAAATCAGTTGGGATTCAAGTGAAGTCAAAGTAAAGGCCTACTCCATAGCTCATCTTCAGGATATCTATCTTTTGCTCACCGCCCACAGAGTCCTTGTCGCCGCTGAGTGCAAAGTGGAAAGCAGCAGGGAGGAGCAAGGCCCCAACGCTGATGCTCAGGAGTGACGAATGTATCTGCGTAGCCGCTGAGATCATCTATTAGCTATCTCGACACCGATGCCGTATGGTGACCTCACTCTGGTCAAAACCTTGCTCAGAGAAGCGAAGTCCACCCGCAAAGAAGCACATGCCGAGGACAAGGACTGAATGAGCCTACTATGAAAGACGATCATTAGATAGTGAGGTGACATGCATGACGTACGTAGTTTGCTCAAAATGGACCCAATTACTGCGGGTGTCAGATCATATTCCCACATATTTTTAATGTGGAACTTACGCGAAGAATGTACGACTCTTAGTTCGCACTTCCGCAGCGCGGTTATCTGGAATACCTCAGTGGATTTTTCACGCGCACACGCCCAGTGCTCACCGCAATCACCAACTCAACACTTGCGAAGGGCACATTAGCACTGCTGACAATGATCAACAAGACTAAACCCACGTATTGCTCTGACAATTGAGCTGAGTATTCTATTGCCAAATAAATATAACAAACATACCATACTCGCATTAAGCAAGCCAGCCTTTGTGCCTCCAATACGAAGTGCCAGCTCACGTGTTGAAAGATCGTGAAGCTAATGAACGTTCATTCAGTCAGTTGACCGATGGACTACTAGTAAAGAGTGTCACACCTTTACGAGGGGAATCATGGATAGGATGCTAACTGTTGAAAAGTTGTTTGACCAGCATCAGAGATCAATCCCGATACTTACAGATAAATATAACTTTGTGGTGTTTCTCTAACACAAAGCTCAGTGTCCACTTGGAAAATCGTCGATAATCAGTGAAAACAAGGAATATAAAGATGGTCACCCACAGACACAGGGATCAACAATAATAGAAGATTAAACCCTGCAACCTCGAAGTTACAATAGGATTATTGAGATGGCACATGTACTCACATGAACCAAAGAGAACGAATTTCCAGCCCTTCCAAATGTGTGTCTTGGATCTAGGCTTGTTTCCCGTGCTATCGCCAGACGACGACGGTCTGCTCTTGTTAGGCTTCATAGGCAAGTCAGACACAGGAGTTACGTTCCATCGAAATGGCGACTCGTTAGTTTCGCCAGGCTGTAGGCTTCTGTCTACGGTAAATAAATGATGGTACACTGAATGAAATATGGGAGAACCTAGAATCTGATGGCTGGACGCATGAGTTAGAATGTGCCGAGCTATTAGGGAACATCGCATCCGGAGATGAAGGGGAGGGAGAATAACTGTAAGATCGGAGAATGTCTAGCGTGGTGGACCCTGGTGAAGATTCAGGAGGCATGGGAGGCGGGGCAGTACGGGGCTCAGCTCACCAGTGAGCGTTGAGGACACAACACATCGGGTAACTTATAATTTTCTGAGAGCGCAAACGGCATTTTGAATTCTCGGCATGACATGAATTCTAATCCGTTCGCCTGCAAGGGTTGTTCGTAAAATACCTTCCTATTGCGGAAGGCTCCTTTGACCGGAACCGAATTTGCATATCAAATTTTGACTTTTCAACTTTCAAGATATGACCTGATATGACTGACTTTGCCTCGCTTATTTCTACTCATCGGGCGACACACTGCCAGTATGTACTAGTAGATAGTAGTAGGCTGATCGTTGTGATGGGCCTCGTGGAGCACAGATTCAGGGCTGTCAGAAACATGCAGCCTGAGACTCTAAGAAGGGCCACTTGGTAAAACTGCAGACACAGCGTCGAACGTCCGCTAGGTCTTGATGAGATAAAGTAAGCCTTAGTAAGGAGCGATCAAGGGAGGACTGCGTCATTGAATAACTGATGGGATCTTCAAGTGAGTAACAATAACAAAGAAACGAGGAAAGGACAGATAGAAAAGTAGAAATCACCAATGACTTCAAGGAGTTTGTACACAAGAGTTGGCAATTGCACCTCCAAAGTTATACATAGTTGGGTGGCAAGCCGCAAGGTCACCATGCAGTTAAGGCTCCACAAAGAAAGGAGACACCCATAACCAGATAGTCACCGCCAAGCACCAAGGTGTACTTGGTCCCTTACACAAGGCAGAATCTGGTGCTAGTCTCAGTGACTTGTATTGAACTTGTCGGAGCTAGACGGAGAAGATGTCACGTTGTCACAAGTGACACACTCTTTCTAGAGTCACGCATCAACCCAGTCCTCAACCTTACCGCACATCATGTTCAACGCCGCCCTTCGTGCCGTCCGCCCCGTTGCTGCGCTTGGCGTGCGCAGGTCAACTCTTTCTACTACTCTGCGCGCGCTCTCAACCACTACTCCTCGTTTTTCGGGCCCTGCCCCTCCTGCATTGTTCGGAGAAGGTGCTAAACCCGGTGAAATTCCTTCCGACGAGCAACAAGCAACTGGTCTCGAACGTTTCCAGCTTCTCGGAGAGATGCAGGGTGTTGAGGCATTTGACTTGGAGCCTCTGGACTCGAGCCGTGTGGGTACCCTCGAAGACCCCGTCAAAGTCTTTTCTCTGGTACGCTTTGCACGGTAGCAACATATCGCATTGCCCTTACAGAATTTTAATCGTTTCAGGACTCAACTCGCATTGTTGGATGTACTGGATCGCCAGCTGAAAGTCACGAGTTGCACTGGTTCAGTGTCACGAAAGACAAAAATCGCCGCTGCCCAGAATGCGGCTCTGGTGAGTAATTTGATGTTTCGTTGTCTAATCCGTGCTAAATCCACGCAGTCTATGCACTTGATTTCCAGGGCGTGGAGCATCACGATGCTCACCACCACTGAATGATGGTAGTAGCCGTTTAATTTATCACGGAGAGCACGACGTATTCCCGTTTCCTTAGATCATTCTCATAAGGTTTGGGTCCAATAAGTGATGTGCATAGTCCTTGCATGAGACTCGAGGTCGTACACAGTGCTTGGGTCAAGAAACAACACTAGCGTGAAGGCCAAGTTTTTGGAGAGAAACAAAAGTAACGTGCGTATCGACATGGTGCACTGAATTTCATCAAGTCTGAAGGGGCTGTTTATTAAGAACCAAAAAGGCTTCCCCCTGGCAAGTACTTAACAGAAGTGACTTAGGGGATATTTGGTTTCGAAGCTAGACATCTGCTTAACCTTCTCTCGCTAATAGGCATACACCATTGGTCAACGTAGCAGTACTACAGAGTCATCACTTAGCAGCCTTTACTAAGGGACGCCCGGAAGATGACACTGAATTGAAGGCGATTCAACGTTGGAATGAACGGTCCAGATGGGCACCGCCGGAGCATTCTCCAATGTCCATGCAACTCTTTTAAGCTGAATAAGTGTTCGATTTCTGGTAACACACCGAGGTTTTCAACGTTTAGGAAGGCGTTAGAGGCGGTTTAAATGTTGTCGGGTGGCTTAAACTTCAAGTTGAGACCAAAATTTACTACATTTTGACATATCCTAAAAAGGAATGAGACTTACAGGAGTGTATAATAAACTTAGTTCGGGTTAGTCCTCGACGGTCAGCTTCAGCCTCAGTCATGGACGTCGAGAAGACTTTTAGGCTTCCGAATGAGTTGGTCGCTCTAGTTTTGAGTGAACTTGATGTGGCATCCCTTCTAAGATGCAAGCAGGTATTGCACACCTCGCACGATGTCCTACTCAATTCTGTTATTTACATTTAGTTCCAGGTGTGTCAATGGTTCAATTCTCTCATTGCCGATAATCCGAAACTTCTCTACAAAATCGAGCTGTTCTTTGCACGGTTTGAGGATGGGATCCACTGTGATCTCGACACACCTGGCCGCCTTCGTTTCCTCGGAGAATACCAACAAGCTTGGAATAATCTCTCTTTTCCGCATTCTCGGGTCATAAGCATGCAGGAAGGTCATGCTTGGCAATTGTCTGGAGGTGTCTTGTGTCAATCTACGGGGTCAGGGTTTTCGTGTGTACAACTTCCGTGCAAAATAAAGGGCATTCCAGAGAGGGAATGGTCTGTGAATGACTTGGGTTTTGATATCCGAGACTTGACCATCGATACATCCCAAGACTTGATTGTCGCTGTGGAACAAGTTGGTGCCATGTATGTTTCATTACTCGTAATTGGCGAGACGCATTCTACTACTGATCTATAAATAATGCAGCCCGAATCAGTCATACAGAATCCACTTCAGAACTTTATCGACGGGAGAGCACCATCCAATGTCTGTTGTTCCATTCGTGACGCATGTCCCACCCAACACATCCATGAATGACGAATCCCAGCTCCGCATCCAAGCTTGTGGTTCCCGTGTTGCAGTACTATTTCTAGGATTGGATGAAAACATCATGAACGGACTAGTGATATGGGATTGGAAATCAGGTCAGCAAAAACTCGTACGTCTCGCAGCATCTTAATTCCCATGGAATACTGAGGGCCTTTAGTTCATCCATGGTACAGCACCTCGATCTTTCAGCTTTGTCACCGAAGATTTAGTTTTGGTCGGTGTTACGGGACGTGACAATACGTCTCCCCGCCTGGACGTCATTGGTATCGAGAACTGCAGTAGAGAAATGACGCTATATCGAGATATCAGTTATATCTGCCGCCTGCAATATCCAAAGATGCGGGCCGAAGTGGTAGATATATTGATTCGGTCTGAGCCAACCCCGGGTTGGAGACCCCCTCAATTTCCTCAGCCTCCCTTCTTTTTTACTCCCAGTGAACGCATTTTTGCCGTTACTCTGCGGGTCACCCCCCAGGCCAGTACTAGCGAAGAGTGTATCGTGCTGGTTGTTCCATCATCCACGATCATGGCGCAGGTTGATCTATCACACGATACTCCACGACGTCGCGTTCCATGGAAGCAGTGGGGCCCGTATGGCTCTCACATGCTTTTTCGCAGCCCCTCCGAGATATGGCTTTTCTACGTTTGCGGCATGAAGTTTATCCAACTCCTGCCATGGAATAAGAAGGTAAAACAAGCACGGGTGTATGATTTCAACAAGTACGCTGCAAAGAGGGACGTCCAAAACGGACAAACAACAGAACCGAGACTTCCATGGAAGCGTTTGGGGCGGCTTCATTCGCTGAATTCGCAATGTTCTGCGTTTGATGAAGAAGTCAACACTTATCTTCCCGGCCGCGTTGCGGTCGTGGATGTGATGCCAAATGATACACATCAGGACTGGGAGGCAGCTATGATTGGCGAGGACAATATTGTCGTAGTTTCTGTGGGCCTTTCTTTGTTTTCCGTCTGACCGCTGCTTATGTGAGATCCGCTGTTTAGTCTCGCTCGCAGAGATACGGTTATATGGCCATGTAGACTTGTATGATTTGTGCCCTTTGTACCTGAAAAGGGTGTATCGCATTTGTGAAGATCAGGGATTCGATACTTGTTGACACTGGATTCCTGCCAGATAGGTACTTGCACTACTACGACCAATGACTACCGTGACTGCTACTGATAGATCAGTTGGCAATGCAATGGTACCCTTGTTCTCCCAGACTGGGCCCATGATGGCGAAATATTTTTAGTGTGCCAAGAGAAGGATTTGATCACCGTTTAGCACGATTTCTCCGAGCTTCTCTTCCATGTCCCCCGGATAACTTACAGTCCAAAATCATGGAATTGCGGCTCTCCGGAACGTCGAGTCGGTGTACTATCAATTCGATATAATCGTTTGTGCACCCGCGTCGCAGGCGGAGAAGAGCCATTCATAGACGCTGCTTTCCTTTTGCAGAATTCGGCTCAAGTTCCTGGGGAGGTTTGAATGGATTTGGCATGAATTGGACGAACGCCTATCACGTACATGTACATGCCAACGCCTGCCTATTGTGAAACGGACTTGGGCGTAAGTTGCCACTCGAGCATTTTTATAAGCCCCGGCCTGTGCCCGACCGTTTGTGCCTGGTGTGCTGTGCCAACCTCCGTAGGCCCCCGTGGGGCGTTTCTCAAGCTTATGTACCTGCTCTTGTTATAAGAAACAGAAAGTGGTTTCCGCGGAACTGGCATGAACAGCATCGCGCCATCATAGGTACCTCTGTAATGTTGAATCGTCCACAAGATTCTAAGAACTGCGGACTCAGGGCACCTGTCCCGAGGGCCTCTCGGTGCTCGGACTCGGATATTATTCCTTCATGTTCAACTTAAAGTTGTGGTTGTGCCTACGGCGTCGAAGAGATGGGCGCAACTGTTGTAACTTAGACGCAGTAAAGTACTTTTTGAATATTAGTGATTTACGCCCGTTATCGATATGGAACGGTCTCATGTAGTATTAGTGCAATGGAAGAGGAGGCTGCCTGGGTATAATGTAATTACGTGTAATTGATGCCCATTGCCGTCTGACAAGCACTTTGTAAATGTGTGGTCGCATATCCGTAAAGAACAATGTGGAGAGGTACGAAATGTGGTGGAAAGTCTGAAATGAGAAAACGTGGCCCCGTGCCGTGGGGATCGCGACAGAGGCATGTATGGGCAAGATCGATGAATTGCGCAACAGTCTATGCTATACCATGCACACGCATGATGTAATAACTAGTAAAGGTATGCAACACGCGTAACCCATAACAAATTATTAGAGCCGAGGTGCACGGCAAGAATACGGAATAATTATGGGCAGTCTTTGGCAAGAGGGACGAAAGGATAAGGGGAGATTATCGTACAAATGGAGGGAGACGAACAACCGCGCCGGGATATCATATTAGGGTATGCAACAAAGTCGATAGGTATCGAAAGAAAATAGAATGCCGAATGCGTTGAGATATGGATAGCAAGATAAAGTGGGGGTATTGGTGCGGAATCTATGAAGGAAGAAGGTTCCATCAGTCCCCGTCAACGTGATGTCAAGAAATTAAGGTGATGCAGGGAGTGCATAGGGAAGACCCTGGTGTCGCTTTTTGCTCTTCTCATGACGCTTGCAGTCACTCTGATTGAAGAATGACTGCCCGCAGTTAGGGATTCTGCAGGTAAACGGTCGTACGCCAGTGTGGGATTGAGCATGACCTGTTACATTCAATTTCAGCCCACCGTAAAAAAAAAGTTAGGCAACAGAACATACGCTTCAAGCTAAACGTGGCTGTAAATGTCTGTCCACATTCTTCGCAAACGTGGTTGGCATCATGACGTCGACGTTTTTGGTTGGCTTCAATCATTGCTTGACTCGCGACAGGACGTGCCATACACGACTCGGAATGCGAACGGACGTGCTTCCCAGAGGCTGGAGGTTGCAACGAGGGACCAAAAATCATGGTGTCACTTGAAGTGTGGTGGTGTCGCAGGGACGCAGAGCTACCCCGACGAGAAAGCTCCGAAAGGGTAACCATAGGAGACATATTACCGTAATCGGAGGAAGGGCTGGTGGAAGTCCACGAGGATTGAGGTGAAACAGGGCTGGGGGAGAGCGAGCCGTAGGATGAAGAGGGTGAGGGTATGAAAACAGGCGTATATGATGAATTGTTATCTGCGCTCTGGGGTGCTGTTTGCGGCGGAATAAACTGAATAGAAGGTGTTTCAGATGAGCCAGTCAGGTACTCGGGCTGTGGGATGATATCGCTGTAAAGCGACATGTTGAAGTCTTCAGGGAGAGAGGAGAAGCTGTCACAAAGCATATCATCTAATGGTGAGAATGAAGTCATCGAAGGTTCATCTGAGACGTTTTAGCCGAAGGTTATATGGAAAGCGTGTATCGACTTACATCCCTCATGAGAGAGGAGAGTAGAGGGCATATATGGTTGAGTGTAGTACATGCTGTATGAAGCGGAGTCTGCTGGAAGCCTATGCAGTGTGGTATGAGTCAATAGGTCACAGGAGTAACACAAGAAAGGTACCTCGTTGGGTCGGATAAGGAGGATGAGTCGATGCGAATGTTTGGGACTTGGGTACGACGAGCAGAATAGTTGTTGTTCGTAGAAGACATCGAAGGAAGTGAAACTGAGTGAGGCCAGCAAGGATAAAGAGGTGTCGGTATATATAGGATTTCCGCGCCCTGCAAAGAGATCCTATTTAGGAGAGCGCCGGGGGACCATTAACTTGGATAAATTCTTTGCGGAAGGGACCCGTGAGCGCCTTCCCTCCACAAGGACATGGCAAAACATGGTCAGATCTGACAGCGAGAGATTAGCCTTTCCGCCCATGAGCCGAAAGAATGCTCAGCGGTGTGGGTGAATAAGACCCAAACTGCCAAGAGCAATCAAGAGCAATCACAACGCATCATGATGGTGTCTAGCCTGTTGTTTCGCGAGGGCAGTCGCCACCACTCGGGTGGGAAAAAAGACCCAGTGGAATTTCGCTGAATAGCATTTGTTGGCCAGTCTGCGTAGAACATGACACAAGTCGGTATGCCGAGAGCTGCCAAGCGGCTGTGCTTTCTGGAAGAGAAAGATGTAGTTGGATGTGGGGAGCGAGGAAAGGGTGGCAACACAGCCACTTTCCGTTTCTGATCTCAACACTGCTTAAGTTTGTCATGTGGATTCCTTCCACTGAAAAATATAGTATCGCGAGGTTCAATGTTGCAACGTTGAAGCTTCGCATCGGTGTTCAACGCTTCAACCATGCGTCGATGACTGAATGGTATTAGGTGCTGCTTCAAGTTGGGATGCCCTTGTCTGGTCAGCCACACCGCCTCTGCATTGCCGCAGCTGTGGCGGTGGTATCGCGGATGCTATTTTCCATGGGTTCATTACATTGGAGAAAAGGATGACGTTTCCCATAGCCATTATAATCGGAGGGCATATTATTCGGCGAAAGGATTCTTTTCTTTATTAATTTAATATTATTGGCCAGCCTGCCAATGCTACCTTATTTAGCAGTTGTAGTGTGCAACGTGCGGCTCAGGACCGCATGCACAGGCAAACAGAGTATCTATTTCTGCTTTGCGGCCCGTGCGTCATAGCACCAAAGGCATCCAAGCCGCGCATGTGATCACAGAAAGGATAAATGAGATGAACTGTGGCAGGAGAAGACGCATCCAGCCGGCGTCCTTTCCATTGCGATGACTTCAGAAGCGTGAACTTGAATGTTTACATTCGCTCAAAGTGTCCATATGCGGTACTTGCCGTGCGGGATCATCATAGTTGACCGACGGTGAGTTCCATGTCACCACTCTTCCGTTCGGCGTGGAAAACCAATCATGTAGATCGCCGCCAACTTTTACTCCCCACTTCCCATCCTCTATTTCCTTCGTAGAATACAGCTTTGTAGTCCTCCGTGGAGATGCAGTACATTAAATAAACCATTCATCGGCTAGCTTATCGCCCTTGCGCAAGCAAGTTCTTCTGCTCCATTCGTTTCATCCCTGGCCAGGCTATTACCGACACATCACACATATCTGGCTCACTTCACTCATATTTGATACCCCAACCCAATGATAAACACGAGAGATTTCTCGTTTGGGGAGTCCTTTGATGCGCGGGCATCATGTAGAGTCAAATGAGCAAATATATCACACCAAGGTAACTTTGCCCACATGGGCATAGACTTTGCACGTAAGGTGGCCAGCCATGAGGCTTGGGGTAATTTTTAATCCTCGTGTTTAGCCAAAGGTGTCATATCGGACTGGCCAAGGTACACGCCACACAATGGATGACTCGGAAGCGAGCGAGATGAGATGACTTACAGGCCAGAGAGACGGTCCTGTTTTTACGAGTGGCCAATGGATAAACTCGTCGGAGCTCAACAATTCAATGAATTAGGAATCGGATTAACGGACATTCACTGCATAACGTCCTAGATTGGTGTGTTGGCAAGGATTCCATGTTTGCGCAGGGATAAACCGGAGCGCTGACCATCTTCGAGAATTATCAGCCATTCGCAGATTCGAAATACCTGATCTTCTAGCGTGTGGATAAAAAAACTAATTTCTCATCGAGGCACTGGTATGGGGATCAGTCAAGTTACCGATGCTAATACAATCGTACAGACCCTCAATCTTCCTCATCGCTCCCATAGTCAGCTATTCCCAGCCCTGTAGTCAATGGTTTCGGAGGCGCTGTCTTTGCATTCATGACAGCTGGCCTGGACACGTTCCGATTCCTTATTTCGGCAAAATACCTGAGACCTTCCATAGTATCGGCGGATAGCAGACCAAGGGGTCGAAGTGTTTGCTCTGACGTGTCATCTGGTGGCGGCGGCGGCGGCGGCTCGATTCGCCGCCGTTTTCGTTCTGGATCTTCACCCTCACTCAGATCTTCTGCCACTTCTCCTTCGTCATCCAACATATCTCCATCCTCTAACGCACGAACAGCTCTCATGGCATCAACAATGCGGGGATCCATGCGGGCCTTAATAGCCTCTTGGCCCATCTCCTCTAGCCGCCGCTTTTCTGCCACCTTTTGTACCGGGTTTGGATCTTCAGTGGCCCATCGAACATTCAAAATTTCATCGTTGTCAAGGGATTGGCAAGCCATGGCCTCTTTCGCAAATTGGGCGCTGAACTCCGAAACATACGTCACGAAAGCGACGCTACGATACTGCAATACTCGGACTAGAAGGAAAAGGATCATATTTCATATCTGGTCTCTCAAAAGTTTCAGATAACGTACTGCG
>Ga0153958_1000142_pt1 | contig 15801 bp, 12 predicted proteins | sample TSFL042MetaG_FD_104719 | JGI IMG/M metagenome (GOLD analysis project Ga0153958, IMG submission 104719) | Attine ant fungus gardens microbial communities from Florida, USA - TSFL042 MetaG | ecosystem: Host-associated > Fungi > Mycelium > Unclassified | place: USA: Florida, Wekiwa Springs... | reverse complement strand
CTGAACGGGACGAGATTGAATTCGAAAGACGACTATGCAGTAACTTTGTTCCCAAGCTATCAGTCAACTCTCTGTTTGATTGGCCCGGGAACTTTATATCAAGACTTAAGTCTACCTTCTTCCTTAGCAAAGAAGAATTACAAGAACAAATAGTTAGCTTGAAGCTTCCTTACGTTCTTCTGATTTGATGGCAATAACAATCTCAATAGTAGGCATCTCCGCCTTGGCCTGATTTTCTTATTCTTGAGTTACCTTGTCTTCCTTAGCCAGGATAGAAAGAACTGCAAGCCTTTCCTTGACCTCATTTACTTCTTACCGCTTGAAATACTGACTACAAGGAATGAAATCCGGCACATTGATCAGTCAATACCCGCCGGAAAAATTCCTCAAAACGAGCGATTTGGCATATCTCGAATTCATGAACACCTTGACAAAAAAAAAGGCACAATGAATAGCAGTATTCTGTTAGGTTCTTAGTAGCAACGGCACCATTGACTTAAAAGAATAGGTATGAGAAAAACCTAAAATGAATTGTCTTATCAAACCCACGAGGAAAAACAAAGAAATCAAACCTACGCGGAAAAAAGCGGCTTATTTATGTGCTGATCTTGTTTGGAGGAGAACGACCCCATATAATCTAATGCCGAGGGGGAGCCCCTAGTAACCATTATGAGTGGGGTAACGGACTCGAAGTGCCAGGATGCAAACAACTGAGTGTACTGGCTAGATAGAAAGATGCGCTAGTGTTCTCCTTAGTCATGACACGCTCAAGTAAGTGTGAGCGCGACACCAGACCAAGAACTATATCGACACATTCCAAACCATTTTCTCTTCTTTTTGCATCTCGAATGCTTTAAGCGGTATTTCAACAACGGTACCAAAGACGGTGCGCCTTCAGAGGTGGAGCCAATTAGCCGCTTTCATTGTTGCCATGTACCTGGTATCCAGGGATGGGACCTTCCGCCCAATTCTTTTATTGCCGGAGTAGTAATCATTAAATTGATTTATTTAGGAATGGTTCCCCGTTCATCAATCCTCCTGAAAGCTAGGAGATGGCTAGCTGGGAAGGTTTCTTTGGACGAAATGGGCCAATCAGAATAACGTCCTTTGAGAGTTCGAGATGTAGGAGCGAGTCTTCGACTTTCGGTTCTGAGGATCTAATTGAATTTCCTGATTCCAGCTCCCTGGGTACGGCTGCGGAGTTTATGTAAATGCCCTATCTTCAAAGGAAGCTGCTCTGACCATGGTAGGAATTGCCAGATTTACAGTTAATGAATCCTTGTATTGTAATAAAGGTTCTTTCCTCGCTACGAACTACGCGAACTGAATTGACTGAAACAACCAAGGACCGACTCCTGTTGGTCCGCAAACACGACATCCAGCAATAAATAAGATATTCCCGGCTGCGACTGCTTTCTTTGCAGTTAAGTTAGCTGGTCTGCTCTTTCCTGTTATGCCTCTGAAAGCCCAATGAGCTTCGGGTGCCTTGCCCCCTTCAATTAGAATAGATCTTGAATTAGTGTCCTTTCTGTAAGGGGTTATGGAATTTCCTAGAAAGTGTGAAATAAGAGTAAGTAGGAATCGTTGGAACTAGATTCAAGCCAGTTCATGAATGGGCGGAGAAAGTTCAAAAAGAGCAACCTTCAAACCTCTCCTTTCCAGTCGAGTGTCTAAAGACCCTCTCACTTCAGCAACGTCATACCTGATACCATTTCCTCTCTCTTGTAGGGCCATTCCAGCCTATCCCGGCAGAGTTTTTCATTTCAATGAAAAGCGACATCGAAATCTAACATCGATGCAAGTCCCGTTAGGAAGGCTGACCAAGAATACCTATTCCCCAGCTGACCTTTTCCATGTTCAGCCATTCTTCAATTCTGATATCACGATCTTAAGTATTCGACGTTCTCCCAAAGGACGAATCCCTTCCTTTTGTCCAATCCCAACCTCGCATTCAACCTCCTCGGACATGAATCCCATTCGTGCAATAAGACTTCCCCGCGTGGTGGATATTGAAAAAATTCCTTAATGTGCCTCTAGAGCATCCGATTAGATGAGATGTCACTTCTAAGCCTTCCCCATGTGCTAGAAGTTCTTTCCTTTCCTTCCAAAGAGCTTGCATTCGAGTCGATTCTTGAACAACTTATTTTGATTAACCGATTATTGCCAAGACCGCTCCTTCTGTCCATCAATGCGTAACTGAACTAAGGCTTTCCATAATGAATTGGATGGCACGCTTTCGATATCTCTGTCTCCCATCGTAGGCCCGCCAGTGAGAGTCTCGTCAACCATTCCTTTTACATAGCTCTTGAGCAAAAATAGTAGCTCAAGTCTCGGAAACCGTTCCCAACATCATCCAGGAAAAAGAAAGAAGAGCGTACTACGGTGCTTAATCTGTCCATGTGGGCAAGCAAGTACTCCTAATCGGCTGTTGCAAGCTGCTGTCCAAGGCAGGGCGGGGTTATTGCTTTTTTTAAATGCAATTCTTGGGAATTTTTCTCTGGATTGTCATGTCAATTTCTAAGGGTTTAGACTTTCCGAGAACCAAGTCTTTCACCTCTGAGATTACTGGAGCTACTAGCCTTAAGGGCTCGATCTCAGGTACTCTTGAAACATTCCCTTCTGTCTCAATCGATCGTGTCCTGACTTAATCCATTTTCTTCCCTATGAGTTATAGTCTCAATAAGAACGCTAGTTCTTACTGTTCATATGTTATGATATGAATATACCACACCAATTCGTTATGTATGGATGATGAGATTCCATTGATACAGAGCCAATTCCAATAGACTTATTGGAGGGTCCCATTGGCGTGCATCCAGTAGGAATTGAACCCACGAATTCGCCAATTATGAGTTGGGCGCTTTAACCATTCAGCCATGGATGCTTAGCGGGGATCCTCGTACATGGTGAATAACCTGAAATGAAATCTTTAGGATAAATCAATGCAATTTAGGAGGACTCAATGAAAGGACATCAATTCAAATCCTGGATTTTCGAATTGAGAGAGATCAAGAATTCTCACTATTTCTTAGATTCATGGACCCCAGTGGGATCTTTCATTCACATTTTTTTCCATCAAGAGCGTTTTATAAAACTCTTGGACTCCGAGTATCCTACTTTCACGCAATTCACAGGGTTCAACAAAGAAAAGCAAGCAAACAAGAAGATCTTACTGAGTTGATGATGGACCGGATCTCGAAAAGCGAGAGGCTTTCATAAAGACGTATGAGAAAGGGAGGGTCGAGAGAATGCTTCCCGATCTCTCTCTCAGAGAGAGAGAGCTCTTGTACAAGGAAGCTACGTACACATTTTCAAACTGAAAGCGAGATCTTGCAACCACACCCGAAGGAGCACGCAACAAAGCTTTTTTTCCTTTCCCAAAAAAGTATGCAGCGAGGAATCGAAGAGACCCGATTCAATTCTGTGATTCAATCAAATTCTTCCCTTCGTTAGTTTACCAACTGTAACTGACTGTCACGTCCAACGAGAGCCTGAGCATCCTACTATTACTATTCTTTCTTCTCGTAGGAGGCATTCTACTAGCAAAGAAGACTCCTATAAGTGGTAGTACCTAGTTGGGTATAATTCTTTGCCGAAAGAGGTCTCCGCCGACCCAACGACTTTCCGATGTGATTGACAAGCAGCGGGGCATGGAACGGAGTTTAATTCATCGCGACAGGAAGAGGTTTTTTCTTTAGATAAAGCAGAAGCTCGTTCCTGGCCTGGCCTCTTTGACAGTAGCTAGTCTGAATTCGTAACCCGCCATCTTTGGGGCAGGAGTCGTCAGATCTTGCCCAGGCAAAGGAGCGATCGACACTCGCTCGCAAGTTTTAAGAAGTGGTAGTGGTAAGCGCAAGGACAAGTTGATTCAGAAAGGGGAAGACTTTTCAAGCCTGGTTCTTGTTTGTTTTCCTGAGCGGTATAGTACGGCATGTGGGAAATTACAATCAGAGAGAAGTAACGATACGATAGATCCGCAGGAAATAGCGAAGTACATGAATTATCTATCTATCTCTTTCCTTAGCTGAGAGAGAGGGAGTGAACTCTCGACATGCGGGCATATCGAGTATGTTCGTTCGTTCAACCCTAACACAAGACAATTTCAGGGAGGCACCGAAGGTGTTCTCTGGCGAGTGCAGATGTAGTCTCGGTTTAGTATAGTATACAAGATTCTCAACGTGTACCGTAGTGCTTGCAGAGCCCTTTTTATTAGTAACCTTTCGGAGTGGTTATGCCTCTCTATTTATAGCAAAAATGATACAGGCATGACCGCGAGAGAAAACAAATGCAAATGAATTCGATTCCGGGTGGGAAGAAGCAATAAAGCACAGTGCATCGAGATGAATGAATTTTTCTTAAAAGAATGAAGCTTGGAATGAATGAATCTCCAAATAAGGATGGTGGGTGGGTTCCTCTGGTATAATAAAAGTAGAAAGTGGTGGGCCCCTACCCTCAAAAAAAAAGTAGCACCTGCTATTGAAGAATAAACCTCTCTTGCCACGGCTGTGGGAACGGAAAGAAGAACCGTACCGTCCAACCCCTTGTATATCGATCGGAAAAAAGCAGCTGCAAATGCTATCAGTGGTTCTTCCTTCCTATCCCATCCATCTATAAGAGTTGCTTGATTCGCCTCCATCTCTAATAGGACTGGACGAGGTTTCAGTAAGATGAATGCGAAAGGGAGTTCAGGCACAAGAGGACAATGATTGACAGGAATTCAGGAAATGACTTCACCCTAGATAGAACTCCAAGAGAGACTTTCTTTCGCTGGATTGACCAAGAAAAAAGACAGCTGCTAACAGCAGGAAATATGCTCTTTAAGAAAGAAAGAAGGTACGGTCGAAGAGAAGGAGTCACAAACCTTCAACTCATCGAGGTCGCTTGACTAAGCGCTTTCGCTCTCTATTCGATTTGCTCTTGACGTAGTGGCTACCACCCATTTCTCTAAGACTAAGATCGATAGACGAATGCGCTCCGTGATGAAGAGAAACTTCTTAGTCCCAGAGTCTTGTAACTCACTTTGTCTTGAAACTCAGCGCTGAAAGCCCAGTCAGCTAAGGAAGCTCAGTCAGTTGATAGATGTAACACTAAGCCAATCTGGAAAGTGGAGTAGAATCAATCAACTGGCATACCTTGAATCTAGCCTACAATCCTTTCTTTCTTCTCTTAGTAAATTGATAGTCGTCACTGAGCTATGCTTCTTTGTTGAGATCGCTTGCCTACGCTATCGGGTACAGCGAGATCACGTTTCAGCTTGTTAGTCTGCTATGAGTGGCGCATAAGCTTTGGTCAGTTTAGTTTGATTGCAGGCCCCTATAAATTGGCACTCGAGCGCACTGAGACTGTAGAAGGGAACGAGCCCTAAACGAGATAGGGCTGGACTGATTGCCTTAAACGAAATAGGGGGGAGAAGGACAAAAGTGACTGATTTGACTTGATGACCTAGTATGATCATGAACTAGAATTAGAATATGGTAGTTATACGTGATAATAGATTGTTATTCCGGTTCCGGATTATTAACCTATTCAAGATGGAATTCATTTAATTAAACTAAACCACTAGACGAGGGGGAAGGCCCCCACCATATCGATCAGATCCCCCCTCTGTACCTACTGAAGCCAACGACTAATAAGGGGGAGGGAGATCGCTCGCGCCTGGTTGCCGAGCGGTTGCTGAGCCTAGAAGATGGTCTAGCCCTAGGGACTGCTGCTTTAAGATAAGATATTGGCGCTAGCTTCCTAAACAGGATTTCTGTTCTATGAGGTACAGGCCCGGCCGCACGAAGCAAGAGGAAATAGGTATAGGCTGGATCAATAAAAGAAAGATAACGAAAGTGTACAAGATTCCAATCGGGCTGGCTCAGAAGGAAGGTGGCGGCGAGGAAGGGTATTTCGAATCTCGATCAAATAGCATAGCACGGTCCCGCGAAGCCGGTCACCGGTAGGCCTAAGATCCTCTTTTTGACAGAAGAGCCGAAAACCAGATTAAGCTGTGCCGGAATGATCTTGCCGTGCTGCTATTACCCTAATAAAAGTCGAGTCGATGTGAAAGAAAGGTACGGTACCTATCGAGCTCTAAGATAAAGTTAGTAGAGTGGTCTGCTCCTCCAACTCGAAATGAAAATATCGTAGGAGAAGAAAGTGGATCTAGTGCAGCGGTGGATCCGTCTTTCTTCGCACTGGCTCTGCAAAAAAAAACTGCGTGAAGTGATATAGATGTGAGATAGCTGGGGGACTGTTTACCAGCGAGTAGCTAATTGTGCATCGTGGTCTCTCTGTGTTCTAAAAGGAAGCCGGTGCTGCTGATAATTCCACTAATGCTGCTAGCTTTCCTTCATCGTCCGAGTAAGAGTCCTAGTCGGTGGAAACATATAGCGTCCAATTGGTCTGTAATACGCCCGTGGAAGTTCTCGGAACTGTTCCCATCCCATGCATCCTTTCTGTTGGTCAACAACCATTGGTAAAGAAGAGGATCGGACCAGATCCAAAATAGCGTATAGAAAGGATGATGGTCTATCTAGTACAGTACGATCAAGTCATTCACTTCGCTAGGTCTTTCTATTAGAGCGGGTAGTGGAAATTGCTCTGTTTTCCAGTTTCCTTTGTGCATCTTTCCTTTCCCATGTCTTTCTTTGGTCAACAACCAAGCACAGCTTCTAGTTTTTTGTAAGTCTCTTCTTATGGGGGAGCAGAGCAGTCAAATAATGAACCAAAGCCAATGTACGATATCGTAGTCACTTATCTTATTCATCTTCTTTCGGGACTCATTTTACCATCTTTTATTCTCATACTCGCCAGCTGGCGAGTCGCGAGGCTACGGAGTTTTACAATGGAAAACTACCGAGAACGTGTGAATCATTCAGTGGCGGACACGATTAAAGAACAACTCAGTGAGAATGTGTTGGACCCACTATTCACTGAGAATAATATCGTGTTACCGCCGGGTCGGGGATCCTATGATGTCATCGCCACATTGGTACTTGGCGATGACGTGGAATTGCTATCAATAATATATATGGATTTAGTGAATCTAGGTGTTGATAGTAATTATTATCCCCCAATCCTCCAAACTGTCAATATATTGTGGGGGGATTAGATGGTAGCCTTCAAATTCGCTTAGTAGCTTAACTCTTTCTACTGGCGTGGCGCTGCTGGATGCTTCTGATCAATAGAACAGGAAAAGGAGTCAGCCAAAAAGAAAGACCACCAAAAGTAACGACCACCAAGATACGCATAGTGATTCGATCTTTTGATCACCCATTTTTGGAAAACCATTTTGGGGGGCTTCCGCCTTACACACGGAAGATTGGATTGCCTGAATCACGAGTCTTATATACTGTGTTACGATCACCTCATATTGATAAAAAGTCCAGAGAACAATTTGAAATGGAAATCAAGAAACAATTTCTGGTCATAAAAACAGAAACGCATGAATTGCGCAAGAAGTTCTTTCGGTTAAAACGCCGTGCGACTCGGAGGACATAAGACTTCTTGGTCAAGCCAAAAAGATTGCCGGCAGAATGCTCCTACCCCACCATGCCTGGCCCTTTACCTTACCTTAAGAAGAAATGGGGGGGTATGAAGCGTGGGAAAGAATGCAAGAAGTGTATGATACAACAGGTAACCTTAAGGAGTGGCGGCAAAGCTCTTGATTGATCAACGTGAGTGAACTGTGCTTAGACGCTTCGTAAAACCGCACCGATCTACGAGAGGAGCTGATGGATGAGTAGGCTTCCCCTTTCGATTCACGGAATGTGATCTGGGACACGATGGGGGTTTGCGTGCCTCGGTAGGAAAGAGATCACCGGAGTATAGCACAAGATCGCCTTTTTTTTCTTGCTGCCATGGGGTCGACCTGTAAACAAGGTAAACCCAATGGGAACCAAAAACGGGAGGGTACCACATTGACATTGGGCAGAAGACGATCCAAAAAGCGAAGGCTCACCCAGCTGAAGGCGATCGGCAGTGAGGGAAGCTTACCTTATTATTAGAGAAAGGGGAAAGGGGCAACCTATTTTACTAATAATAAGAAAGGGGGTGAGATAGGCGACAGGTAGCTTGCTTCCAAGCCGGCCCGGCCGCGAGGAATCAAGAGATCTTTGCCGGTGCTGACTTGGATCTCGGGTGACGGAATAAGGCGCCCAGAAGCGACGAGCAGTCGCGGTCGAAGCTTGGCTCTAGGCGATAGGCTAGCAGTAAGCTTGGCTACAGCGAAGCGCTTACCAAGCGCGAAGGAGAAGTCATCATTCCTCTCCTTACCAGTCGAGCGTCTACAAACCTCTCCCGTTGGTCGAGCGTCTTTAAACCTTCGCCACTTGAGCCGTATGCGGGGGAACTCGCACGTGCGGTTCTTAGGGGGGAGAGCTAGTAGGAACCATCCTATCCCAATAGCGTATATTTGGAGCTCAATATGAAATCCTATTTTCTTGCAAGACCCGTTCGGATAAGGGAAAACTCCTGAGATTGCTTCGAAGTAAGATCCTTGCGTTGACCCTTTCCTGAACCAGAACCGGGGGGGGGAGGGGTTGAGAGGAAAGAAAAGGGGATCAAAATGTCCCATCAATAAAGTGAGGGCTTTCCGGACCTTCCCCACCCCCCTTTCCATTCTTCCTTCCCCTCTCACTCCCCCTTTTTCAAGAAATAAGCCCCGCTCCCTAAGGGGCCCCTCTCTGATAAGGAAGGAAACGAAATAATCTAAATTTTATGACAAATCCGGTCCGATGGCTGTTCTCCACTAACCACAAGGATATAGGGACTCTATATTTCATCTTCGGTGCCATTGCTGGAGTGATGGGCACATGCTTCTCAGTATTGATTCGTATGGAATTAGCACGACCCGGCGATCAAATTCTTGGTGGGAATCATCAACTTTATAATGTTTTAATAACGGCTCACGCTTTTTTAATGATCTTTTTTATGGTTATGCCGGCGATGATAGGTGGATCTGGTAATTGGTCTGTTCCGATTCTGATAGGTGCACCTGACATGGCATTTCCACGATTAAATAATATTTCATTCTGGTTGTTGCCACCAAGTCTCTTGCTCCTATTAAGCTCAGCCTTAGTAGAAGTGGGTAGCGGCACTGGGTGGACGGTCTATCCGCCCTTAAGTGGTATTACCAGCCATTCTGGAGGAGCAGTTGATTCAGCAATTTCTAGTCTTCATCTATCTGGTGTTTCATCCATTTTAGGTTCTATCAATTTTATAACAACTATCTCCAACATGCGTGGACCTGGAATGACTATGCATAGATCACCCCTATTTGTGTGGTCCGTTCCAGTAACAGCATTCCCACTTTTATTATCACTTCCGGTACTGGCAGGGGCAATTACCATGTTATTAACCGATCGAAACTTTAATACAACCTTTTCTGATCCCGCAGGAGGGGGAGACCCAATATTATACCAGCATCTCTTTCGGTTCTTCGGTCATCCAGAGGTGTATATTCCCATTCTGCCTGGATCCGGTATCATAAGTCATATCGTTTCGACTTTTTCGGGAAAACCGGTCTTCGGGTATCTAGGCATGGTTTATGCCATGATCAGTATAGGTGTTCTTGGATTTCTTGTTTGGGCTCATCATATGTTTACTGTGGGCTTAGACGTTGATACCCGTGCCTACTTCACCGCAGCTACCATGATCATAGCTGTCCCCACTGGAATTAAAATCTTTAGTTGGATCGCTACCATGTGGGGGGGTTCGATACAATACAAAACACCCATGTTATTTGCTGTAGGGTTCATCTTTTTGTTCACCATAGGAGGACTCACTGGAATAGTCCCGGCAAATTCTGGGCTAGACATTGCTCTACATGATACTTATTATGCGGTTGCACATTTCCATTATGTACTTTCTATGGGAGCCGTTTTTGCTTTATTTGCAGGATTTCACTATTGGGTGGGTAAAATCTTTGGTCGGACATACCCTGAAACTTTAGGTCAAATCCATTTTTGGATCACTTTTTTCGGGGTTAATCTGACCCTCTTTCCCATGCATTTCTTAGGGCTTTCGGGTATGCCACGTCGCATTCCAGATTATCCAGATGCTTACGCTGGATGGAATGCCCTTAGCAGTTTTGGCTCTTATATATCCGTAGTTGGGATTCGTCGTTTCTTCGTGGTCGTAACAATCACTTCAAGCAGTGGAAATAACAAAACAAAAAGGGCGAACATTCCTTGGGCTGTTGAACAAAATTCAACCACACTGGAATGGCTGGTACAAAGTCCTCCAGCTTTTCATACTTTTGGAGAACTGCCAGCTATCAAGGAGACGAAAAGCTATGTGAAGTAAAAGAAAGAATCAAGAAGGTCGCCGACTGCTACTAAGAACCTAACAGAACTTTTCTAAATTTGGGTTCCAACGAAGAAGAGTTGAGGACCCACTTATGTCTTTCTTGAACCATCGACCAAAAAAAAAAAATCCAATATGTCTCTGGATAGACTAACAAAAGTAGGGTTGCCCCTTTCTATGTTATTAGTAAAGCCGCTAGGCGCTCACGTTTTTTGGCTGGAACGGGTCCAATTCGATCTGCATCTGAATCTGGCAACTGGCTGATTAAGATCAACTGCCTCCACCATTGGTTGTTCTTAATCGAAATCCCGTAGGTAGGAATGCTCTTGGTCTTTAACCGGATCAGGATCAATTGCTGCTATCACTCCCTATGCTTCTGCGTCCCGTACCCCAACCCCTTAACTAATAGATGCTAGTTGATGGAACTGCTCGCTTTGGCAACAGGGGGCTAAAGAACTAACTAGAGGTATGCTTCGGGCTCCCGGGACGCGACGCGAGATGATGATGGGTCAACCGCGACTGGAGCTGCTGGTGGAACTGCTGCTTCCGCTCGGTGAATAGAATAAGCCCTCATTCTGGTTTTGGTTTTGGATAAACGACTGGATTTTTTTCTTCTATTCCATTCCCATCTGCTTCTGGAAGTGGATATGCTAAGCGGCGGTGGTGCCTCTCCCACAGCTATTGGTGGGTTCGAATATGGCACAGGAGTTGCTGTTCGGACCACTGCAATTATGTCTCGATCGGATATCCAAGAGAAGAGGTGACTTGTACACCTTTTTAGTTTGACTCTGCTAGCTCAGAAGCTGATGGATCAACAATGGTAACTCGAACTGGCAGAGGAGGAGTATAGCTTTGTTGGGGGTGAACTTACTGCTCCTGGCTTTACCTCATAGAGGTAGACAGGCATATTTTGGGGTTCAAAGTCGAGGTAAACGACTGATTCTTAGTCAACTCGGTAAATTGAAAGAAGTCCCAACCACGAGGCTTTGGCGCGAGAGTTTCGACATGAGTGATTTGCTCTGAATCAGGCCCCTAAACCAAGGCAAATAGCCCATAATACATATGAATCCGACTGATCGGACCGAACTGCCAAGGATAGTATCTACTAAAACTTCCTCTGCCTCATTCTGTCTGACTTCTGTGGCTTTTGCCGGTAACAAGGATTGCAGAGAGTACCAGAGTCTGACTTGGCGAGGTTAATTCTTTGTCGTATTAGAGTGCTCCTGCGCCAGTACAGAATTAAACTGCGTTTGAGTTTTACAACACCTTCTTGCATAGCTGTTTCATTTTCTCATCCATAATCTTACTTCCTCCAAGATATTCGTTTAGGTTGTACCTTTGCTTTGTTTGATCTTAACTTCGTCGAAACCTCATTTCACGATTCGAACCTTTCTTGCTTATTCTTTCTTCAAAGTGATTTAATCCGGGTCATCTTTCCCTCAGATTAGAGAAAGGATTGTCAATACCACTCTTTTAAGCACCTTGATAATAGCACGTACTCGCATTCCCATTCTTATTTACTCTCTCCCCGGGTTAGCATGGAAATACAACTTCAGTTTCAGTAATTTCAAACTGAATTAATTGGGTACGGTTCGTTCCTTTTCATGTGAGAATAAAGAGGTAGAATTCTAATCTCTGCCAAGGTATTCTTCCATCTTGCGATTCGAACCTGACTTCTTCTGATTCCTATCGAAGTGGTCTAGTCTTGGTCATCTTTCCTTCTAATCAGACCAATTAAGACCAATATCATCCTTCAAATCACACTCTAACTAAGTTCAGTTTATAAAAGGAAAATAATAGAAGAAATGCTCCTTTATAACTTTATATCTTTAGACTACTTTTCTAGTTGCTACTCCTTGAGGGCTTAGTCTTCCCTCTCTTCTCAATACAGGTAGAAAATAGCAGGTCAATCTTGGTCGATTGCCCGAAGAGCTAACTTACTTTCCAATCGGCTGGTGAAAATAGGTTCAACTCAGCTCATTAATAAAAAAATAGATAACACCAATGAACTCTGCGAACTGGATTCAAACCAGTAGCACTCACTTTGATAGTGACTCTGTCCATCTTCTTTCCTAATAACACCTGGGTTAATTAGGCTGAGGATTCTAATCAGTTCCAGCCCTAAACGGGAATTAGGGTTCGAACCTATGACTTGGATTAGTCAGAATGGTAGACTGAAAAAGAAATTCTTTCCATTCTAAGATTAAGATTTCTGCCAACGGGCGCCTCGGGCTAGTGCTTGCACGAGGAACTTAACTGCTTTTCTGTGACCAGTCCTTCATGCACACTTACAATATATTTCCTACTACATTGAACTGAAAATGATTCCATCACTTGGTTAAGATCGAAAATCCCTCACAAAGACTAGAAAAAGTCGTAATCTTCTTCTTCTATTACCAAAACCTACTTGTGAAACAATTCAATTACCAGTCAAACTTATAACACTATATTGCACTTCTGCCAAAGCAGAATCACGTGTGTACTTTGCTTTGGTGCTCAGCAATATCTTCCAGCGGAGCGCACGAATATGTTTTTTTTTTCTTTGCTTTAGCTGAATACTTTAAGTAGAAAAACTCGCTGAAGCTGGTGAGACGTTCGGTCTATTCACACAGGCACACAGCCAGAGCAGGGATTTCTTTCTTGCAGAGAAAGATCGTCAGGGGCAGCCAGTTTCTTTCACTAAATAGGAATGAAAGTATTCAACCGCCGGAAAGTGGGGTGGCCAGCTAGTCGGAATTAGACTTTCCATTCAATTCGTGACACATGGCGAGATTCCTCTACCACCACTATGTATAAATATAGGCTTGATTTGATAAGCTTTTGTGCTCTTACAAAAACAAAAAAACATAAGTTTTCTACCTGTTTCTATCGAAAAGCTATGGCCCTCCCTCTTGCAATCCAAAATTCCGATTCCGGTCGACTTTTTGAAATTGACCATCAACTTTTTCTTATTGACCTTGAAATACAAGGGTTAGAATCTGCCCTTAAAACTACTCAACTTTTGTTAGATGATTGCCAGAGTTTCAACCATGTTCAAGAAAAAATTGAAAAAGACAGAAAAAAAATCCAGCAACTTGAAGAGGAACTCTCCGGCTTCCGGCAGGAACAGCGGAAACTACAGCAGGAGCAGCGGGAACTTATCGTGAGGATAACCTGCCAAGAAAACCGGCGACTCTGACTCTTTTAGTTTTTAATTTGATTTTGTTTGGTTTTATTTGTTGTGTTTGCATGTATGGGCACCTAGTCTAATCAATGCTTATCATAATATATATATAATAATAATAAGAACTTTTTCGTCAAAATCTGACTACGATCGCTACGAATTTAGACAGAATTCCCCTCGTATTGCTCCTAATTCTTCGATTGCCCACCCTGCTCTGACATTGATGTCCATTGGTTCGAATCCTGCCCCCGCCCCGAACCCGTTTAGTCTTCAAAAGTAAAATTCAGACATTTGTGTCTTAGTTATTGACATACTAGATTCGATTTCAATCCGTTCTTAGCCCCCATGATGCTGACTTTTTAGGGCGTCTCGTACTCTAAATCCGAAAATGTCCTACCTTCCTCGGGGCTTGTTCCTTGATGACATGCCTCAAGAACTTAACTTCTCGGATGAGAAAAGTAACTAGTGCTTTCCTTTACCATTCACACATCCTATAAAGAAAGCGCTCGAATACGAGGTTCTCCTAAGAAGAGGTTGGTACAGAGGCGGCATAGTCAGAGATTCTTTCAAAGAGGTGAGTGAGCCGTCTTCGATTTAGAGATTCGGTTTAGTGAGAATAGCTTTTTCTCTAGTCTGAGAGCTTAAGCTATGAGTTGAAGGTGAAGTAGGTGGGGGCGGGGCCCTTCAAGCACACTTTACTTTATTTTAAGTTTGGACAACAACGAATGGGTTGATCCACTGTTGTAGATGAGAGAGTGGACCACTTGCCCTCCTTCAGCGCCTTCGGAAAGCGCCGCCTTACCCTTACATTCGGACGGAGAGTCGGGATCGAAGAACTAGGTTTGTTGCTACTTTTACTATAAGTACCATAAGAAAGTAAAGTACCATAATAGGCTCGCTTGAGGCACTCTTTCTTGTGTGCTCTGAGGAACTCCTGGTTAGAAGTCACCTTGAGTCTGCTAAAAGACTAGGTAGGGCTATGGTAACTAAACTGGTGTCGGCTACCGTTGACTGCTTTGTCGACTCTGTTGACGGAGTACCGCTCACTGCACGGCTAACGGAACTCTTTATAGATTGTGTTTACAGAGTAGCTTCTCCTTACAACTCTTCCTTTCCTTTTTCTCGTGCCCTTTCCTAAGGGCTACGTACTTCACTCTACTTCTATTCGAACTCTGACACTTCTCTCATTGTGAAATGAAATTTCTATCTCACTCCCTCACTCCTGACAGCCCCTAACTTTGGCAAGTCAAGCGACTTTCTCCGGTCAGCTGATATAGACTCCCCCCATTGGCACTTGTAAGTTAGCACATCAATGAATACGAAGTCTGTTGTCACGAGTGAGCACTAAATATGTATGAATTTCCTTGATCCAATTTCCCAGCTCAAGCTTCTTGGGCCCTACAAGCACTTCAATAGACGTCATCTCTAGCCCTAGTTGCAAATTCTAATTCTATGTATGACCAAGCTATGCCCGATCTGTTATTTCTTGTAAGACGAAAGAACTAATATGTAAGTAGTTAATCGCCTGGGGAAGACTATTAATTAATCGAGACGATCTTTACAGAACAGAGATGGGCGGGGCTAAATGAAAAGGTAGAACGGGTTCTTTCGGACGAGGTTGCACGGGATAAATTGTCGATATGGTGGAAGTAAAGGCTAATATCTTAAATGCTGCAAAATAGAGATTTGAAGAAAGAATAAATTTATTCTTTTTTTTTCTGTCATGATCCGTTGACCATTCGCCTGAAGATAGTTGGACTTTTTCGATCCTATTCACACGTTGAGAAAGCATGTCAATTTCAAAGCACATGAGACCCAAGTGGACCAACTTCGGTTCAGTCCGATCGGTCCTCCAGCTTCGGTTCACGACTGGTGCCTAAAAGAATCTTCGATGCCTACCGAAAATCCCTTCCCTTTCAAATAGATTATCCTGGAATAGGAATAATGAAAGCTCCCGCGGTCGCATTTCTCCACGGAAGTAGAGCTTGAGAGATGAGAGGTCTGTCGCGACCTAAGCACAATTCACTCCAGACTCGATGCTAATCGAGATAGCCTGGTAACCCTCAATCCCAGGTGAAACCTCTTGGCAAACTCGGCAGAGCCTCTTGTCGAAACTAAGGATTTTTGAAAACGAATATCAACTCCTAACTTAGACAAGATATGCTCATAGACCTTAGCCACCTTCTGGGGGCCACAGGCAAGCTTGTGACCACTGCTCCCCATAGGCATGTACGAAAGGGAGAAGTCCAGTGAAAGCTAATAGCTCCGCTGGAAAGGCATTGAAAGAGGATTTGGACTTAGCTAACCTTGGCGTAACCCCACCCTCAATTAATTGAGAAGTAAGATAT
>Ga0153958_1000141_pt1 | contig 15842 bp, 18 predicted proteins | sample TSFL042MetaG_FD_104719 | JGI IMG/M metagenome (GOLD analysis project Ga0153958, IMG submission 104719) | Attine ant fungus gardens microbial communities from Florida, USA - TSFL042 MetaG | ecosystem: Host-associated > Fungi > Mycelium > Unclassified | place: USA: Florida, Wekiwa Springs... | reverse complement strand
AGGCTTCTGCTGAGCCTAGAACCGAAGCATCGATCACGGCGGTTTCCGAGATATTAGCGATTTAATAAACGGTAACATGGTAGTTACCAGTTGATCTGCTTAATATCTCGGCCATTATTGATCGCCTCGAGATGTGACTGGCATCGATCGAAAGGTCTTCTTAAGGGCTTTAAGCTGGCTTTGAGACCGTGGGAATCGTCGAAGAATTGATGGAGATATGACCAAATGAAGTTTGTGACAGACTTTACAAAGCATTATATGGCCTTAAGCAAGCTAGCTTATCCTGGTGGCACACAATGACCAAGTCAATGCCTGCCCTAAGATTTAAGAGATGTAAATCTGATGCTGGTGTATATTACTATCATGATAAAAGGACTAAAGTGCTAGTTATAGCCATTGTCTATATCGATGTTACGCTGCTAGTGAATTTTCTGTAGAAGATAACATTTGATATACTTTATACCAATGAATTCTTGATTAGAGTTCACTCTAGAACCCTTTCTATATCCTTAGAATATAATACCATATAATAAAGATATTGAGCAAGAGAGAACCAAACTAGAGCTCATGTTGATACCTTGGAAGGCAAGCAGAATAAGCTGGCATCAGGTTTAGGAAGAAAGTCATAGAAGAACTATGCTCTAGATCCATTATGGGATGAAACCGACTTAGAGATATGGCAGACTGGGACTCTAGAACTAGTAGTGTTTAGATGACAGACTTAGATAAATAGACTCTGATTGCAATTAAGCATTAATGGCATTAGATCAATTATATTTAGATAAATGAGCCCTAGGATGCAACTCAGAGATACTAGACATTGAGTGGGGCTTACTAACTACTTAACAGGTAACCAAGGAGGGCCCTCTTACAAAGCAACATCAAAGGGAGTGATGGGAGACCAGGAAAAATATTCTAGAGAGAAGTAACGATGAAGACACGTTATTTTTAATGGGAAGGATTTAATGAAGAGGACGTGTCATCACAAGGATGTGTCATTACTGGGAATTGGGATGGACTTAGTGCAAGAAAAGGCTAAGAGAACATCAAAAGTAGTAATAGTTTTCTTTTTATATTTTATTCCTTGAGTTTCAGGGCTTTGTAATCATTTTAATATAGTATCTGGTATGTAGTTGAATAGGAGAGGAACCTCTTGACTCCTATCTCTATCTACACTGCCTCTGGAATCGTAAATGCAAATCTATTGAGAGTAAGAAGACTAGGACCAGTAGGGTGTCTTGAAAAGAATACAGAATATACCCAGAACTTGATCTAGGGAGAAGATGCAGATGCAACTCAGGCAGGCTTCAGAGAGGACAACAGGCTGGGAAAGCTTGGCTAGGTGTACACTTGGATTGCATCACACCCATAAGGTTCAGTGTTGGGAGTGCAAACAAGGAGGCAACTGAGTGTGAAGGGTCTATGAGTGATCAACTAACTGTATTTTCCAGAGGAGCTTTTGTCATAGTGTGTAAAGATTGACACCTTAGGAAGGCTATGTGATAACAATCTAGAGAGATCTTACAATCCTTTTACAACCACCAACATATATTTTATTGGAGCTGCATATAATTCTTATTTCTCTAATTATTTATAAACCTTCATCTTTGATTACCTTTCCTTGGACCTTTAGCATACAATTGGGAGCTAGCACATCATTATTTTGTTTGTCCCAGTATGCAATTCCCTTTTGTACCCTTTCATTATGTTCTCTCTAAAGCACTGGTTCTTGGTCCTTCTAGAGCATCTTTGCCTCCTCATAAGAAATGCTGTATCTGTGACCCTGACTCTCCTCCCAAGTCCACAATCGAGACTGAAGCTTCTCGTAGATATTCCTCATCTCAAAGTCTTTTCTTTTACTTTATTTTCTTTCTAGAGCTAACTTCTATTTTCTTTCTTCCAGCTCATGATATTGCCTCCTTTTATGACATGTCTGTGGGTTACCCTTTTCTAGAGATGGTCCTTGTGTTGTTTGTGCCCCCTTCTCATGAGGATCTGGTATATCTCTTTGCTTTTATTTCTCTTTAGAGTCACTTTTCCAATATACTTTTCTCTCTAGGGCCCTGCCAATTATCTCAAATGTCTGACTTGTCTTTCTTCTAGCACTAAGGAGTACCATCTCTGGCCTCCTATTTCTTGTTCCAATTGTACTACCACCACTGTCCTTTGTTATAACCTTATTGAAGCCTCTCAAGCTTGTGCTCATTGTGATTCAACTTATATGCCATACTGTACTTATCAGCAGTCAGCTTCTTCTTGGCAGTTCTGGGCAGAGCAAACATGTGTGCCTAGCTTCACAAGCAGTCAGCATACATTTTCTTATCTTTTTCTTTATCTTTTTCTCTCTAATTTTCTTTCTAGACATCATGTCTTATCTTTACACTCTTATGGCTTCTTGGAACTGTGTCAGTTCTACATACAATACTCTTAGTGCCATCCTGGCCACTTATCAGAACCAAGTGTCTGAGTTTGCTGAAGAACTCCTCATCTCGCAGGAGTATTTCTCTCATGATCCTGACTACTGGGTTTCTAGTAGTCTTGTTGATTCTACTGTGTCTTAGGACGCTCTTTTCAAAGCTACTTGCTCTGCTTGTGATCCCAAGACTGGTCTCTCATCTCAAGCTGCTGCTATAAGGCTCTTTGATGCTTATTTCGCATTTGTCTGCTCATTCTGCGAGGGCATTGCCCTTTCTGATTTTAGTGGTGACCTTTCTGATCCACTCACATTTGATGAGTAATATGCACAAGTCCTTCAAGACATGCAGTCTCTTTGCAATTGGCATTCTCATAAGGGTAAAGGTCAGGCTTGAGTTTTCTATTTTATTTTCTCTCTCTAGATACATCTTTTCTCTATTTTTCCTATATCTATTATTTATATATATATATATATATATCTCTGCTGTGATGACTTTCTGCTTTATGTAACACATGAGATTCCTATTTCTATGTCTCATGTCATTACTTTGATCACTTCTAAATATAGCATGATTTTGCAAAAATTCCATCCAAGTCCAATTATCCTTTCTCCTTATGTCTCTTATTTGGCTTGACTTTTTCTCCCCTCCACTATGGAAAAAAGGTGTTCTCACTGTCTCTCTAGATTATTCTTTCTTGTCTCTAAAAGCTTCTTGCTTTCTCTAGTCCATATGCATTATATTTCCTAGTGATTTCCTTTCTTTCTTTGAACTTAATTACTGATCTTTCTCTTTTCCTTTCTTAGGTATCCCTCCATTAACCTTCCAGCATGTCCCATCACTTTCCAGGACCTTTCCATATGCAGGGTCGAGGTCGCTTTTCTCTATATAACTACTCCTTGTTCTCAAGTCGCTCTATTTTTCTGTCATCTTTCATTCTTATATCTATGGTTTTCTCAGTAACTGGTAAGACTCATAATGCCTTCTTGGAACTGTCCAATGCTATTTCCAATGTCTTCCATTACAGTTAATGCTACAGTTGTCATGGAACTACTTTGGGGTTCCTCAAAATGGCCATTAACAGTTTAGCTGAACCCACTGTGAGTATTTTTTTTTGTTTCTATTGCTTGATCTTTTTTTTTCTCACTGTATTCCTATTAGCAACTCTATCTAGATTGACTCAATTCTGATCCTGCTGCTATTGAAAAACCTGACTATATCAGAATCTTGGGCAAAACAAAACAGTCTTACAAGACCTTCTGCAAGGACCATGACCATTCATTCATTTATCTCCCTATTTATAAGCAGTTACAGACTTTTATAAGTCAATATGAGAAGAGTCTGAAGATATCTGATATTCATTCTAGTATCCCATTTACTCAGCAGGATCCTTTCTCTGGTAATGGTAGTATCTCGAGCATCGATACTAGTAAGTCTAGTACTTCTAAGATATGGATTTCTTCTTTCTCTCCTTTCTAGATTCAATTACTAATAATTTTCTCTCTTTTTCTTTTTCTTAGTATTGCAAGGTCAAGGCTCTATCTCCTTCTAATAGTGAAGCTGATATTTTGGATAGTAATAACGATGAGGTAACCTTTATTATGCATGCCCCGTATAATAACATCGCTAAATGTCTTCTTCGTCAGGCTCCTATTCATATCTTTCTCTTTTTATTTATATATTCTCTCTCACTTTTCTTTTTCAGTTTCCTATGTAAGTTGACGACATTAGTGGTCCTCTTGCTCCTGATACTTTGCCACCCATGCCTCCTCCAAGTTTTCTAGCTCTAGCTGCGGGAGCTATTCCTATTTCTCATTTTCTGGTAAGTCTTTTCTCTAGCTCATCTCTTTCTTTTTCTGACTTTTATTTACTTTCTTAGTCTGCTTTTGTACCTCCATCTATTGCTGGCTCTAATAATAGTCTTGCTAAGAAAGGTATGTTTCTCTTTTTTTTCTCTTTTCTTCTTCTTTAACTTGTCTTTTTATAGCTTGTGCCGTCTTCCATACTACCCAGGACTTTTACAAGCAGAGTATCCATACTCAGAACTCCATGCTTTGCTCATGTTTCCTTCTTGCTATTGAGGTCACCTTTATCTTTGTCTCATCCAACATTCTCTAGACTATCTATTTCTTGGAGAATGTGGCTTGCAACTACAAAGATGCTACTGAAGAGCAGAACTGTCTTTTCTCTCTATATGACTCCTGCCTTTCTGCTCAGTCTACTAGATAGTCTACCTCGTTGTCTATAATTATGTCTATATACTCTTTACTCAATTATATCTTGGCTATTATTCCCAATTAAATAGTTTTACTGTTGATCCTTCTGTGTGATTGTCTCTGTTTGACTCAGTAGCAAACTCTCTTAAGTTCTCTTTTGAGGCATCTAACAACTTTTTAACTTCCGAGTTGAAGTTAAGTTTTCTTCTAGAGAGATATAGTAGTACTCTAAAAGTTGCCACTTTATTCTGTCATACTGAACTGTCCAGTTCAGCTAAGATATAAGTGCTATCTTGTGATTTTCTCACAACTATCATAGGTTCTAGATACCTTGGTTTTATCTTTCTATTTGCTGACATTTCTATAACCGAATTCCTTACCAAAACCAGACTTCCTAGTCCTAGATCAAACTCCTCTATCTTATGTTGCAGATCCCCTTCTAATTGTAAAGTTCTTCTAATCTTCTCCTTAGTAACTTTCTCTCATATTTTTTCTACATAAACAACATGCTCAGCCAATGCTATTACTCGTAATCCTATTAACTCCTCTCTAGAGAGCATTCTCTCTAGGTATTTGACTAATCACATTGTCTCTATTATGTCTAAAGGTATAGTCGGATGAGCATCTATCACTATAAAGTACAGTGAACATCCTATCCCTTTTCTTACTGTAATTCTATCTGCCCACATTACATGGTGTAAGTACCAAGCCCACTTCCTGATATCTCCCTTTGTTGCTTTGTATAGCATCTGTCTGAGATCCCAGTGTGGTCTTTTGACTCTGCCATTTGCTTGTGAGTTATACGGGGAAATTGTTACTCTTTTTATTTCATATTTCTTTTCTAGCCACTTTATGGTTTTCTTAAATAGGGCTCCATTGTCCATAACTATCTTTACTAGACTTCCCCATCTACATATAATATCTTCAAATAGCCATTGTCCTATAGATCTAGCATTCTCTTCCTTTAGAGCTTTAGCTTTCATCCATGATAACAGTCCATATCTTCCATGTACTATATATTTACAGCTATTTGAAGGTAGATTCATATGTACTGTATCTGCATGTAAAACTTAGAAGATTGACAGTGTATGCATTACTACTGGCAATAGCTCTAGAGCCCTTCTCTGTCTAACTTGACACATGTGGTAGGTTCTAACGTACCACACAGCGTCTTCTTTTATTTCTGGCTACCAGAATCTCTACTGAAGTAATTTATTGGTAGCATAGCCACCTCTGTGTCCTATCTCATTATAGCATAACTTCAACAGTCTCATCTGGTCTTCTTCAGCCACAACTAATTGTAGGCTGTCATTTCCTATATTTTTCTTATATAATTTCCCATCCCCTTTGTCTAGCCAATAATGAGAAGCTGCTCTCACTAAGCTAGCTTGCTCTGCTGTTAGCTTTCCAAAAGATCTCTTACTCTTGGTTGTTAATAGTACTCTTATCTGTTTTATTCTCTCATCTGCTCTTTTCATGTATTCACTTCTTTTATTATCATCATACTCCTCATGACTACTCTCTAGATCCTGTGTAGGCTCTTCACTAGCAGTTTCTAAGTGTTATTGATAGACTGTGATAGTCCTTAGTGATCACCCAAGGTGGATGTTCAAGAAGAACTCAATGAAGTTCTTTGTTGAATTGTTTCTTTACTTATACTACTTTACAAGTAGCTGTACACTAATAGTTCATGATTACATGTCCTTCCAGAATGTTCTACAATCACATGACCTTGTCACATGATATGATTACCTAAGTTCCCATGTTATTTATATATTGTCTTTGTTCTATAACTTGATATTGTGGATTAAGTGTTTGAATACATGGGAAATTATTTCCTTTTTGGGGCTCTCATAATACTAAGAATATATCTCTCATCTTATTACTATTACTTCTTCTACTATCTTCTACTAGATTTCTCTCTAACTCCAATAAAGGTTCTTTTTCTATACTCTTATAAAAGAATCTCTCTCTAGAGTCAATTTCTTCATAAAATTCCTCTAGTTCCAATGGATCCAAACTTTTAGAGTCATCTTTTCTCACTACTATATCTCTTGCCTCATTGTCTGTACCATCTATAAAATCTTCTTATGGTGGATCTCCTAGATACTTTCCTTCTAGATAAACCATCTGGGCCAAATGTCTTTCCTTTCTTATGTACAATCTTGAAGAAGAAATTAGTTCTTATGTAGTCTACCCATCTATTTATAGTAGCATTCAGCATCTTCCCTGGGTTGTTTAACATTTCCATTAGATACTTGGTGTCTGTCTCTACTATAAAATTCCTGCATCCTTTAAACAAATAAATTTCCTGCTCTAAAGCTCATCTTAGTCTATATAGCTCTTGCTTTGGCTGAGAATATCTCTGCTGTTGCAGATCCATCAATAATGAGTTAAACTTCATATAATGGATCTTCTTGGGATCTTCTTCATCTCTCTAGTATATGTAATATCCTACTGCTCTCCATAACATATCCACCGCTAAGACTAGTGGCTGCTCACTCAGGAATTTTGGATTTATCATGTGAAAACAGTATCTTAAGGTCTTGTTGCACTTTCTGTTGTATAGGTCCCTATTCAAATGGAACACCTTTTTTAACTATCTCATATAAAGGTGCTGCCACCATCACAAAGTTAGGTATATGATTTTTGTATTGCACTGCTGTCCCTAGAAAGGCCCTTATATTTGTAGTATTTTCACAAGGTTCCCAGTGCAATATTTTCCCAATGGCATTATTAGTTGGCTTTCTCCCTTTATATGAACATTTAAATTCTACTATAATGATATGATCACTACATATTGTCATCTTAGGACCTGAGAAGGTCCCTCTAGCATACTTCATTCTTTGCAGTATTCTATTAACATTCTCTAGATGCTCCAACACAAACCTTTTAATCCCTGGATTTTGATCTAGAGTCTCTACTCCACCTCTTGTTAGCTCATACCTAGTCTTAGGACCTCTAATTGGCACATCATCAATGTATAGCAATGTATACTTTGGTATCTCATTCCTCAATATATAAGTCACATCATCATGAAAGATAGGCACTAAATTCATTCATCTCATAGGTAGAGTAACTAATCTTGATACTTTGAAGGGTGTCTGAAAGGTGATCAGGTCTCTAGACCATTCTGCCAGTACTCTCTTATCATATCCTATATATAAATCTAATATTCCACTATAGGCTCTTCCTGCAAAGTACATGGCCAACTCTTTTATTGCTAGCAGCAGTCCCAAATGTACTATCATCACTCTGTTCAATAGCTCTAGGCTATGAACTATTCTTAAGCTCTTGCCATCCTTCTTTATTATGCAAAACCATCTAGACCAATAGGACAAGTTAGATGGTTCATAAACTCCTGCATCTATCTTTCTCTTAATCATCTTACATACTTCTTCATAAATAGCTGGGGGAATTCTAAAAGGCTTTTCCACCCATGGAATATATGTAACTGTTGGTATCTCTACTGATGGAAAGTACTTCTCTTTAAACTTCCCTCTCTCTGTATTATCCTATGCAAAAGCTACATTCTATTCTCTTACTAGTCAATGCATTAATTTTCTTTCTTCTACCCACAAGAATCCTGCTTCATGTGCCATATCCAGCTTCTCCTTTCTCTCTAAAGTGTAATGTCCTCTAGGTTCAAACTCTGGTGGATGCTCTGGTAACTTGGGTATTTCTTGTAAAGGATCATCTACTATCTCCCTCATAATTCTGAATCGCTCTGGTAAAGTTCCCAATATCAGCTTTACCTTCAGAGCTACCAGCTTATATTTCTTTGCAAAGCAACTCACGACTTCCTCCTCTATTTCCTCTAGATTGCCTGTTTCCTCTTCTACTACTATTCAGCACTGTCAAAGGGTATCAGATCTTCTTATTTTCTGTATTATTTGTCCTAGAAGTATTGCTTTCTCTTTTCTAAGGTTGGCTTACTTTTCTCTAGATACAATAATCTCAACTCATTCATACTTAATGTCATAACTTGGCAAAAACGGCTAAGTCATTATTTAATATTCTTTTCTTTTTCTTTTCTTTTATTTTCTTATTGATGGACATGTGAGATAAAAGTGACTCATAAGAAAGCACGGGACTTTAGTGTAAGGTTAGGGTCAGACATTTGTATAAGTAGTGTAGAAAATCCAATGGGAACTCTATCGAGTTCTCTTTGTCAAACTCTGAACAAAGAGACAGTTGGCTTAATTCTGGTCATCAGACTTTAGATGCTGACACTTAATGTATTTCCTTCTAATGGTAGAATCTTGCTGACAAAAAGACTCCTATCTCAATCTAGTTTGATTATACAAGGAATCTCTTCTCTAGGAAATATTTCAGATTTCTTAAGGCTTACCAAAAATTTGCCAAGTTCTCCACTTTCCTTGGCAATTCCTCTCTTTTATATGTTGGTATTGCTACCTTGTTCCCAGTATTCAGACAGGTAATACACACTGTCTGATTCCTTTTCTTATCATTAACAATCTGACTCTCTATTATAGTGTCAAATAGTCATTCTAACAATACTGTAAAAGATACTGCATTTATCACATGTACCTACAAGAGCACTGTTATTTCTCCTAGAGTAAAAGATATATTTTTTGCCAGTCCACATGTCCTAGATAGCGATCCATTTGCACTCTGCATCTGGATGCTAAGACTAGGATCCCAGCTGACTTTATTGGCAGCAGCTACTTTCTTGGTCATTAAGACTATCTGTGAGCCACTGTCCAATAACACTTCTTCTTCTCCAATACCATTTATCATAGCTGGCACTACCCTCAGGTGAGCTATATCTGGCGCTACTCTCTCTTCTTTTTCTTTTTCTTCTCCAATTGCAAATATCTGGCAATTACGCTCTTCAGGACTCAATTTCTCTAAGAACTATAAGACTGGATCAGCCATAGCCCATACTTCAATGACCTCACTATCCTTTATCTTAATGATTTCCTGTTGCTTCTCTGGACTCTCTAGACTATTAACTGATACCACTCTCTTTTGTGGTTAGCTATCTTCTTTTTCCTGATCTTTGTCCTTTCTAGATTTATCCTTATTCAAGTGTTTGCTTGTCAAAATCTCTTTTAAGGCTGCCTATAACTTTAGTGCCACAGCCTATAATTCTTTAGAAGTCACTTTCATTTCTTCCTCCAACATTCTATTTAATATCTTCTCAGCTTTAACTTCTTTCTTAATAGGTGTCTTATTCTTTACTGGTATATTCCTCTGAGGAAATTGTCTGAAATACTTAGTTGGGAGTAGTGGAACATTAACTACCAGCACCTGTATGGGTACCTTTTGATAAGAAAACTCATGGTTTTGACTTGTAGTTGATGCTCTAGATCCACTATGAGTCCTATTTTCTACTCTTTCCAGTGAGGACTCCTTCTCATCTCAATTCTGTCTATTTACCTCTGAAACCTTATCACTTCAAAAGCGAACCTATCTCTCAAATGGCAGCTTCTTCATTGGTGCCTCTAAAAACCCGACTTTTTTTTAGGAGCCAAATCCTATCTTGTCTGAACATACTCTGCAGCCATCCTTCTCAAAAAGGCCTTCATATCTTCTTCTTCTTGTTCTGGAGTCAGTTCTCTTTCTAGATTTATCTTCTGTAACATAACCTCTAGACTTCCAACTTTCTTTCTTAACTGGGACATCTCTTCTGACTGTCTTCTCACTCTAGATGAAGTTTCTACCTGTTTCATTATAGGTTGGGATAACACTATAACTCCTCCTGTGTCCAGTTCTTGATCTCATATACTGCAAGTCTCTAATTCCTGATCTCCCTATATCATCACTGCTATTGATGATAGGAGGTGCTTTCTCACACAGTCCTTGATGGACATGTTATGTTCTATAGGTATTGGCTCTCCATTTGTGAACCCCACTGTAAACTTATCTACCAATATTAATCTTTTCTTCTCATTTTCTGTCTTTTTAGGACAAAACAAGAACAAATAGTCTATCTCAAAGCAATAGAAACACTTTCTTGGAGGTCTAGGTAGCCCTATCTATGGTGGTCCCTATCTATACCTCATTGGAAAGCCTCTTATTTCTTTTATTGGTGGCACTGATGTCTGTCCTTGTGAGTGTATCAAGGTCTTTATGTTATCTAGAGCCTCCTGTACACTCTTCTCATAGTGCTCTTGCGATCTCTCTTGTTTCTCATATAATATCTTTAATACATTAATATCTTGTTGCAAGGCCTTTACATCTGGATGTGCCTCAACTTTCCTTACTGACTCTTCTTTACTATAATATACTAGTTCTCTAGTGTCTAGGTCCACTTTTCCATTCCTAGATAATATTACTGGTATATGTTTCAACATCTATGCTATCGTCTTTCCACTAACTAACTCTATGGCTTTCTGTACTATATGATCTAGATTGTAAGGATCCTCAATGTGACTTCTTTTTTATGTATCTACCTTAAGAGTCCTCTATATACTTAATCTAGAGTTAAGCACATCTTGAAAGGCATTATCTAAAGTCTTAACAAAGAGCTCTACAAGCTCCCTGTTTCCTGTCATTGCCAGCGGTCTGAGGCACTTCTGAGTGATATACAAAAACCTCCTCTTGAAGCTCATGAGTTGCTTCTCCTCTAATAAATTGATTCCGGCATTCTCTCTATACAATTTCCTTAAATAATCCATACTACCTTGTTCTTCAGTAGTTAGTTCTGGATATTCTGTTTTAAGTCTCTCTAGGAACCAATTCCAAGACCTAGCTTCATATTCTTTGAAGCTGGTCCACTGGTTATATATATCGGCATTCACATATTCTATAATCTAATCTAATTTCTTTTGGTCTTCTGTAATTTCTGCAGTTTGGAACAATTGTTCCATTATTTTAAGAAAATTTCTGAGTATCCTTGACTGTCCATCCCACTTAGGGGTGCTTGGGCTAAGAGGCAAAGGCATATTCAATTTAGCAGTCATATTTTGTATTAGTTGTTAAGTAGTAGCTGAGTTATTAAACAGTGGCGTTGATGTTCGACATGGTGGTAATAAAGTAAGTTTATTAGAAAGCACTTGTGTTACCTCTGATATGAGTTCTTCCAGTGATTCTTCAGGGATTACACATACACTTGAAAGACTAGACCTTCCCAGAATAATAAATCCAATCTATTCTACTGAAGTATCTAAGAAGGGGTTCAGCTCGACATCTGAAGGAGATCCAAGGGTCAGAGTAGGCCATTTTGATAGTTCTGACATCTCGGAACTGGTACATCATCTTTTCACTACAATTCTCGCTTTCTTTTGTAGTATATGTTCTGGATTATCTACTGGATGTACTAATCTGACATACTGCACTGTAGAAGTTTGATGACTCCTAGTTCTAGTTTCTGGTTGGTTTTCTGCTCTAGAAAGGTTTGAAGAATTAGGTATCTTTTAGAAATTAAAGTTTAGGATGCTCAAAGTATTAAAGTGAAAGAGGAGCAGAAAGAATAGAAAACCCTCAAATCTGAAACTCCCCTTATGGTGGGCTCCAGATGAAAGGATGCAAAAGGGAATTGCACACTAGGACAAACAAAACAATGATGTGCCAGCTCCCAATTGCATACTAAAGGTCTGAGGGGAGATTATCAAAGTTGAAGGTTTATAAATAATTAGAGAAATAAGAATTATATACAGCTCTAATAAAATATATGTTGGTGGTTGTAAAAGGATTGTAAGATCTCTCTAGATTGTCATCACATAGCCTCCCTAAGGTGTCAACCTTTATACACTGTGACAAAAGCTCCTTTGGAAAATATAGTTAGTCGATCACTCATGGATCCTCCATACTTAGTTATTCCCTTGTCTGTACCCCCAACACCAAACCTTATGGGTGTGATGCAATCCAAGTGTGCACCTAGCCAAGCTTTCCTAGTCTGCTGTCCTCTCCGAAGCCTACTTGAGTTGCATCTGCATCTTCTCTTTAGATCAAGTTCTGGGTATATTCTGTGTTCTTCTCAAGATACCCTACTGGTCCCAGTCTTCTTACTCTCAATAAATCCGCATTCACAATTCCAGAGGCAGTGTAGATAAGAGTAAGAGTTAAGAGATTCTTTCCTAATTCAACTGTACTCTGGATACTATATTAAAATATTACAAAGCCTTGAAACTCAAGAAATAAAATATAAAAGGAAAACTATTACTACTTTTAGGATTTTATCACTGTCTTTCTGTTCTAAAGCCTTCTAAAATCCTACTGATGATGTGGCTCTCTCCTTTCTTTGTAATGACACATTCCCTCACCAAGTCCTTTCTATTAAAGATGACATGTCTTCATTACTGCTTTCTTCCAGAATATTCTTCTGTCTTCCCCTATTATGCTCTTGATGCTACTTTGTAATTTGGACTTTATTGAGTATCTGTTAAGCAGTTAGCAAGTCTCAATAAATGTCTAGTATCTACAAGTTGCATCTCAGAGGTCATTTATCTAAATATAATTGATCTGATGCCATCAATGCTTATTTACAAGCACAAAGTCTATTAGTCTAAGTTCTTCATCTAAGTAATACTGGTTCTAGAGTACAAGTTTACCATCTTTCTAAGTTAGTCTATCCAAAAGTGAATCTAGAGCATAGTCCCTTAGTAACTCTCTTAGTAACCTAATGCTAGTTCATCTTAATTGCTTCTTGAGGTCTCAATATGAGCTCTAGGTTGATTATCATCTGCTCAATGTACTCATCATATAATATTATGTTCTGAGGATATAGAAAAGGTTCTAGAGTGAATTTCAATTAAGGATCCATTGTTATAAAGCTTATTAAATGTTATCTTCCATAGAAAATTTGCTTGTGGCATAACAACATATATGCAGTATGAAAGGTGTGGAGAAAAGGGATGTCATATAGAAGAGAACAGGAGACAAGTGGTAATTAAGGATAGGCAGAGATAGTGTAGATGTCAAAAGAAGGAGAAAAAGAAAGCAGCGTATCCTATAGAGGGAAAAGCGCATGTGACAAAGCGGTACACAACCAAGAGAGTCAGAAAGCATAGCCAAAGAGGGGGGTAGTCAAAGAGAGATCAGGAGAATCTTCAAAATGCTAAGAGAAGTATAGATGAGTATTGGAGTAAAAAAGTTAGATACACATAAAGGCGTAACTATAAAGACACTCCTAGACAGCAGTGCTACTAGGATGTTCATGGACAAAAGAATAACAGCTAGATATGGGTTCAAGCTGTAGAAATTAGAAAGACCAATAATGGTCAGAAACGTGGATAGAACAAACAATAGTGGAGGAGCAATCACCCACCAGGTAGAAGTAAACATCTATTACAAAGGTCATGTAGAAAGAATGAGAATGGATATATGTGACCTGAGAAAGACAGAAATAATCTTGGGAATGCTATGGTTGGTAGCACATAACCTAGAGATAAATTGGGAGACAAGAAAGGTCAAAATAACAAGATGTCTACCCCTGTGTGGCAGAGTAAAAGTAAAAGAGGAAGACAAGAAGAAAAGAGAAAAAAGGGTAGTAACTCTAAAAGAAGAAAAAATTGTCAGATAGGCAATAGATGATAAAGAGAATTGGGGAAGAGAAGAGGAAATTGAGGAGGACCACAGGAAAATTAAGGAAATGATCCCAAGAAAGTTTCTAAAGTAGAAAAAGGTATTTGGGAAAGTAGAGTTAGAAAGGATGACAATAAGAAAAGTTTGGGATCACACTATAGATCTCAAAGAGACATTCAAACCACAAAAAGGAAGAATTTACTCTTTATCCAAAAATGAGAGAAAGGAAGTTTAGAATTTTGTAGAAGATCAACTGAGGAAAGGATATATTAGACTGTCAAAATTCCCTCAAATGTTGCTAGTGTTCTTTGTAGGGAAAAAGAATGGAAGTAAAAGGATAGTTATGGACTACCACAATCTAAATGACCAGACAGTGAAAAACAACTATCTGCTACCATTAATTACAGACTTGATAGACAACATGGATAGTAAAAAAGTATTCACAATAATGGATCTAAGATGAGGGTTCAATAATATGAGGATCAAAGAAGGGGATAAGTAGAAAGGAGCATTTACAATGCATATGGGTTCCTTCAAGCTAACAGTAATGTTTTTTGAAATGACAAACTCGCCAGCCACATTCCAGATAATGATAAATGAAATTCTGAGGGATCTGATCAATGAAGGAAAGATCACTGCATTTGTAGATAATGTGTTGGTAGAAACAGAAACCAAGGAGGAACATGATGAGATAGTAGAAGAAATATTGAAGAGATTAGAGGAAAATGACTTATATATCAAACTAGAGAAATATGTATGGAAAGTGAGAAAGATAGAGTTCTTAGGAGTGGTTATAGGACCTAACAGAATAGAAATGGAAAAGAAGAAGGTGGATGGAGTAATGAGTTGACCAGAGCCAAAAAATGTAAAAGACATTAGGAAATTTTTAGATCTTGCAAACTATTATAGAAGATTTATCAAAGACTTTACTTGAGTGGCCAGACTGATGAATATGCTCATGTCATAGCCTTAACCATGACCCTGAACTTAGCAGAATATTACCTAAGATTAGTCAGCATACTTGAAGTATACATTGATTTAGTCAGTATATCTTAGCTTTGTTCTTTCATAGGCAAAATTTCAATCAACTCCTTCTTCTTCTCCCTGACCTCCTATAACCCTAGCCTAGACCTTAATCTCTTTAACTTGAAGCTGAGGATTGGTATAGAGACTAGTTCAACCCTTAAGGTTGTAACTAAATCCTCAATTACTCTCCTTTTCTTATGAAATTTTCTGGTCCTTAACAGCTTACTAGAAAAGATATGAAATGGCAGTGGGGGCAGGAGCAGCAGAAAGCATTTGACAAGTTAAAAGGAGTTTTCATGACTATTACAAACTTCATTTGGTCATATCTCCACCAAATCTTTGACGATTACCATGGTCTTATAGCCAGCTTAAAGCTTTTAAGAAGACCTTTCGATTAATGCCAGTCACGTCTTGAGGCAATCAATAATGGCCGAGATATTAAGCAGATCAACTGGTAACTACTATGTTACCATTTATTAAATTGCTAATATCTCGGAAACCGCCGTGATTGATGCTTCGGTTCTAGGCTCAGCAGAAGCCTTCTTCATAACGCTCAGAATGAGCCTAGAATAACCTCAAGGCGATTAATATTAGTGGAGATATGAAGACCTCAATGTTTGCACATAGACTTTATTAATTACCCATAGATAGTCATCTGTCCTTTTCTTAGAACAAAGGACAGCCTCCATATGGT
>Ga0153958_1000140_pt1 | contig 15843 bp, 13 predicted proteins | sample TSFL042MetaG_FD_104719 | JGI IMG/M metagenome (GOLD analysis project Ga0153958, IMG submission 104719) | Attine ant fungus gardens microbial communities from Florida, USA - TSFL042 MetaG | ecosystem: Host-associated > Fungi > Mycelium > Unclassified | place: USA: Florida, Wekiwa Springs... | reverse complement strand
CGAGTGATGGGATCACCTTTGATCGGCACTCGACACAAATTCCGAAAGTCTGTATCCACCCGTGAATAATTCAAGCATAGCAAAAACATTCCATATGGTTCCCCAACTAGCATTGATGAATTCATTGGTAAACCCTGATCTTAAGTAGTGATGCATCATAACATTTGACTTCACCCTCATGCATGCTTTTTCAGAAGTTGTCTCGTTTATTCGTAAATAGAGATAAGACATTAGCATCTAGTCAGCCATACTTCCGACATCAGTCGGCACATACTAAATTTTGGGGCGCCACCTGGTTGGTGGAAATCGGTTAGGGACATGCGACATCACAGAGATACGCCATCGGCTAATATCGACACCAATTTTCAACCAGATCATTTATGCACCGATTTTTATGCAGTATATGAGCCTGCAGTTGGAGGGCATGGCGCAGAAGGTTGAGGTATTGTGTCAAAACTCTTGGGACTAAATTTCCGCATGTAGAAGTAACGGTCCGTGTAACTTGACACTACCATCAGCTCGGCCAATATCAGTCGTACCTCCGACTAACGATGTCGGCAACCGGAAAGCACTAGCTTCCTGCTGTTCTGGTAGATTTGATAGTGCTTCAGAAATGAAGATCCATTCGCATTCTAGGTTCAGGGGCCAATGGAGCATAACATTAGTCGGCTCATATCTTATACAAGTATAGTGTCAATTTCTGAACCGACCGCGCCACTAAGCTCCAAGCGCGACCAAGCTCCAAGTGCCACGAACTATAGAGTCCGTGAGTTTATTAATAGAGCATGCTGGGAACGAACACTAGGCGCTCTTGAAGGCAGTGACTGAACCTCTCGAATGGTAATTTGTCGTTAGTCTCCACCGGACATTCAGGTGCTCAAGAGAAATTATTCAACCACTGACCTTGTCATTTCCAAATCAAGTCTGGTTGGGAGAAAATGGAGGAGATCGCAATGACGCCTTGGGAGATGGTGAGAGTAGATAGCTTACTCCCATGAGTTCTTGCATTTGGAAAAAAAAATACCCGCTTTTATGGAATATGTATCCGATTTTCCATCCATTGTCACAAACTCATTTTATCGTAATTTGATATAAATTATTTGCGTCGGCCTCCCCTTTTTCGAGCCAGATTTGGAGCTCTTTGAATTGTTCAATTTTATGTATTTTCTATATATGAACAAACATTAGTGGTGAATGGGATAGTGGATTTACTGTGAAAAAAACTCAACTGGATACATGACTACATGACCTGAAGTGCTAACGAGGGTCCAGCTATTTATGTAGTTCATTTGAACAAGTATTTTGTTATACCTCCATGACACTATTTAGTAGTCACTTTTCTGTGACACCATGTAGTAGTTGTATAAGTAGTATACAGAATCTAGTGGGAACTCTATTAAGTTTTCCTTATCAACTCAGACTTGGAGTGGGTTTAAGTCATCATAGCTAGAGCCTTACAATATTGCCTACTATTATAACTTGGCCACATGGCTAAGTCAATATTTATTTTTCTTTTCTTTTCTTTCTTTTATTTTTGAACACACAAGAAAGTAGTTCTAAAAGAGATGTATGAAAAGTTACAAATATGTACAAATAGATAATTTGTATAGTGTAGCTCAATGAGCAAGGACTCCTTATCTGAGTTAACAAAGAGAACTCAATGGAGTTCTTGTTAGATTCACTGAACTACTTGTACACAATACTAGCCCTAACCCTAGCTAGTATCTCATATATCCCAATATTACTAACTAAAATAAAAACCAAAAGAAAAAGAAAAAAAATAATAGAAATGAAAAGTAAAGTAAAGTAAAGTAAAAGAAAAGTAAAAATAAATAAATATTGACTTTGCCATTTTGCTAAGTCATGACACTAAGCTTATCTCAAGTGAGGGATTGTTATACCTACTGAAAGAGATAGGAGTTCAAAAGTAACCTGAGGTATACCTTGTATACTGTCTATGTATATTTTTAGTTGATATAAATTCCAATTTTATGCTTATCCCTATTTGTACACTGAATGTTAAGACTCTAGACTACAAGGAAGAATATATATTTCAACCTTAAGTCTATGTGTTGATGTGGACTAACTTATAAGGGTCTTGTCATGCCCCATAATACCATTATAAGCTACCTAGATGGGAATGATGGCCAAGAACTGTAAAGTCCCAGTAGTATTAGGAATTACCAGTACTATAGTAAAGTAGTTTTGTTGTTGCTAAAGCTACCACTATAAATTCAGTCATCTTATTCATACATTAAATTGGGGATCAGCACAGAGAAGAGCTGTCATAACTTGACAAAACAGCTAAGTCATTATTTATATTTCTTTTCTTTTATCTTAGACTTATTATATAGGAAGAAGTATAGGAAAGCATCATATCATAAGTGTCATACAGTCACATGAATAGGAAGTCACAGCATCACATCACATGATGTCACATGATGGGTGTGGGAAAATAGTGCATAGACCATATAGTAGTTGTATAAGTAGTATAGAAAATCTAATGGGAACTCTATTGAGTTCTTCTTGTCAACTTAGAGAGTGATTAAGTCATCTAGGCTAAGTTGCTATACTAGAACTCAATTCCACTACCTGAGCACCATTGGTCTTGGACCTTGCTTATCTTACTCTCATATCATTCAACCCTTGACTAGTAGTTACCACGACTACTAGTTATTTCCATACATAGTCAGGCCTTTGGCTTAAGAGGACTTTTCAGTTAGTTAGGAACTGCAGGTGGAGATACAATACCAAACCCAGGTATTGTATTCAAGACCTGACCTTGCAATTGGATGATATTTAGTAACTACTTATACCTTTCTTAGTATAAACCTTGTGTTGCACTCTATTGTGAGTAGTACATGTAAAGAATTGACAATTACTCCTCAGAGACCATCTAGAATCTGTTGGGTGATAGCCAAAGTACTATCAGGGTAGTAGTAAGTAAGGTAGTAGACGTTATGAACATCAAGTGGGACTACAACTATTATCAGCCATGGTCTGATAATGAGTGGTTAGTAGACGAGATAATGGTAATACTAGACGAGGACATTATTATGCACTAATGCATCAAATAATGTCTAAAGACTCTAAGAGACAATGGACTCACAGAACAGACAGGACTCTTCGGAGAAATCTCGGACTATCTTTCTGATCTATTTTTGGACCTGTGCCAAATGGGACAACACCAGACTAACCCATTATTAGGACACTGACTCAACTTGTCACCCTTAGTACTTCTGTCACTGGACTGTCACTTAACTAGTCACCCTTAGTTACAACTAGTGTTACCACCTTGTAATGTAGTCACAATACCTAGTTAGGATAAATACAGACCAGAAAGAGAAGGGAACAGCAAGTTCTCTCTTTCTGTATTCCTCCCTGTAAACCTACTACTTCGAGGGATCAGTACTCTTACTTGTCTAAGGACAACCTCAAGGGTACTACTCAAAGTTTCACTTACATCTCTCCTCCGATATAACTTCACTGAAAACCTTAGCTGGACCCTCTAACGAGAAGTGTGAAGATATCAAGTGTTAGATATAGGCTTCAAGTTGAACATATTCAACTGTGAGGTCTAGAGTCTTAACAGTAGGACTCTAGCTAGGTAAAGATCTTGTGTCCCAGTAGATATAGTTTACATAGCAAGACTCAACATTATCTTCATACCCTCAGAGGCATAGCATAATGTCTCTAACCCAATACAATAACTTGATAAGCAGTATACTCAAACAAAAATACTCTTTTATCAAACTAAGGGAAGAACTTGAAGAGAGAAAAGAAAAGCTGTGTTTTAGTTGCAAGAAGTTTGAACACCTGGCCTGAAACTGCAAGAATCAGAAAGGAGGAGCAAAGAGGAAATCTGTTCCTCAAAATAAATCTGAAGTATTAGCAAGTAGAGTGATAAAGTGTGGGATGGAGCTCAAGAGACAAGAGACAAAAGAGAGAGGCTATGTAGTTGAATACTTTAAGTGCAGAATAAAGGGGCACAAGTACAGGGAATGTCCTATGTAAAAGGAGAAGAAAGAAGTAGGAGAAGAAAGAGTGGTATGTGTGGTAATACCACAAAAGGCACAGCAAAGGGAGTAGAGGAGAAGTCTGGTATACATCTTATAGTGAAAAGTATAGGAGTACTGCAAAAAAGGCATCCCTGACAAGGCATGTCTATTAGAGTTAGACTGGTATACCAAGGAAGTAGTAGTATCTTACTTGGTATGAAAAGAGTGTGGAAAGCAAGAATATCATATGGAAGAGAACAGGGGACAGGGAGTCATTTCTAGGAGGAGGAGGCTAGAAGAACTGAATGTTTAAAAAAAGAAGAGAGGAAGATGGAATGCCCCAAAGAGAAAGAAGCATAGCAAAGTGGTGCATAGGCAGGAGCTCTGGAAGGCATAGCAAAAGAGAAGGGTAGTCAAAGGAAGATCAGGAGAACCTTCAAAATGCTAAGAGAAGTGTGATTGAATATTGGAGTAGAAAAGATAAACACTTATGAGGGCATTGCAGTAAAAGCACTCTTGGACAGTGGTGCAATAGGAATATTCATAGATAGGAGAACTGTAGCAAGATACAAGTTTAAGCTGCAGAAATTAGAAAGGTCAATACCAGTCAGAAACATTGATAGAACAAACAATAGTGGAGGAGCTATTATGCATCAAGTAGAAGTGAATAGATATTATAAGGGCCATGTTGAAAGAATAAGAATAGACATATGTGATTTGGGAAAGACAGAAGTGATACTAGGAATGCCATAGTTATAGGCACATAACCCAGAAATAAATTAGGAAACTGGAGAAGTTAAGATGACAAGGTATCTACCATTATGTAGCAAGACAGGACAAAAGAAAGAAGAGAAGAAAGTCAAAAGGGGAAAAAGAGTAGTAACCCTAGAGGAAGAAAAAATTGTTAAATAGGTAATATTACAAATGGTTACTTACTGTTTGTGATGGGTACTTTGATACTTTAAAGAGTTCAAAAATGTGAAGTTAGATGAGTGACAAAAGAAGTTGTTAAGTCTAAGGTCTAATCCTCAGACTATAAGTCCTTATATACAGAATTGTGATGATCTGTGTACTAGGACAGATCATCACATACTACTACCTATTGTTCTACATATGGTAGTGCCTTTGTGCTTAATATAGTGATAACTTAACCTTATGGAGGCTATCCTTTGTTCTAAGAAAAGAACAGATAACTATCTATGGGTAATTAATGAAGTCCATATACAAACATTGAGGCCTTCATATCTCCACTAATATTAATTACCTTGAGGTCATTCTAAGCTCATTCTGAGTGTTATAAAAAAGGCTTCTGCTGAGCCTAGAACTGAAGCATCGATTGTGGTAGTTTCCAAGATATTAACAATTTAATAAATGGTAACATTATAAGAAAGCTAAACTCCAAGCCAGAATAAAGCCAACTGCTCTTTGTTCAGCAATTGACAAAGAGAACTCAATAGAGTCCCCATTAGATTTTGCTACACTATATATACAATTACTATTGTGGCTATGCACCTTGCCTCCCACAGTTCTCATGTCCATCAGCTAACTTCTTTGTTACATGCTGTGACTGTGTCTTGTGACTATGTATGATATGACTATTCTGTGACCTTGGTCACACCTTTGTGACTCTGTGACTATCATGTGATATTTCTCACACTCTACCTTGGTAATAATCTAAAGAAAAGAAATATAAATATTGACTTAGCTGTTTTGCCAAGTCATGACAAATATGGTGGTTACCTGTTGATCTACTTAATATCTCAGCCAATACTGATTACCTTGAGACATGACTGGTATTGATCGAAAGGTCTTTTCAAGGGCTTTCCATAGCTATTAAGACCATGAGAATTGTCAAAGAATTGATGGATATATGGCTGAATGAAGTTTGTGACAGTAAAAACAATAAGAAAGATTGGGAAAAGAAAGAAGAAATAGAAGAATATAGAAAGATCAAAGAGATAGTCCCAAGGAAATTCTGGAAGTAGAAAAAAGTCTTCAGGAAGGTGGAATCTGAGAGGATGCTGACTAGGAAAACTTGAGATCATGCTATAGATCTCAAAGAGACATTTAAACTGTGGAAAGGAAGGATATACCCTCTATCCAAGGATGAGAGAGAAGAAGTCCAGAAATTTGTAGAAGACCAACTAAGAAAGGGGTATATTAGACCATCAAAATCCCCTCAGACATCACTAGTTTTCTTTGTGGGCAAAAAGGATAGTAGCAAGAGAATAGTAATAGACTACTACAACCTAAATGACCAGATAGTGAAAAATAATTACCCACTCCCATTAATTACAGAGTTAATTGACAACATGGGGAGTAAGAAAGTATTCACTAAAATGGATTCAAGATGGGGGTTCAATAATATGAGAATAAAGGAAGGAAACAAGTAGAAAGGAGCATTTACAATGTATATAGGATCTTTCAAACCAATAGTAATGTTTCTTGGAATAACAAATTTACCAGCAATATTCCAGGCAATGATGAATAAGATACTAAGGGATTTAATAAACAAAGGAAAGGTTGTGGCCTTTATAGACAATGTGCAAGTGGGAACGGAGATAAAGGAAGGACATAATGAGATTGTAAAAGAAATATTAAGGAGGTTAGAAGAGAACAACTTAGATATCAAGCCAGAAAAATATGTATAGAAAGTAAGAAAGATAGGGTTTCTGGGGGTTGTTATAGGACCTAATGGGATAAAAATGGAAAAGAAGAAATACTAAGTTGGTCAGAACCAAAGATGTTAGGAAATTTTTGGGCCTTACAAACTACTATAGGAGGTTCATTAAAGACTTTGCTTGAGTGGCTAGGCTAATGAACATATTGATGAGGAAAGATGTGAAATAGTAGTGGGGGCAGGAGCAGCAACAGGCATTTGACAAGCTCAAACAAGTTTTCATAACAAAACTAGTATTAGTAGCCCCAGATTTAGACAAAGAGTTTAGGATAGAAGCAGATGTCTCAAATTATGCAACTGGAGGAGTACTATCTATGAGATGCTCTGATGATTTGTGGAGACCAGTGGTTTTTATCTCAAAATCTCTAAGTGATATGGAAAGAAACTATAAGATACATAATAAAGAGATATTGGTTGTTGTCAGATGTTTAGAAGTATAGAGGCACTTTCTCAAAGGAGTAACAGTTAAATTTGAGATCTGGATAGATTATAAGAATCTTGAATACTTTATGAAAGCACAAAAGTTAAATCATAGACAAGCTAGATAGACACTATACTTATCAAGATTTGACTTCACACTGAAGCATGTTCCAGGAAATAAGATGGGGAAGACAGATAGCCTAAGTAGAAGGCTAGACTGGGAGGTAGGAGTGGAAAAGGACAATGAAAATGAAATGTTGGTAAAGCCAGAATGGCTAAAAAATGTAGAGAACAGAGAAATTAGAAATCATTGTAGAAAGAGTGGGTTTGTTAAAGAAAGTAAAGTAGTCTAAAGTAAAGGGTAAAAGTTGTAGAAGAGATGAAATGAGCAGAGGTAAAAATGTTAAGAGATAAAGAGTAGAGAGAAGTAGATGGTGTAATGTATAAGGAAGAGAAAGTATATGTGCCAAAAGATGATAAGTTAAGGGCTGTCACAAACTTCATTTGGTCATATCTCTATCAATTCTTTGACAATTTTCACAGTCTTAAGGGCTATGAAAAGCCCTCAAAAAGATCTTTTGATTAATGCCAGTCATGTCTCAAGGCAATCAATATTGGCCGAGATATTAAGCAGATCAACTGGTAACTACTATGTTACTGTTTATTAAATTGCTAATATCTCGGAAACTGCCATGATCAATGCTTCAGTTCTAAGTTCAGCAGAAGCCTTCTTTATAATGCTCAGAATGAGCTTAGAACAACCTCAAGGCAATTGATATTAGTGGAGATATAAAGGCCTCAATGTTTGTACATGGACTTTATTAATTACCCATAAATAGTCATCTGTTCTTTTCTTAGAACAAAGGACAGCCTCCATAAGGTTAAGTTATTACTATATTAAGCACAAAGGCACTACCATATGTAGAACAATAGGTAGTAGTATGTGATGATCTGTCTTAGTGCACAGACTATCACCATTCTATAAATAAGAACTTATAGTCTGAGGATTAGATCTCAGACTTAACAACATCTTTTGTCACTTGTCTAACTTTGCATTTTTGAACTCTTTAAAGTATCAAAGCACCTATCACAAATAGTAAGTAACCATTTGTGATATGTGGTATACTTGTCTCGTGGACAATTCCTTGTTCACATAAAAAGAATTGCAATTCTGATATCATATACTCTCCCCCATTATCAGTATGCAGGCATTTAACAGAGTGGGAAGTAGTATTTGACCACAGTCAGAAAACAGCTTTAATTGCTTCTGCAGCATCTGATTTTTTGCATAAAAAAGCAACTTTGCAATAGGAGGAATAGTCATCAAGAAATGTAATCACCCACTTATACTTAGAGTATAATAAAGTGGAGAGCTTAAGGAGATCTGAATGGATCAATCCAAGAGTCTTATTAGAACATTTAGGGTTCTCAGGGAAACTATGCTGGTATAGCTTTCCTAAAGCACAACCATGGCATACATGCTTCTTGTTAGGGAAGTAGATCTTTTCAGTATCTTCAACATTGTCTAAAATATGTCTCATGGCTTTATCAGAGATGTGCCCAAGTTGACAATGAATTGTCTCATAATCTGGGTGCCTTGTAACAAGGCTCATAGGATTAGGATCTATTAAAGTTGGACTTACGCATATTGGCAGAACTGCTGGAATGGACACTAGTGTTATTCCTTGTACTGATGCTCCATCATGATATGCAACTTCTCCATTTTTATCTGTGATAACCAGGCAACTGGCACTGTTTTACATTTGTATATAACATTAGATACCTCCAGTAGCTCCCTCAGTCATTTACCTTCATAGGTAACTCCTGAGGTGAGATCATCTTCTTTAACCTCAATACTTAGGCTGATTATTGTACCCTAGACACATTATTCTATAGGTAAATATATAGTCGTCTACCTTCATAGGTGACTCCTGAGACACATTATTCTACAGGTTATCGGCCCTGCATCCCAAGCACAACTGAAACTACCATACAGAACTTTACAATGTCATCTACAGGACCTACTCCAACTTTTGCAGAGAATGACAAATTTGATAGAACGAATTGAGCATCATGGTGGAGGCTTATCTGCCTTGCTGCTAATCAAAGAGGTGCAATGGGATACTTGGAAGGATTCATAAAGTGCCCTGTTAGGGCAAGAAACACAAGTGTTCCAAGTAAACCAAGTGTAGCACCAGCCCCAGTAACTGTCACCGAGACCCCTTGGAGTTCTACATTACTATCCCTTGAAGAGTGGACCAACCGCGATGCATGGACAATGGGACTCCTCCTCTTTAACACCAAAGATGCTGTAGGATGGGGAATCAACATTGATGGGACTGCAGCAGAAGCCTGGCAGTCATACATTGACATCTACAAAAATACATCATCCATAGCTTGGCAAAATGCAATACAAGACTTATGCAACACACTTTACATTGATCACACTGACTTCAATCTCTTCATAACTATATTACGAAAAAAATTTTCCAATGTAAATGCCCTGGGAGGAAAATTAACTGATGAAGACTTCAAACTTATTATTTTGAATGCGCTACCACAATCTTGGGACTCTGTGGTTGCTGGTCTCTATGGAAACATGAATTCTGCAGAAACTATATCACGACTCCAATCCTAGTATGCCAGAATTAGCCAAAATTGTCCCCCAAAAATGGGTCAAAGCAGTATGGCGCTTTATACCACAACTCCTAAGCAGAAGTTGAACTCACATCTCATCTATGCCAATTCTAACTGCAAACAACGTGGTCATACAATTGATGTATGTTACTGGCCAGGAGGAGGAAAAGAAGGCCAATTCCCACCTGGTTTTGGGAAAAGAGGAGGCGCCAGAGGTACTGCCATCGATACTAAGCAAGGATCATCTTGTTATACACCTACTGCAAATATTGCAGAAGCAAAGGAGGAAGATAAGCAGGTATTTGCTTTTATGATGATGAAAGACTCCGATATCAAGGTACAACCTCCTCCACCCCCTGGAACTGCAATAAGCTCTGACTCTCATAATACCTCTAGTTATGACAAAATTACTGACCAGGGTCAGAGCCCAAAGGGGGTGCGAGTAGACAGCGACCGGGCTAGTGGAGACTCTGTCATTCTTTATACCAAAACACAGAATAGACTCACTCTCATCGATTCCGGCGCAAGTGACCATTGTTTTGCCAATAAATTAATGTTTTTGTCATATACACCATTTGAAAGACCATCAGAAGGACTCTCTGCAGGCAAAGGATCAGTATTCAGTATTGTAGGGAAAGGAAACGTCAAATTCCAAACGCACATAAATGGTAAAACCAGGAACATTATACTTGAAGATGTCCTTCACACTCCTGGACTGAGATCCAATTTAATATCGGTGCCAAAACTTGAAAGGAAGGGAACTGGTGTAATCTTCAGAAACGGCAAGGCTACTGTCGAACTTGCAGATGGCTCAAAGGTCTTGTTAGCAGTCAAGTTTAGCAGGATGTACATAGTAGAACTTGATGGAATGTCACCAGAGACATCTTTAGCCCAATCAAAGCACAAACCCACCAGTTTTGATACATGGCATTGTCATTTAGCCCATGCCGGAGCAGATATTCTTCGCAAAATGATATCAAAACAACTTGTTGATGGACTTCACATGCATGGCAACCTTACTATGAAAGGACAGTGTGAGGACTGTATATATGGGAAACATACCTCTCGACCCTATACAGAAAACACTGCCAAAGAGAAGGACATACTAGAATGGGTTCATATAGATATATGGGGACCTGCACAAACTCAATCTGCAGGTGGATCGTGGTATTTCATGATAATGTTAGATGGCTTCTCCTCTTACAGAACAGTCACATTTCTGTCATCAAAGTCAGCTGATACAACATTAAAAGTCTTCAAGTTATACCAGACAGAAGCAGAGTGCCAAACAGGCAAGAAAATGAAACAAGTTCGACTTGATATGGGACGGGAATGGTACAACACAACTTGGGAACAATATAGAAAGGATCAAGGGCTAGATTTTCAGTTTACCATGCCATATGCTTACCAACAGAATGGCACAGCTGAGCACACCATGTGCACAATTCTTGATAGAGCCTGTTTAGCAATGGCTGAATCTGGAATGGTACTCAAGTACTGGGCAGATGCAATATCTACAATAGTATATGTCCAAAACTTGATCCCATCATCCCGACAACCTAGTACTATCCCAGCCGAGCTCTGGTTCAGACAACGCCAAAATGTATCTCATTTACACCCCTTTGGTGCTACAGCTTATACCCATATACCAAGCGACTTAAATCTTTCGAAACTATTCCCTCAATCAGTCAAGGTCGCCCTGCTTGGTTACTTTGGACATGATAGTTATAAATTGCTTGAGAAAAATACTGGTGCTGTTTTCAGATCACATGATGTTATCTTCGAAGAAGGAACTACCCACTATGCCAAACAGCCAACTCCAATATCCTTTACAGATGAGAACAATCCTTTCCCTTATAGACCGAGTAATCAAACTCAAGTTAGCAGTGAGAATAGAAGCAATGATACAATGGATAAACTCGACCAGGAGCTGATTGGACCACCACTTCAAGTAATTGCACCATGACCATTAACTATCACTGAACTTCACAAAGACAAATACGAGGAAATTACAAGCTCAGCAACCCAAACCAGCGATAGACTTACATACGGACTACTACCAAATGACTATGAATCACAATATGATGATGATAATACTCCTTTAGCAGTGAGAAAACCTTGACGATTCCCCAAACCAACCAATCGACTCATAGAATCTTGAGAATATCTCAGTCGACCTTGTACTTTTGCTGTGGACACTGATACATGGATACCAAAAACATTTAATGAAGCTATGAAGAAACCCCACCTCTGGTAGGAACCAATGGTCAAGGAATTCAAAATGTTAAAAGAGCGAGAAGTCTTTGAGCTGGTACAACGACCAGTAGACAAGAACGTCATAGGCTCTAAGTGGGTATATGCTATCAAATAGGATGACAATGGTAGGATTGAAAAGAAAAAGGCAAGAACAGTGGCAAAGGGATTTACCCAGGTAATAGGAGAGGACTATGAGGAGACTTATGCATCTGTAGCTTGCCTTGAATCTGTTCGACTATTGTGTGCCATAGCTGCATCGCAAAGGCTCCACCTATGGCAAGTAGACTTTGTCTCTGCTTTCCTTAACAGCAATAGCTCGTTTGAAGTGTTTATGGAACAACCTAAAGGATTCGAGAAAGGGGGAGGCGATTATGTCTAGAAACTTTGGAAAACACTATATGGGACTATACAAGGAGCCCATGACTGGGCAGAAAACTTGGACAAAACATTTGAAGGACATGGATATTATAAGTTGCATGCTGATCCTCAAATCCAGTCAAAAGTACATGATGATGAGCTAACACTAACATCAACCTGGACAGATAATGTCCTAGGAGTATCATCAACTATAGAGGGCGAACACCTGGCCAAATCCCAACTGGCATCAAGTTACAAAATTAAAAACTTAGACGAAGCTAGGTTCATTCTTGGAATGTGAATTGACAGGAACGCACATGGAGATATTACCCTATCATAAGAGGCTTATTGCGAACGTCTCCTAAAACGATTCAACATGACTTCCTGCTCACCAGCAATAACTCCTTTACCTCCAGGTACAATGCTTTCAACTGAAGACTGCCCAGCAACTCCAGATGAAGAAAACAAAATGAAAGATACCCCTTTTCGGGAAGTACTAGGCTTATGTGGTTACAGGTTGCCACAAGGCCAAACTTAGCATTCTCTGTCAACATACTTGCTCACTTTGCTCATAACCCAGGGAAGGCACATTGGAATGCATTGAAACATATCTTAGCATATGTTAAAGGTACTAAGCACTATGGAATCACTTACAAGGGTGGTAGTAGCCTTGAGCCAATTGGATATGTTGACTCCAACTATACTGGCTGTAGAGACACCAGGCGATCAACTAAAGGCAACATCTTCTTGGTGGCTAGTGGCCCAATCTCTTGGGAGTGCAAGAGATAGGATACTGTGGCATTGTCCACTGTAGAAGCAGAGTTTATGACATTTTTGAAGGCGACTACTCAAGCCTTATGGATGTCCAAATATTTTCATGAAGTTAGATTACTAGTCAACAAACCCCTTACCATCTGCGCAGATAACAGTGGATCTATTGCAAATAGCACTACTGAAAAGAACCACCGGCACACAAAGCACATCGATGTACGACACCATTTTATCAAGGAACATGTAAAATTGGGCAACGTCAGATTCCAGTACATTCCAACAACTGAAAATACAGCTGATCTACTCACCAAACCACTACCAAGAGATACACTATGAAAATTTGTGAATTACCTGGAACTCAACACAAAGCCAACGAATGCATCAGTCCAGGGGGAGTATTGAAGTTGGACTTATGCATATTGGCAAAACTGCTAGAATGGACACTAGTGTCATTCCTTGTACTGATGCTCCATCATGATATGCAACTTCTCCATTTTTATCTGTGATAACCAGGCAACTGGCACTGTTTTACATTTGTATATAACATTAGATACCTCCAGTAGCTCCCTCAGTTATCTACCTTCATAGGTAACTCCTGAGGTGAGATTGTCTCCTTTAACCTCAATACTTAGGCTGATTATTGTACCCTAGACACATTATTCTATAGGTAAATATATAGTCGTCTACCTTCATAGGTGACTCCTGAGACACATTATTCTACAGGATCATTGTTCTTAATGATACATGTCCTCATAACCTGGATGCTCCCCCAAAGGTTAGATAGGGCAAAGAGGATAGTATCACCAGATGAGTCACAAAAGGTTGAACCATCTATTGTGCCTTTCATACTCAATTCAGATTGGAGTAGCTGTTCAGTGGAGAGGAGGTACATGGTCATACTAGGAACACAATATACTGGCCATAGTTTAGAGATAGCAGTTTTGGTTGTCCTGTTTTTAGGGTCAATGATTTCATGTTCTATAAGGACAGTTCCTACAGCAACCATAAAAAGAGGTGCTTTAGAATTGGCTGTCTCAACGTGACCATAATTTTCTTGAGTCATAGAAACAAAGTCAGACTCAAAAGGAGTGAAATGGGCAGAGGCACCAGAGTCCAAGAACTATTCATCATTATAAGAGTGGCCATATGGTGCTTCTTTACCCTTGCATATAGTGCATAGTGCTCTATCACATCTTTGTAAATTCTCAGCTATAGGCAATGCAGGCAACATAAATTTATTTTCACATTAAGCCATATAGACTATACTACTCAATGCTACAAAGTCCCTAGTTGCAGCCATTACATTGGTGCAGATTACAAGGGACTGAGCTAAGATAGTTGGAGAGTGAGAGAAGATAGTAGAGGAATGTATACTGATTGCCCAAGATAGGTAAATAGCAGGGCTGGAGAGACGAGGAATAGTGGATATTAAACTAGTCATAGCTATCATCAAGAAATCAGCTTAGTTCAGGGAGTAGATGCAGCAATGAATGCGCAGCACTTCATCCTAAACAGCCATGGGCCATAGCATCTGCAAAGGAGCAGAGGATCCTGTGGGCATGAGAGGATTCAATAGGGAGATCATCTCAATTTCCCCTACAGGTCGGCAAGCCAGTCAAGTCCTTTCCATCAACTGAGGCAGCTTGAGAGCACCAAAGGAGGTCAGGGCAAACTAGGGCCCATAACCTGTTAGAGGGATGAAGAGCAGCAATTACAGTGGGAACAAATAATAGCCCACTTACCAAGTTATCCAACAGATAATAATAGACGATCTGATAGGAAAGAGAGATCTTGAGAGAAGCAGAGTGGTTCATGACATGGCAGTTGAGACAAAGAAGTGCTGCACTTACCTAAGTGCAACTTGTATATTAAACTATAGTAATACACAATATAATAATTAATTTAACAAGAAGGACACTCAATATAGTATATGAAGAGGTATTCAATAGCATTAGATTATAGATTGTATATGTATCTAACGATGGACTTGAGGTTGATTTTTTATGATTTGAGAGATGAAGAAAGGAAACATAGCAGACTGACTGTAACACAAACTTAATAATATAGTGTTACAGAAAGTAGACTGACTTTAACCTCACAGACTGTTGTAGGAAGGAAGCATAGCAGACTGACTTCAACAAAAGTTCAAAACACAGAATTAGTAGAGGGATCAAGCCAGGCCAGAGGCCTGGATGAAAACCTCGTTACTATTGTCCAGCATCATTCCCTTCCATTACATGGTTATGTAATGATGGCATAATAGCAGTACCAATACCAGTCGACGCTTCGGGTTCTATATGTATATTTTCCTTCCACCAGTCGTCAACCTAGAGTGTTGACGACTGAGACTTACATCGTAATACCTATGAAACCAATATTCTCCTCTGTGGGAAACTGCTACACTCCCTGTACAATATACAGAAAAAGGCGTATACAATTTAACAGTCCATAGTAATACCATTATATGGTCCACTGTGGTCAGCAGTGTTACCTAGAACAACGTATGGAACGTCGCCAGTTGAGCAATCAGTGCTAGTATTATCCTGACCAGCACAGGCGAACCATGAGTCGTTTTCTGAGATATGAACCTCACCATCGGACCCAACAAAGCTCACTGAACGGCCTGTTAAAGGATGTCACTCGAGTGTTTTAAGGGAGTGCATGACAATCATACTTGGAATGATGGGAACGAAATCTTTTTTGTTTGTAATATGCGTGAGATTG
>Ga0153958_1000138_pt1 | contig 15882 bp, 23 predicted proteins | sample TSFL042MetaG_FD_104719 | JGI IMG/M metagenome (GOLD analysis project Ga0153958, IMG submission 104719) | Attine ant fungus gardens microbial communities from Florida, USA - TSFL042 MetaG | ecosystem: Host-associated > Fungi > Mycelium > Unclassified | place: USA: Florida, Wekiwa Springs... | reverse complement strand
TAATGAACTGGGTCAAGAAGCACAAACCACCAACCACAGAAGCCATAAAATTTAATGGTCAACCATGCAACAATTTGGATGACCTATGGTACACCCTACACCACTCATACAATTCTGCTCAGAGCAGACCTATTAATCTACGTCTTCTCGATGAGATTCCCCCTAGCCCTACTTTCACTTGGCCCCCATTCTCTGATGCGGAAGTCTATGAAGCACTTAATAAATGCAGTAACAGTTCTGCCCCAGGTCCAGATCACCTTTCATGGAGGCACCTTAAAAGAATACTAAACGATGAAGAATGCATGACCAACATAGTCAACATAGCCAACGTATGCATCAACCTCAGCTATTGGCCAACACACTTCAAGAAATCATTTTCCATTATTATCCCAAAACTCAACAAACTCTCATATGATACCCCTAAATCATTCCGGCCCATCATACTACTCAACACAATTGGAAAACTCATTGAGAAGGCTATAAGTAATAGAATACAAGTCTACTCTATTATAACAAACTTCCTGCACCCTAATCAATTAGGAGGCATTCGTCAATGATCCACCACTAATGAAGGAGTATTTCTCACCCATGTTGTTCATGCAAGTTGGATAAAAAGACTACATACAAGCACTCTAGCATTCGACATCGCTCAGTTCTTTCCCTTGCTCAACCATCAGCTACTCTCTTTTATCATAGCCAAAGCAGGTTTTGACAACAAAGTCACTCAATTCTTCTCCAACTACCTGACCAACAGATTTACTCAATACATCTGGAACCAGTTCACTTTACCACTTTTCAATACAGATGTCAGAGTTGGCCAAGGATCTTCTTTGTCCCCTATTTTCTCTGCCCTTTATGTGACTCCCCTATTTTACATATTTGAAAAAAGAACCATGACTCTTTTTATCCCTGTCTCTCTTCTCTCTTTTGTTGATGATAGTTTATCTGTTTCTCAGGAGAAGAGCTATGAAAAATCAAACAGCATCCTTCAAAGTAGTTATAGTATTATTTCCTCTCTTTTTGAAAACTTTGGTTTCATTATTGAACATGACAAATCTGAAGTATTCCACTTCTCTAGGGCTACAAAGAAAAGTAAACTCCCACCACTAGACCTCAGCCCAGCAGACAGTCTTATCCTCAATCCCAAAGATGTTTGGCAATACCTTGGATTCTTCTTTGATAAAAAACTTTCCTTTAGGTACCACACTTACTACTATGCCAACAAAGTAATTTCCACCATCAAAAGCATAAAAATGCTTGGCAACTCTACAAGAGGCCTATCTCCTGTGTATAAGCACCTCTTATACAGGACATATGTACTCCCCATCACACTATATGGACTCCAACTCTGGTACTTCAAAGGTGCCTCTACCTTCTACCCTCTCAAAGAGTTAAAGAAAATGCAACAAAGGGCAGCCCTATGGATCACAGGAGCATTTTGCATATCTCCCACATAGGAAGTTAAAGCCATTGCTAGTCTTATCCCTATTCACTTTCACCTTGACAAACTCATAGGACGTCACCATCTATGAGTAGCCTCACTCTCCAAGCAGTTTGTGTCATGACTTGGCAAAATGGCTAAGTCATTATTTATATTTCTTTTCTTTTTCTTTTATCTTGGACTTACTACACAGAAGGGAGTGCAGGAAAGTGTCACATCACAAGTGTCATACAGTCACAGTATCACATGATGGGTCATATGATAGGCATAGGAGAGTAGTGCACAGACCATGTAGTAGTTATATAAGTAGTATAGAAAATTGAATAGAAACTCTATCGAGTTTTCTTTGTCAATTGCTGAACAAAGAGCAGTTGGCTTTATTCCAGCTTGGAGTTTAACAACCTTATACTAGAACTCAATTCCACTTCAGAGTACTATCTGCCTTGGACCTTGCTCACTCTTTTATCTTATCACAAATCAACTCTCGGTCACTAATTATTATGATCAGTAACCACCTCCATACATAGCCAGGCCCTTGGCTTAAGGGGACTTTGCAGTCAGTTAGGGACTGCAGGTGGAGATACAGAACCATACCTAGGCATTGCATTCGAGACCTGATCTTACAATGAGGTGGTGCTCAGTAGTTTACTTGTAATCTTTTCTTAGTATAAACCTTGTGCTATGACTCCATTGTGAGTTAGTATATGCAGAGGAGTGACAGTTACCTTTAGAGAGTCATCTAGATTAGGGATCCCATCTGTTGGGTGATAGACAAAGTACTATTAGGGCAGTAGTTAGTAGGGTAGTAGGACTCTGGCTGGGTAAAGATCTTGCACCCCAGTAGACATAGTAACCATTCCATACCTCTGAGACATTGGCACGATATCTCAAAACCAATATAAAGACCTCATGAGCAATTTGCTCAAACAAAACTGGACCCTTGCTAAATTAAGGGCAGAACTTGAAGGAAAGGGAAGCTGTGTAGATGCTGCAAAAAGTTTGGGCACCTGACCTGAAACTGCAGAAATAAGAGAGAAGAAGAGAAAGGAACAGTTGTCCCTCAAAATAAGTTTAAAGTATTAGAGAGCAGAGTGATGCAATATGGAGTGGAAGAGAGAGTAATTAGGAGGCAGGAATTAGTAGTGGTTGAATGTTTCAAGTGTAGGGAGAAAAAGCACAAGTGTAAAGAATGCCCACTATGGAGAAAAATAAAAGAGGAAAGGAAATTAAGAAGAGTAGAAGAGAAAAAGGCAGCATGTGTAGCCAGGCCACAAAAGGCACAGCAAGAGGAGAAGCCAGCATGTCCCACTAGAGAAAAGGTGCAGGAATAGCAGAGGAGTTTGGTGGCAGTTCTATAACAAAGGACACAAGAGTATTGGGGAGAGAGCATCCCAGAAGAGGCACATCTACGGGAGTTGGGATGGTATACCCAAGAAGTGGTTGTATCATATTTAGCATATAAAAGATGTGATAAAAGGGGATGTTATATAAAGGAGAATAGAGAACAAGGGGTGATATCAAATAGGAAGTTAGAAGAGATGAAATAGTATGGGTATATAAGGAAGGCAGCACAGCCCAGAGAGGCAAAGACGCAGCAAAGCAGCACACAGTCAGGAGAACCAGAAAGTGCAGCAAAAGAGAGGGGTAGCCAAAGGGACATTAGGAGAACATTCAAAATGCTAAGAGAAGTGTAGATGAATATTGGAGTAGAAAAGTTGGATACACATGAAGGCGTAACTGTAAAGGCACTCTTGGACAGTAGTGCTACTGGGATGTTCATGGACAAAAGGATGACGGCTAGGCATGGGTTCAAGCTGCAAAAATTAGAAAGACCAATAGCGGTCAGAAATGTAGATAAAACAAATAATAGTAGAGGAGCAATCACCCACCAGGTAGAGGTAAACATTTATTATAAAGGACATATAGAGAAAATGAGGATAGATGTATGTGAATTAGGAAAGACAGAAATAATCTTGGGAATGCTATGGTTGGCAGCACACAATCCTGAGATAAATTGGAAGACTGGGGAAGTTAAAATGACAAGGTATCCACCTCTGTGTGGTAGAGTAAAAATAAAAGAGAAAGAAAAAAAGAAAAAGGGAAAGAGAGTGGTAACTTTAGAAGAAGAGAAAATCATCAAATGGGTGATAGATGATAAAAAGAATTGGGAAAGAGAAGAGGAAATTGAGGAGGACCATAGGAAATGGTCCCAAGAAAGTTTCTAAAGTAGAGAAAGATATTTGGGAAAGTAGAGTCAGAAAGGATACCAACGAGAAAAGTTTGGAATCATACTATAGATCTCAAAGAGACGTTCAAACCACAAAAAGAAAGAATTTACCCTCTATCCAAAAATGAGAGGGAGGAAGTTCAGGATTTTGTGAAAGACCAGCTAAGAAAGAGATATATTAGACTGTCAAAATCCCCTTAAACATCACCAGTGTTTTTCATAGGGAAAAAGGATAGAAGTAAGAGAATAGTTATGGATTATCGCAATCTGAATGACCAGACAGTGAAGAACAACTATCCACTACCATTAATTACAGACTTGATAGACAACATGGGTAGCAAGAAAGTATTCACAAAAATGGATCTAAGATAGGGTTCAATAACATGAGAATCAAAGAAGAGGATGAGTAGAAGGGAGCATTTACAATGCATGTGGGCTTCTTTGAACCAACAGTAATGTTCTTTAGAATGACAAACTTGCTAGTCACATTCCAGGCGATAATGAATGAAATTCTGAGGGATCTGATCAATAAAAAAAAGGTCGCTGCATTTGTAGATGATATATTGGTAAGAACAAAAACTGAGGAAGGACATGATGAAATAGTGGAAGAAGTATTGAAGAGGTTAGAGGAAAATAACTTGTATGTCAAACCAGAGAAATGTGTATGGAAAGTAAGGAAGATAGAGTTCTTAGAAGTAGTTATAGGACCTAATGGGATAGAAATGAAAAAGGAGAAGGTGGATGGAGTATTAAGTTAGCCAGAGCCAAAAAATGTAAAAGATGTTAGGAAATTTTTAGGCCTCATAAACTATTACAGGAGATTTATCAAAGATGTTATCGCTAAGTCTTGACGACTCAAGGATTACTCGAGGTGAGTGTTTAGGAAGAACTCAATGGAGTTCTCCGTTGGATTAGACTACCTACTTATACTACTTTTACAAGTGGCTGTACACTACTAGTCTACAATCACATGTCCTTCTGGAATGTTCTATAGTCACATGGCCTTGTTATGTGATATGATTACTTAAGTTCCCACACTATTTATATCTTGTCTTCATTGTATGACTTGATATTTGCAATCAAGTGTTTGAATGCATGGGAAACCTTTTCCTTCTTAGGGCTCTCATAACATGGCCCCCCCTTCAAGATTCCTTATCCCGAGGAATTTTTCTATCGATTCCAATTCTCATCCTATCTCTTTTCTCTTTCCTTTTCGTATCTTTTTCTCCCCTATCTGTATAATAGTTTAGCCGTGAATTCTCTTGGTAATTCCTGGCTAAATTCCTTTTCTTCTTCTTCCAGCTCCTGTCGCCTGAGTTCTTCTGCCTCTTCCCTGTACTCTCTCTTAAACTCTTCTACCAGCTCTTTCGCATTTCCTAAATTCTCCCTATTCTCCCACGTATCCTCCTCCGCTGTGTACCCTTTCCATCGTACCAAGAACTTTTCCTTTCCCCGCACTACTCATTTATTCAAGATTTTTTCCACCTCAAATTCTTCTTCCCCTTCAATGATGACCGGCTTCGGGGGTGTCTTCTTCTGTCCCTTTACCTGTGGTTTGTAAAGACGTACTCTACTTACGTTAACTACAGGGTGTATTTTAATAGATTTAGGTAGTTCTAATTCTATTGCATTACTAGAGACGATCCCTTTGACTTTATAAGGGCCCACAAAGCGTTCTGTCAGTTTCTTCGACCTTCTTCCCTTCATTTGCCATTTCAAGTCCTTCGTACTTAATAGTACTAAGTTTCCTACTCTGTATTCTTCCCCCTTTCCTCGTTTCCTATCTGCAAACTTCTTCATTTCCTCTTGGGCTTTTCCTAGTGCCACTTTTGCCTTCTCCTGGATCTTCTTCATTTTCCCTACAAACTTTCCTGCCGCTTCGTATTTTCCCTTCCTTCTTCCTTCAAAACCCATTCTTGGATCTTGGCTGTAGTTTATCTTGAATGGCGATATTTTTGTTGTTGCGTGAATCTTGTTGTTGTACGCGAATTCTGCCGTTCCTAGCCAATCCAGCCACTGTTCTTGTCTGTGGTCGATAAAGACCCTTAGATACTGTTCTAACTCCTGGTTCACCCTTTCTGTCTGCCCATCAGTTTGCAGGTGATAGGCCATTGAAAGTTTTGTTTGAATCCCCAGCAAGTTATTTAACTCCTTCATCATTCCTGCCACAAACTATACCCCCCTGTCTGATATGATGCTTTCTGGGAGACTATGCAACCTCCATATTTGGTCCCGAAACAGCTTTGCTAATCCTTCTGCCAACGTTTTTTCTGTGGTGGCTATAAAATGTGCCATTTTGCTAAATCTGTCGCATACTACCAAGATTGCGTCATATTCCTGAGCTAGTGGTAACTTTGTGATGAAGTCTGCTGAAATATGACTCCATGGTTTCTCTGGAATTGCGTTGGGCATTAGCTTTCCTGCTGGTGCTTCGCTTCGATTCTTGTATCTTTGACAAGCATTGCATCCGTTTACATATCTCCCTACTTCCTTTGTTACTCCTGGCCACCAATAGTTTCTAGTAACCAACTCCATCGTTTTCCATTTGCCCCTGTGTCCCCCTACTGGGGTGTCATGGTGTAATCATATTACCTTCCTTCTGAGTTCCCCTTCCGGTACGTATATCCTTCCCTCCTTTAGTACTACCCCATCTTCTATTTCCCACTCTTCATCTTTCAACGTCTTTACTCCCACTTTCTTTAACTCTTCGACTGCTTTTACTACTCTTTCATCCCCTCCCTGTGCCTTCTTTATTCTTTCTCTCAGGTTTCCTTCTTCCACTATTGTTTCTGCCCCTCTTACCCACTCCGGCTTTATCAACGTTCGGTCTTCATTATCTCTCTCTACCCTTTCTTGCCAGTCCGGTCTTCTGCTTAACCCATCTGCCTTTCTCATGCTTTTCCCTAGAACGTGCTTTAAGGTAAAATTGAATTGTGAGAGGTATAAAGCCCATCATGCTTGTCTTCGATTCAACTTTTGGCTGGTCATGAAGTATTGGAGGTTTTTATGATCCGTCCAAATTTCAAATTCTAGTTTCGCTCCTTCCAGATAGTGCCTCCATACTTCAAGACACCTGATAACCGCTAACATCTCTTTGTCATGAATTTCATAGTTGCGCTCCATGGTATTTAGCGACTTAGAGATGAAGGCCACCGGCCTCCATCTTCTATCTTTGCATTTTGCTGACAACACTCCTCCCATTGTATAGTCTGACGTGTCTGCCTCTACCCTCATTTCCTTATCTATGTCTGGAATCGCTAAGACTGGTTCTGTAGTAAACACTGCTTTGAGTTTTCCAAACGCTTTTTCTTGCTCCTTCTCCCACTTCCATTTCTGCTCCTTTCTGACCAGCACATGTAGTGGTGCTGCTATTTTAGTGAAGTCTTTTATGAACCTCCTATAATAGTTGGCAAGGCCTAGGAACTTCTGTATTTCCTTGACATTTTTCAGTGCTGGTCAGTTGAGAACTCCTTCTACTTTTTCCTTTTGCATTTTCACTTCTTTGGGACCAATTACTACTCCCAAGAACTCTACTTCTCTGATCTTCCACTTGCACTTTTCCGGTTTCACAAACAAATCATTCTCTTCTAGCCTCCTGAGCACTTCATCTACTAACTCATCATGCCCCTCCTCTGTATCTGTTGCTACTAAAATGTCGTTGATGAAGGTGGCTGTATCTCCCTGGTTTATGAGGTCCTGGAAGAGATCGTTCATCATTGTCTGGAAAGTAACAGGAGAGTTTGTTAACCTGAAATACATTACTGTGGGTTCATATGCTCCGATGTGCGTAGTGAATGCTGCTTTCCATTCATCCCCTTCCTTAATTCTGATGTTGTTATAGCCCCATCTCAGATCCAACTTTGTAAACACCTTCCTTTTTCCTACCCTATCCAGAATGTCTGCAATGAGCGGCAATGGGTATCCGTTTTTTACTGTCCATTGATTTATATGGCGGTAGTCTTGTACCATCCTTCTTTTGCCGTCCTTTTTTGCTACAAAGTGTACTGGTGAAGTTTGCGGCGATTTGGAGGGTCAGATATACCCTTTTCGCAGTTGATCTTCCACAAATGCTTGTACCTCCTTCCTCTCTTCTCTTGACAACGAATACACCTTCCCTTTCTTTGGTGAAAACCCCTCTTTTAACTCTATCGCGTAGTCCCAGGCCTTTCGCACTGGCATCCTTTCCGACTCCTTTTTTCCAAAAACTTTCTTCCACTTTCAAAACCTTTTCAGCACTAACTTCCTTAGTGTCTCTTCGTCTTCATCTTTTCCTATCTTCTTTACTTCTTTCTTCTTTTCCTCTTGCTTTCTTTTTCCATATATGGGTGGACACCTTGTCATCTTTACCTCTCCTTTCTCCTAATCTATCTCTGGGTTATGGGCCGCCAACCACGGCATTTCTAGTATGACTTCTGTTTTCCCCAGATTACACACATCCATCCTAACTCTTTCCACGTGTCCTTTGAAGAACATATTGCACTCGACTTGGTGCATTATTGCTCCTCCCATGTTTACCATTCCATCCACGTTTTTAACTAGTAGAGGGTTCTTCATTCTTTCCATTTTGAACCCTTTCTCTCTTGCAAAGGTCGTATCCATGAATAGACCTGTTGCTCCACTATCTAACAGAGCTTTTACTGCTACCCCTTCGTGACTTTCTAGCTTCTCTAATCCTACTTTCATCCACACTTCTCTTAGTAGCCATAGGGTATGCCGCACATCTCTTACTCTCTCAGTGTTTTTTGCAAAATTTAATTTATTGCCCAACTTTTCTGGGCGCAATACACTGTATAAATTTGAGGAGGCCAGCCAAGAGCTCACTGACCTCCATTTTCTTTTGCCGACTCCTACGGCATCTCCACTACTCTCGCCTTCTTTTCCCAATAATTTCGGGCCATATGGCCAAACTTCCCATAATGATAGTACGTTCTATCTCCCTCTCTTCCTCTATCAATATCTATTGCGTTTGGGTCTCTCCATAGACCCGTTTGATATCCTCCTCTAATTCCTCCTCCCCTGTATCCCCCACCGTTGTCTCCCCACCTCTGCATTATCTGCCCTCCCCTTCCTCCATATGACCTCTTGGCTGTGCATTTCCCCCTGGGCGTGCCGCATTCCTCCCCAACATCCTCTCCTCTGCTCTACTCTGCCTCTGATTTCTATCTAACCTTACCGCTCTTTCTTGCCACTCTTCTATGGTGGTCGGCAGTTCTTCTGCCTCAGCCAACTTCCTCCTTATTGCCCCACTCAGCCCCCTCTTGAATTCTTCAATGAGGGGTCGTCCCTCGTAGCCGCTTCCCCTGGTGACCTTTTTGAACTCTTAAACGTACTCGTCACATGTCCTTCCTCCCTGCTCTATCATCCTCAATTGCTCTATTTTTCTTTCCTCCTCTGATGTTTCTCCAAAGTCGTTTTTTATCTTGGTGAACAACTTCTCTACTGTGTTCACCTCTGACTCTCCCTTGGCCAGTTCATCCAACAGGTTGTATTTCCATACTTCTGCGACTCCTCCCTGCACATATGATAGCATCCAGGCTACCTGGGTTGTTGCCCCCTCCTCCATTATTTTCATCCTAATATATAGGTGAGCCACATTGATGAATGCGCTCACCTCCTCCATCTTTCCGCTAAAGACTTGAGGCCTTGCGACCTCTATTCTACTCCTCTGTTGGTGGAGGAGCATAGTATTTACCTGCTGCTACAGGGTGGCAATCATGGCAAGAAGTTGTTCCTCGCGGGTTGGTGGTGGTGGTTGTTGGGCAGGTGCTGGGGAGGGTTCTCCCCTTGGTTGTTGTTGTTGTTGCTGCCATGACATATCATAGGGCGGTGGTGATGGTGATGATGGTGGTGGTGATGGGGAAGGTGATGATTTGTATTCAGACTCGGTTTCTTGATCCAGGGCAACCTCAAGGCTACGTCTAACAGGGAGCACAACCTTCTCCTGTCTAGACTCCTACTGCCTTACTGACTACTGTCCTAGCAAAAATGTAGACGATTGCCCCTAAGAAGGGAACCCCTAAGCTAAGCGGCCTTTTAAGAAGTAACTGCCGATCTCCTGCGTGTACCCGTCACAATGGACGACAGCACAGAGCTTATACAAAGAAAGAAGTAGCTAACAGGTCCAATTAACAGGTCAGGACTTGAGCAAAACACCTGGACTTGGTGTTCAGTCTTCTCCCTCAGTCCCTAACTGACTGAGAAGTCCCCTTTACAGCTAGGGCCCACTTTCCAAGAGGCTTGTGAGCACTGTGCTCACTAGCAAGGGTGATAAGAGAGTAAGTGGTGGTGAGGTCACGAGGTGCAAGGTCACCGTTGGGTATCGAGTTCTTATGTTATCGCTAAGTCTTGACAACTCAAGGATTACTCGAGGTGAGTGTTTAGGAAGAACTCAATGGAGTTCTCCGTTGGATTGGACTACCTATTTATACTACTTTTACAAGTGGCTGTACACTACTAGTCTATGATCACATGTCCTTCTGGAATGTTCTATAGTCACATGGCCTTGTCACATGATATGATTACTTAAGTTCCCACACTATTTATATCTTGTCTTCATTGTATGACTTGATATTTGCAATCAAGTATTTGAATGCATGGGAAACCTTTTCCTTCTTAGGGCTCTCATAACAAAAGACTTCACTCGAGTGTCCAGGCCAGTGAATATGCTTACTAGGAAAAATATGAAGTAGCAGTGGGGGCAGGAGTAGCAGAAAGCATTTGATGAGTTGAAAAGAGTTTTCACAATGAAACTAGTACTAGCAGCCCCAGATCTAGATAAGGAGTTTAGGGTAGAGGCTAACGCTTCGAACTATGCAATTAGAGGAGTACTATCTATGAAGTGCTCTGACAACATATGGAGACTGGTGGCTTTTATTTCAAAATTTCTAAGTGATACAGAACGCAACTATGAGATACATAACAAAGAGATGTTAGCTATAATCAGATGCCTAGAAGAATAGAGACACTTTCTAGAAGGGACAGTAATTAAATTTAAGATTTGGACAGACCACAAAAACCTCAAATACTTAATGAAAGCACAAAAGTTAAATTAAAAACAAGTGTTAGAATAGCTAACTCCTGAGCTGGAATAAAGCCAACTACTTCTTTATCAGTGCTTTGTCATGACTTGGCAAAATGGTTAAGTCGATATTTATATTTCTTTTCTTTTTCTTTTCTTTTCTTTTAGATTATTACTAAGGTGGAGCATGGGAAATATCACATGACAGTCACAGAGTCACATCATGTGACAAAAAAGTCAGCTGATGGACATGAGAACTATAGGAGACAAGGTACATAGTTATAATAGTAATTATATATATATAGTGTAGCAAATCTAATAGAGACTCTATCGAGTTCTCTTTGTCAATTGCTGAGCAAAGAGCAGTTGGCTTTATTCTGGCTTGGAGTTTAGCAACCTTACACACTTAACAAGAAGAACTCAATAGAGTCCTTATGCATTTCTTGTACACTACTTATACAATTGCTACATGGTCTGTGCACCACTTTCCCACAGTTGTCATGTGACTTGATTTGTATGACATCACACTGTGACATCTGTCCTATGACATGTGATATGTGACACTTTCCCACACTCCTTCCTTGTGTAATAAGTCCAAAAAAAAAATATATATATATATAGATAATGACTTAGCCATTTTACCAAGTCATGACAACAAGCAAGATGGGCTTTATACCTGTCAAGATTTGACTTTACACTAAAAAATGTCCCTAGAAGCAAGATAGGGAAGGCAGATAGTCTAAGCAGAAGACCAGACTAGGAGGTAGAAGTAAAAAAGGATAATGAGAATAAGACATTAGTAAAACCAGAATGGTTAGAAATAAGAAGAACAGAGGCAGTAGAAATAATAGTAGACAGAATAGATCTACTAGAGGAGGTTAGAAAGTCAAAAGTAAAGAATGATGAAGTGGTAAAAGCTATAGAAGAAATGAAACAAGCAGAGGTAAAGATGTTAAGAGACAATGTTACGCTGCAAGTGAATTTTCTGTGGAAGATAATATTTGATATACTTTATACCAATGGATTCTCAATTAGGATTCGCTCTATAACCCTTTCTATATCCTCAGAATGTAACATTATATGATGAATACATTGAGCAGATGATAATCAACCTATAGCTTGTATTGAGACCTTGAGAAGCAATTAAGATGAACTAGTATCGGGTTACTAAGAGAGTTACTGAGGGACTATGCTCTAGAACCACTTTTGGATGGACTAACTTAGAAAGATGGTAAACTTGTACTCTAAAACCAGTACTACTCAGATGAAGAATTTAGGCTGATAGACTTTGTGCTTGTAAATAAGCATTAACAGCATCAGATCAATTATATTTGGATAAATGATCTCTAGAACACAACTTGGAGATACTAGATATTTATTGAGACTTGCTAACTATTTAACAGGTAATCAATGAAGTCCAAATTACAAAGCGGCATCAAAGGCATAATAAAGGAAGATGTAAGAATATTCTAGAAAAAAGTGGCAATAAAGACATGTCATTACAAAGAAAAGGAGAGGGCTATGTCATCAGTGGGATTTTGGGAGGCCTTAGGACAGAAAGAAGTTAATAGAATCCTAAAAGTAGTAATAGTTTCCCTTTTATATTTGATTTCTTGAGTTTCAGAGCTTTGTAATATCTTTAATATAGTATCCAGAGTGCAGTTAGATTGGAGAAGAACCTCTTGACTCCTACCTTCATCTACACTGCCTCTGGAATCGTGAATGCAGATCTATTGAGAGTAAGAAGACTGAGACCAGGGGAATGTCTTGAGAAGAACACAAAATATACCCAGAACTTGTAAGGGGACTACCCTAGGACAGTGCTTAGTGATGTGAGTAGGTTCCCACCTAAGAGCCGCCATCTCTCCGATCGCATTTCCATGTCTCCCCTACTTTCCCTTCTGTGACAATCTGTGTGAACCTTCTAAATTTATTAAAGGACAATGTGTGAATATCAGTCAGGTACCATGAGAACAGTGCCTTGATGATCTAGTAGTATAAATACTAGTCCTCTGTTGTAGATATATGGCAGTTGAATATCACCTTAGCTTCAGGATCTACTCATTAGCTTAAGAGGTCTTCGCCTTAGTGCTGGAATCGACCCCTAACAGAACTCGATCTAGAGAAAAGATGCAGATGCAACTCAGGCAGGCTTTAGAGAAAACAGTAGGCTGGGAAAGCTTGGCTAGGTGCACACTTGGATTGCATCACACCCATAAGGTTCGGTGTTAGGGGTGCAGACAAGAGGGCAACTGAGTGTGGAGGGTCTATGAGTAATCAACTAACTGTATTTTTCAGAGGAGCTTTTGTCACAGTGTATAAAGGTTGACACCTTAGGGAGGCTATGCGACAACAATCTAGAGAGATCTTACAATTCTTTTTACAACCACCAACATATATTTTACTGGAGCTGCGTATAATTCTTATTTCTCTAATTATTTATAAACCTTCAACTTTGATTATCTCCCCTTGGACCTTTAGCATGCAATTGGGAGCTGGCACATCATTATTTTGTTTGTCCCAGTGTGTAATTCCCTTTTGCACCCTTTCAACAAGGAGTGAAGAGAAGTCGATAGCATAATGTACAAAGAAGAAAAAGTCTATATACCAAAAGATAACAAGCTTAGAACAGAGATAATTAGGCTGTATTATGATACGCTAATAGGAGGACATGGGGGGCAATAGAAAACAGTGGAATTGGTCACTAGAAATTTTTGGTGACCAGGGGTTATGAAAGAAGTGAAGCAGTATGTAAAGGAATGTGATGTCTGCCAGCGAAATAAAAATCGCACAGAGCAACCAGCCAATAAATTAATGTCTAACTCAATTCCAGAAAAACCTTGGACATATATATTGGTAGACTTTATCACTAAGCTGCCTTTAACTCAGGGATATGATTCAATCTTAGTAGTAGTTGATAGGTTAACAAAAATAGTACATTTTATACCTACTATGGAGAAAACATCAGCAGAGGGGCTAGCACAGTTGTTCAGAGACAATGTGTGGAAATTATATGGTCTGTGTTATCGAAGGACTGTGATAGTTCTTAGTGATCACCCTAGGTAGATGTTCAGGAAGAACTCAATGGAGTTCTTCGTTGGATTGAGCTACTACTTATACTACTTTACAAGTGGCTGTACCCTAAAGTCCTACAGTCATGAGTCTTTCCAGAATATTCTATGGTCACATGATCTGCTTACTTAAGCTCCCATGTTATTTATATCTTGACCCCATTGTGTGTCTTAATATTGTGGATCAAATGTTCAAGCATGTAGGAAATTACTTCCTTCTTAGGGCTCTCATAACAGTCTGTCTGTAAGGGGACAGCCTGAGATCACTTAGATAACCTGGTAGGGTTTGCATCAGCTAGCGTTCTCATGGATCCTCAGAGTCCGCAGTCTATAGTTCCCTTCTCTCTAGTTCAGGTCTCCATCACAGTACTACATAGTTATATCTGGTAGTGTAGTTATTATTGTCCTGATGTACATGTCCATGGTGACTGGTGCACAGACCAGGCTAGTCTAGTATAAGTAGCTAGTGATATATGGTAGAATATCTTACCTCAACAATAGTTTGAGCTCCTGGGCTATCCATCGCTCTGACTTAAGATGCCTCGTCTACTATATTTGAGTGTGTTCTGGTGCACCTCTGAGTGCGCCCTTACACTGTCTGAGAGTATCATATCAGACAGAGAACCACAATTTGCAGCAGGACTAATGTGAGAGTTGAATGGGATGTTAGAAATTAAGAGTAAATTGTTGATGGCATTCTACCCTCAAACAGATAGACAAACAGAGAGGGTAAATCAGGAGTTGGAATAGTACTTAAGGATGTTCATCGATCATAGACAAGAGCAGTGGCCAGAATGGTTAGGAATGGCAGAGTTTGCATATAATAACAAAGTGCACTCAAATACTAGAACATCACCTTTTAAGGCAAATTATGAACAAGATCCCAGAATGGGGTTTGAAAAAAGAAAGAAGGGGAAGTATAAAGGGGCAGATAAATTCATCGAGAAAATGAAAGAGATACAAGAGGAAGTGAAAGTGATACTAGGAAAAGTGTAGGAAGAAATAGAAAAATATGCAGATAAAAGGAGAGCAGAAGTAAATGACTATAAAGTAGAGGACTTAGTGATGTTGAGTACTAAGGACTTAAAATACCAGATGGTTGGAAGGAGGACAGAGAAGTTGACAGAGAGATTTGTAGGCCCTTACAAGATTAAGAAAATTGTATCATCGAACACAGTAGAATTAGAACTACCTAGTATAGTAAAGATACATCTGGTAGTAAACATTAGTAGGATATGTAAATATGTAGGACAAGTGAAAGGGCAGAAGAAGGAGCAACCAGCTCTAGTAATATTTGAAGGGGAAGAAGAATAGGAGATAGAGAGGACTCTGAATAAGTGACAGGTTAGAGAGAAGAATAAATACTTGGTGTGCTGGAAAAGATCTACAGTAGAGTCAGATACATGGGAAGGAAGGGAGAACTTGAAGAATGCAAAAGAAGCAATCAAAGAGTTCGAAAAGAAATATCAATGAGACATGGAAGATGTAGCAAGACAAGAACACAAAGAAGGAATATTTAGAAAAGGAGAATTACCAGGAAGATTTATGGCAAGAAAACTGTTTAGATGGTCAGATAAAAGGTACAATCAAGAATATTGGGGAAGGATGGAAAGGAATTGGAGATGGTAGAAAGGAAAGCAATCAGGGGAAGGAAAAATAGAAACAATTGCAAAGAAAGAAAAAATCAAAGAAGAAAATTCAGAAGTTAGAGAATAAACAGAAGAAGATGACAACGAGATAGACAACATAATGGACCCATATTATGAGTTGTAGGAAATTCCTTGGGACAAGGAAACTTAAGAGGGGGGTGGTATTATGACTTGGCAAAATGGCTAAGTTATTATTTATATTTCTTTTCTTTTTCTTTTATCTTGGACTTACTACACAGAAGGGAGTGTGTAAGGGGACATCTAGGGTAACGCTTAGTAAGTTCTGAGGGTCTGATCTATTGATGGCCCAGCGACAGATCGTGTATTGCGTTCCCATCGTTCCTGACTTCTCTTGTCTGTGTCATGCGGTGCGATGCCTATTAATACTTGTTCTAGGACATTCTGTGATTATAGATTGGTTGCCATGGTAGTGTGTGCCTGACTATCTAGTGTAGTATATATACTAGCAAGTGTGT
>Ga0153958_1000136_pt1 | contig 15947 bp, 21 predicted proteins | sample TSFL042MetaG_FD_104719 | JGI IMG/M metagenome (GOLD analysis project Ga0153958, IMG submission 104719) | Attine ant fungus gardens microbial communities from Florida, USA - TSFL042 MetaG | ecosystem: Host-associated > Fungi > Mycelium > Unclassified | place: USA: Florida, Wekiwa Springs... | reverse complement strand
TCTGGTCTCTTCAACTCACACGTTGAATCTCGGAAAATCCTGTGTTCACCTGGCCGCTGGACGTATTGAAATATATCTTTGATGTTTTATTACTGAGCTTCGATATCAGATGCTAGTTGTTTACATTTCGCATGGAATCTAGGTAATCTCTAAGAATTGTGGGTATGTATACACAAATGATCAAGTGATGAAGTCTTAGAACAAGTAATTCTAACCGTGTCTTCTGTCTCTGTGTGACTGATTTTTTTGCCTAAGCCATTTTCAGACTGGCGGAGCTCCTATGCACCATTCTTCTCGTCCACTGCACCACCTTCTGCATTCTCGAGGTCGCTATTCGCCTTTGGCTGAGGCAGATTAGAGGGCGACGCCCGCCAAAATTCTAGTCCGCCTTCATACCCAAACCACCGATTTTTCGGGCAGTGAGGACCTCTGAGGACAAGCACTACAAATTGGAGGGCATACATGGCCATGGAAAGCACAGAATCTGCGCGCCAGCCATACCCAACAAAAACGTCCGTGCCAACGGCTGTCCCCGTAATTTGACCCAGAAAAACCTGCAGGTATCTTATCGGCCAATTCATAATGGCAAATGTCAATCAACTCACAGATGTGAGCAAAAGTGCGTTTAGACGCGAGGATGCAGTGTCTGAAATGCTGGTCCATCCTTTATCAGTGTGAAATTACGCACAAACGAGGTGTTATTGTACCTGAACATCAGTGTGGATAATGACACGCCTTGTGTTTGGCGGAATAAGTCTAATCCAAAGCAACAGATGATGACTGCGGCGACGTTTATGCCCCCCGCCCCAGTTTGTACTGCTTGAAAGACTAAGAGGAACACCGTCGAGACAACGGCGGTCCACCAAGGCATCATTCGATCGATGAGACGACCCACGAATGGTACGACAATTACACCCAATATTCCAACGAGGCCAAACAAGCCAATGACCACGCTGACACTACGTTAATAAAGGCACGGAAGACAAGACATATTCACTGACGTGGAGTAATAGTATGGTGGTCCGCCGAGTAGAAACGTCAAGGTCACCCACCAGTTGGTGTAGCACGTGGCGGCAGCCCAATTCGTTATCAATATTTGGCAGACAAGCGGTTCGGTGACAACGAATTTAGCCATCGAATGAAACATCCTAAGGTAGGATAGATCGTGGTTTTTCACTGGATAGTCCGGGAGCAACAAATATGCACCTCCCATGACAACACTCTGTATGCCTATAGACATACAGTACACAAAACGCCAGCTTACAAAATTTGCCACCAGCCCCGATAGAACGCGCGCGATGAGGATACCAAGCAATAAACCAGACATAACAACTGATATAGCTGATCCACGACGAGCAGGAGGGGCGATGTCGGCTACAAGTGGCAGGAGAATTTGGGGAGTGATAGATGTCAACCCGATCAGGAAAGAGATGATTTCGAACACCAAAAGATTGTTTGTAACGGCGAGTCCTATGGTCAAGGTAGTCGACATAACAATGAAGAGCAATATTAACTGGCGCCGGCGAAATATATCACCGAGTGGTGTTATAAATAAGAGGCCAACACCAAATCTTGATCCTGATCAATAATATTAACTCTGCGTGGGTTTTAAGCTTACCCGACTTGAACCATCGTTGGTATCCTGTGTTCGCATTAGTGTCACGGATCTCCGTCAGATTTTTGTTATCACCTTGCCACCTCGTCATACGTGACATGGAAAGAAGCCGATAATTGAACTTTGGGGACATACATGTTAAGATAATAATAGAAATTGCGAAGTTGGCTTACTTAGAATTGGCTGACAATAGTACAGGTTGGCAACAACTGCACCCAATTCAATCAGATATATATCTAACACGTCCTTGCATCAAGACTCACCAAAGGTACTGCCTATACCAAAAGCAACATTGAGCAACATTCCGAAGTGGAAAGGCTTTTCAGGGTTATAACGGAGTCGTCTTGGAATAGGAAGGCATCGGAAGTCTTTCCTGTATGTCTGATCTGTCTGGGCTACGACAATCGAGGGCATGCTATGGTGAGACTCTGCTGCGCTGATACACGTTTCAGTTGGAGAGGTCATGGTGTACAACAGAGGGAGCAGACCAACAATTTGCATGACTCGAGCAATGGTCTTTATAACTTCATTGTTTCTCCGATTGGAGAGCCGTCTTGCAAGTGTTTTGAGTAAATGATAATCAGCAGTGTCGCGAGATGACTAACCCATGACTCTAGCGGGAACTTGTCCAAAAGACCGAAACATACCACTTGTCTGTGACTAATTACCAGACCCCTAGTAGTATCATGTGCAACGCCTAGGATAATTTAAGGTAGCATGGGATCATCGAAAACCTCATGGGAGACAAGCTGACCGAACATGCGAAAACAATAACCATGGATACTTCTTAACAGGAAAGGCAAATGTCAGTATCGATGAGCATAGACGCACAGTAGATGAAATGTATTGACCTTGCATTCACATATCACTTTTGGGGACCTGTAGCCAGAAATAGTCACGGTCAATATGATCCTCGATTGCAAAAAGGGGGCAGTATCTGCACCCTGTGGTGGAGAATGACTGACCCCAGGATGAAAAACAGATCGTGGTACATTTCTGCATCGAAATAAATGGAAAACAAGGCGAATGTGGCAGACTTTGAAAAGTATATCAGCCGCAGAAGCTCTCACGTGCCGCATGTCCGGCTTGGGTGGAAGTCGGAACTCCGAGGAAGGGTAGCCAATGTGGAAGGTTGGAAAATGATGACCCTTCGATGTGCAGATAGTATTGTGACCATCAAGCATAAGTGCTATCAGGAAACGTGTATCTCTGGGGGACTGAGCAACTCAAAGCAGCTCCGTTCGACGACATTCCAGATACAAATCATCATGTAGGATGTGCTCACCGCACAAGATTGCTTGAGACCTTTTCAATCGCTCCAAGTCATGGAGACACAAACACATAAGATCTATAGCAGTTTAAGCCCGCTTTGTATAAATACATGCGGAGGTAGATATCCGCATAGCAAGATATTAACAGTGCTCGATTTCAAATGAAGTGGATGAGAACTTTTGATCATCGTATCAAGCATTTTCATTTGAAGTGTCGCTAGACTGGTTCATAGCCTCCCCTGCCTTGCGGAATGCTAGAAGCGCATCCCATGCACTTCCAGATGTTATGCTATTCATCGCTAGTGCGACTCCCTCCCTGAAGTCTGAAGCCAGGCCTGCTACAACAAGAAGCGCCGATGCATTCAGCAACACGAAGTGCAGAATGGGAGTCAATGACTCTGGTATGTCATTCCCTGAGGTGAGGAGCGTCTGGAATGTTCCTGCATTCTCAGTCGGGGTGCCACCTGCTACCGATGAGAGGGGATGCACGCTCAATCCGAACTGGTCTGGGTGCAGTTTGATCTCCGTGATTCCACCATCCTTCAGCTGCCATGCGAACGTATCGCCTGCACAACTAATCTCGTCAAGTCCCTCCGCTCCGCATACTACGAGGGCACGCTCGACACCACCTTCGTGCAAGGATTGAGCGAATGTCAGACCAAGCTCGCGCTCGGCCACGCCCAAAACCATGCCTCGTGGACGTGCGGGATTTATGAGGGGTCCAAGAACATTGAAGATCGTTCTGAAGGGTAAAGACTTGCGGTACGGTGCGATCATAGCGAGTGCGGGATGGAAATGAGGCGCAAGGATGAAGGTGAACGGCACCTTGGCTATGGGCAAGGGTGTGCCTAGAGAAGGGGCAGCAAATGAACAGTTCAAGGATTGTAGAAGATCCGCCGATCCAGAGGAAGACGTCGAGGCCCTGCTTCCATGCTTATTTTTGATTTTAGCTGAGTTGATGCAGTATAGGTACATGATGCCTACCTTGATCACCCGCGCACCCGCGCCTGCAGCAACCACGGCAGCTGTGGTGCTGACGTTGAATGTATTGTGCCCATCCCCTCCAGTCCCAACGATATCGACAACAAAGTCTGTCTCTCCATCTTCGATGACTGCTTGTAATGCACGCGCCCTCAAAACCTGGGCAGCCGCGGCAAGGGATTCTGGACGTCTTTCGAGTCTTTCTATGTGAAGGGCAGCGAGGAATGCTCCAATCTGTGCAGGAAGAGCAGCACCGGGAATGAATAGGTGATGAAGTGCGAGTTTAAGGTCTTCTGGGGTAAAAAACTCGGGAGTTTTGACGAGTTTCCCCAGAAGTATTTTAAAGGAATCGGGGGTATATTCCGCCATGGCTGTTGGGTGAAGGTGGTTTTGTTGCTTGTTGCTGGGCGTCAGGCTTAAATATGCATCTTTCGAAGGCTGAAGCCAAGACACTGCCAGCCTGTTGATCCTGTAACAGCTAGCTGTGTAGGAGATGTTTGGACAAAACCATTGAATCACCACTGAAACTCAATCTTGATGTCACGAGGTATAATCACTTTGTTATACTCTACAATTATCTAGGTTGAAAATCAAGATGTCCTCCGCGCCAATCTTCACTAGTTCGTCCATGACAGTTGCCACCTTCTTCTTTTCAACCATACTACTAACTGCAACCCAGCCTTCCTCTTCAAGGGGGCTGACTGTGGGCGCCTTTCTTCCAGGGGTTATAACTGTTGCCCGGGCTAGGGAATCCCTGCGAATATTATATTCGCAAACAACATATTTTCCTGCAGCCACAACTCCTGCTATTCGACTGGCGATGAGATCAATCAAGGGTGTATGATGGGCGCGATGAGGCACGTTTGATTTTATCAGTACTGCCTCTGTTTGCAATATTGTTGCGATTGCGTTTAGACCGGCTGCCCGCATCGTATCTCCAGATTCTGAAAATATTGTCTGACATTTCCACGTCTGACTTGAGACAACGTACCAACAAGATCGACTATTCAATATCCAGAACATATAAACATCATCACTATAAACTGCCATTCGAACTTGCCGACTCACCTATGCCATCCGCGAGTCCAAGAGCGCAAGCTGCCTCTACACTTCCTCCTATATATTGGATCTTGGTTTTTTGATCGCCGGTGAGGTTCAGTCGTTCATCAAGCTTGTCGAAGTACGCCCCGGCAATGACTTCGAAACTTGTAACCACACGCTTTCCAGCAAGATCTTCGACGGACTGGAAAGGTCCGTTTTCTGGAGTTTGGACTTGCAACATGCACTTTCCAAACCCGAGGCGATGGATTTCGGTGACCAGATCTTCGACTTGGGCCTCCAGGATAACATCGTGGCCCGTTATACCAAGGTCGACGTCTCCGTTACCGACGAATGATGGTATATCCGCGGCTGGAAGGAATACTCTGCGTTTATATTAGAGGGATGGGATGAGGATAATATCCAGGAATTCACAGAGCTATTGGGTGGTTCATCACTATGCAAACGTCAAGTCTGTTGGGTCTCCGAAACTGAATATCTGCCCCTGGGTCCTAGTTCACCACCGCTCGCAAACAGGAGGCGAAACGGACGCACCGGCCAGTAGCTCAAGACATTTTTCGTGTAAGCGACCTAGTAAAGTGCAGTTAAACTAACGATCTCGATAAAGATAATGATTTCAACCTTTCTTCGGGATCGCGAACAGGAGTCGACCGTCAAAAATGTCCGCATCTAATCTTCTGGTCATTTGAGAGCGATATAAAGCTCAAGAGGCGACTTACTCATGATCTCCTAGTAGTTTTGAGATCGAGTCAAGTTATAATTGAAAGACCACGCATATCAAGCAGGTCGTTATTATGTAATTTAAATATCTATGGGAAATTAGAAGTCAGTGTGTCTAGTGTCCAATTACGCGGCCTCTGCAGCAAGTCTTTGAACCACGCGATCAGCCTCTCAATATGCCTGACATGACCGCCCTCAGCAATCCTCAGCAGAGGTCATTTAACCCTTACACTGACAATGGTGGAACGATCCTTGCTATTGCCGGTGCCGACTTCAGCGTCATTGCTGGAGACACAAGACAGAGCGAGGGTTATTCAATCCAGACGCGATATGCACCAAAGGTCTTTCGGCTGTACGCGCGTCTCCATATATCCCATCTTGTTCTCTAACTTTTCATTCAAGAACCGATCGCGCCGTATTGGCAGTGAACGGCTTTGCGGCAGATGGTAATATGTTTGTTAAGAAAGTGAAGCAGCGTTTGGAGGTTTGCATATCACATTTTCTTCCCCACTGTACGCTTATATGGCCACATAGTGGTATCGTCACGCTCATGCAAAAGATATGCCTCTACGAGCAATTGCGAGACTGATTCAAACAATGCTTTACGCGCGTCGGTTCTTCCCCTACTACGTGTATAACATCTTGGGTGGTATTGAAGAAGATGGTCTGTCATCTCTGTGATTCATATGCTGATTGGCTCACGGAACTTCTCAGGCTCCGGTGCTGTGTATTCGTTTGACCCCGTCGGCTCGTACGAACGAGAGGCATGCCGTGCTGCAGGGGCTGCCCAGTCATTAGTCCAGCCATTCCTCGATAATCAGGTAGGTTCAGCTGCTTTACTTTCTTCTCACTCGCCCCTTAACTGCCCGTCTGACGTCGAAAATACTTTAGATCTATTTCAAGAACCAACAACCAGCGCCGGGAACCACACATCCCGCCCATCTTCCCTTGCCGACTGTTTTGTCAATAGTAATTGACTCCTTCACGAGCGCGACTGAGCGCCACATCGAGGCAAGCCGTCATCTTTGGTGGTTCCCTTCTTGTTTGCTAATGATGTGCAGGTCGGAGATGGCCTCGAAATGTACATAGTTCTCGCCAAAGGACGCACTCTGCATGAAACGGAAAGCATAGGGGGACTGCAGGAGCTAACCACGACGGATGAGGGTGAACGCGTATTCGTGGTGAGGAGGGATCTAAAGAAAGATTAAATCTTTGTACTCTGGATAAGCAATGAACCGCTTTTCGATCCCACTGCTGTTGGTAAATTTATCCCAAACCGCTTGTGTGGCGGTAATTTCTGCAGCAGCTCAACAGCAGAGACATATATACATTGAGTATTTATAGTGACTTGCATGGGTAATTTTTATGTGGAAGATTTCGCACACCAGCCGCATCACGACGTTAATCGTTTGGTACTAGTGGTAGCAGCTGCGGTCGGGCACCGCCTAGCACTGTAAATGTAAGATGCGTTACCTGTTGAGTGAAATAACAAACATGACTACCACCGTCTGTGCAATTCCAAGTTCAATGGAGGATGTTCTGGAGACCAATGTCTTATATTTAATATTATGAGATTGAAACATAACTTGAACCGTTGTGGCTTGTCTGAACGTTCTGCCACTGGCCAAGACAAAGCAAAAGACAAGACTGGCCCCAAATAATACCAAACAAACGCTCCACTTCCCTTCTCATCACCACCTTAGCTGTCGTCTGGTCGTAACGCTCTCTGCCCAACGTCGTGGTCTTCACGTAATCTCATCCCTCCCCTTTGCTCAAGCTCTAAAATTCATTTAGACTCATTCATCCGATCTCTTTCATGATATTTGCTTCGTTACTCTTGCTGCTCGCCGTGCCTGCTTTCGGCCAGGACATCGTTTACGATGCAGCCCATAATGTCACACCTATCACCGGCACCTGGAGTTCTGGCAGTAAGAATGTGATTACTGGATCTGTGAGTTGGAAGTTGATCATAAATTCATTTTGTCACTGACATTACTGCGGTTTGAAGGGCTTTGCTACGCCATCTCAGGAGTCGTTTACGTATCCACCAACCACAGGATTGTCATATTCTTTGTGTGTACTACATAAGCTACCTCTTTCGATTCCTGACTTTATGGGCCCAGCACGGCTGACGGGTACTATGAGATTGCGCGGTACCGTATGACAAGCAATGGTCTGCATCTCGTGCTGTATTTTTTGCTTCGTATCACTGAACATTGTGATTATGACAGGCACTGTACCAAGCTGCATCACCGGTGTGATGAACTGGTCGCACGGTACATACGTGCTCGCCTCCAATGGCTCCATCGTGATGACTCCGTTCGGTGATGGCTACCAACAAATACAAGATCCTTGCGCCGCTATCTCCAATTTCATAGAAAACTATAACTACACTGAACTCTACGTCCTCTGGAACATCTACCAGGATCCAGTGCAGGGGTTCACCCTTCAGCTGTATCAGTTCGACGGTACACCATTGCCACCGCAATACCTCGTCTCCACCTCGCCCAACATGCTCCCAACCCAGCCCTTGCGCAACGTTACGGCAGCCACAACCTCCACAGTGGCCAAACGCGATGTACAGAATGCAGCAGTCGCCAGTACTAATGCTGGGGAGCGCAGATGGGAGGTGGTAAATCTAACGGGGCTGCTCGCGATAGTTTCGGGGCTCGGACTAGCGTCTGTGCTACTATAGAATAACACATGGTCATATCTGCATGCCATGTGTCGTATTTCCTATACTTATCGCCAGTCTCGCTTTTCTGCATTGGACTCTGGACACATACCTACCTGCATGGTCGAGAATTCTTAGTTGATGCGATGGATACCCCGTGATCGACAGCAGCAAACGCTCATTTGACATGAGTTCTTGGTCCTTTGTGTTAGTATTATACTTGAATAATGGAGTTGCTAGTTGGCAGGCAGAGTATTAGATGACTCGCCTTCACTTAGTATATTGAACATTGATATATTGTGCTTAGTCTATGCTAGCTCAGCAAAACTTTTTGTCGTTGGACCAGGTGTCTCAGGCTGGATTGTGGAGATCACGTTTGCATTTGGCAACCTTCAGCGACTTGATGTGGAATGTGCAAGATGGCAATGGAGTACGTGGTATGGAGCGGTACTGCTGGTTGGAGCACGTTGGAGCACGTCTTTGATGGACCGTACTTCCCCGAGTTAAAGGTAGATATACCGTGAACTGCCAGTCACTCGCTCACTCACGGCGACTTTCGGCGAACCATGTTCGCTCGACCGCCTCTTCAGATTAGGCTGCTACTGGATCACGATAGTATGCAATGGAAAGCGGGACTCATTCATACTATTCCGCATGTTCCCAGTAGACTCCCTCCGACATTACCGAGGTCCAAGTCGGTGATGTTTGTCAATTCCGGGTATTTGTACAGGCAGAAGGATTTCTGAGACGAGACGCTCACGAGTCACGTCAAACGTGTTGAAATAACGGGAATATTATTGGTTGCCACATCTTCGCACGTTTCGTGCAGTCAGTGACAAATGCTTCACAACATGGTTACGCTAGTTGAGCTTCAGGCTTCCTGGGCGAAGTTCAAACCATTAGAAAGTGTATTAGCCAGCGTGCCGGCGGCCCAAATCGCGATACCACGGAAGTGACAAAAGCCATTGTCGTGACAAAACTATCTTCATGACAGAGAATGTCCATTCGCCTTGGTTCTTGGGGTTGTAGACTCGGATGAAATATCTACATGATTTATGGAGTCGTTTTGGAGGATGCACGAAATATGGGAGTGCACGGAGATAACTAATAGTATAATATCATCATCATCATAAGTGTAACAAAATCATGAAATGAGTCAGGGCCGGCTGTACACTGGCAAGGCTGTACATGAATTCACCAATCCCAAGTTCGCCGTCTGATTCAGAGTTTTTCACTGTTGACCGGATCGCTGTTTGCGCGCCTGTTCTCGAACAGGGAGAGCCTGAGTCTCGGGACCGAAAGATGCGATTGGTGCGCAGAAGCGTCGCCTGGACGGGCAACATGATTGTTGTGGACGCCAATGTCAAATTCCTCACTAACAACTACTATTGCTTGGTCACCGAAAGTACTCCCGTACATGTGTGCCCTGAGCTTATCGAGTCGCTATCGAAGATAACATGAACACGCTGATATGATCATACTTTCTTGGGCTTGATCACGGTCTGAGCGGGTCAGTGACGAAGGCACCTATAGTGAACCGTTATCTTGATAGGCGGTTGTGATACCGGCGGCAGTTCTAGGCCTGCAATGCAAAGTGGTTGGCGAGCAGATCATTCCACCGAAAACTGCACGTCCAGGTCTGATCAGGCTGGAGCAGAATCGAGATAGTTAATCCTAATGCGCCAATTTTTTCTTAGTCTCACTACCTCCAAGGCTCAAGCTCTTAGAGCGTAAAACTGTCGGAGTGACTTTGTGGCTCGCGCATCAATCATCCATACAAGCTGTTATTTGAATGGGCACACCGTTAACTGCATTGGCAAATCTTCCAATGGCCAATCTGAATCAAGCTGCCAGTGTGGCGCAGTGTGAGTCTGGGCGGGTCATAGACTCATTGTGCGGACTCATTGTCTGGGTTGCTGTTGCACACAATGTATGGATCGTCGGCATTGTAATCGAAGATAGTTCTAGTCTGGAGCTGAACGGATCCTATACATGCGAGTATCAGATCCCTCGTTTTTAGTCGTTGAGAGCCTGAGTATTAGCGTACAAGCTCATTGAACACCCAATTCCATGGGATGGGAATACAGAGGCACGCTTGGTCTAGAAGGCACATATAACCAGCAAGAAGGCGCCAGTTCGTAGCCACCATTCCTAGATAGACGGATCGGATACTAGGTAGGCGAGTAGATTCTATATTGAAAGCAGGACTGCGCCGAGTATGGATTTGGTGACAGGCTACCGGTCAGCACAGGTTGACTGTTAACACCTGCACAGTTTCATTTGTATTGATGGATCATTTAAATTAGCTTATTATTCAGGGTTTGAAAATGCGGCGTTTTGGTTCAGTATCAATTGGCCAAGCAAGGCAATACAGTATTTCCGACTTACCTGACATTCAAGTTCGTCCCGCTTGTTCGCTGTCGGACAGCCATATACGGTGTCTTAAAAAAAGAAAGATGGAAATTCGGATCAAAAAGGAGGTACCCACCCATAGGGCGCCCCCGCCCCGTGTTTGCCCAGCATTGCTGGCTACCTAAAATGTCGACCTTGTTGTGGCAGGTTGCGGCATGCTGACTCTATCTTAAAGGGGCAATGAGCAGGCGATCGTCGCATGGAATTCGCCAAGGCAGGTTCAAAACAGTATTTGTATTCACCTACGCAATTTAAAACATCTTCGTAGAACAATAAAAAGAAGGCCAGGACTGATTTCCATCGTGTTAGGATTTGGTACTCAGGACATCGCATTAGGGCACATTTGTTGCAGCAAAACGAAGCGCCGTGAGATAGTCACATGCTTGTATACTCCGAAGACCAACCGAAGTAAGTCCCGAAGGTTCTCTCTGGGCTGATCGTGCTGTTTGATATGGGGTGGGAGCGATGAAAATTCGAGAGCATTCTTGAGAGTAGATGGAGGGGTCTAGAGGGTGAAAAATTTACTGTCACGGGTGGTATGATTCGGTACAGGCTGCGGGTGACACCGTATCGTTTTTGATTCAATGCCACGATGCTAGTCAAACTGAGCATAATTAATTATGCAATTAGAGACGAATCAGCGGGACGATTATCCACTCACGATGTGCCGCAGGGCTATTTTGAAAACCAAATTGTCGACGATCCATCAGGTAATCGTTCATGGTCTTAGCACTGGCGTGCGTAGATCCGCATCGTCAATATGCGAACATATCGGAATGATATGCTTGGCTTTCAAATCTGGGGTTGTCGAGATGCCAGCGGAGCCCATGGCATGAACGAACGACCGCTCCAGCGCCAGGTCAATGACCCGCACTCCAGGATAATGGGAGCCTTTATAAGCATCTGCAGTAGATCGCCGTGGCATACCATTGTATTAGTCATGACCGTCGGTGAGCGTTTTACGCTGCCCGACTCGGATAACATAGGCAAGATCAAACGTGTGCTTGAATGTTCAGACGTTTACATCCAGCACAAACGAGCGATTGTCAGAGCTGCAGTGCAGGCGGGATCAGTTGAGTTGGCAAGCAAAAAGATAGGATTTCAAACGGACGAGGGTTTCCTTGCAAATTTACCAGTTACACGGTGTACTATGGTTTCAAAGCAGAGTTTAATGATCACCAGCTCTCCCGGGCACCTCGTGAGGGACCTTGCATGTATCGAAATGTGCTTTGGAGCGCCCAGAGTCCAGACCTGTGACTGGGTAGGCGCGTCTCCAGAGCCGTTTTGAGCAAGGGGGAACATCCGTGACGAGGATGGTAATTTTATCTCACGCACCGGTAAATTGGGTCAGTTCCGAATGAGATTTATAAAGGGAATCTTCTTTGATTCCTACCCTATTGCCGCTCCCCACACTTATCGATACTCATCCTCCGTCTCATTTCTTTTGCACACATCGCTCTTGCTTCATTTTTCTTGAAATCAAGTTTGAACTTTCATTCCTCATTTTCTTTACATGAACCCTGGAGCAGAGTTCAAAACCGAGGCATGTTCTCTTGCAACAGCGTCGCTCTCCCACTCTTCAATGGCAGTCTCCCGGCATGAAAGCCTGCCACTTGCTTGGGGTTTACCACACTGTATTCAACCACCGGATGAGCACCACACGGTGTCTCCATTCTCATCGTCCGGCACGGATCTTGACCAGGACATATCCCGCCAGCTTCTTGAGGACGAATCTGGCCCCCATGTAATACCAACACATCTCTCAGAGACCGAAAATATTTCCATGTCCCCAGCTATGATGTTTCTAGCTACTTTTAGTCACTCATCACCTGTGCCACCTTCGCCTGATGCGGAGGGCGAATCAGTTCGTGGCTATACCCTCGGCCCAATGATAGGCTACGGAGGTTTTTCCGTCATCAGGCGTGCCACATCCTCATCCGGAGATATCGTTGCTGTCAAAATAGTCCGCCGTTCTGACTTGGAGAAACAAACCGATCCTTGTTTGGCTCGGAAGCGACTTAACCATGAAGCCCAAGTATGGGCTTCTTTGAACCACGAGTACATACTACCTCTCTTTTTTGCCGAACACACCCCCTCTACCGACTTCTTCTTCACACTTTTATGTCCCGCTGGGTCTCTTTATGATATTCTTATCAGGGATGGACGTCCTTCACTGCCTCACGATGAAGTAGGCAGGATGTTTCGACAAATTGTACAAGGCGTACGTTACTTGCACGAGATCGCAGGATATGTACACAGGGATATCAAACTCGAGAATGTTCTTATAGACGAGATGGGCGTCTGTAGGATTAGCGACTTTGGCCTCACTCGCAAAATTGGTCAGGTAGACGACGGCGATACCCTTTCTGATGGAGACGAGCACTCTGGCGTACACCGTCATCGTTCTACCTCTCATAGTCATACCTCCAGGTCGTCAAAGTTTTCAACGCGCCGTCATGTCCCCAGGCGTCATCGTATATCAACTGTTATCGGTGAAGACCTCCCTCCTGTCCATCCGGCACACGCTTTCGAGCAAGGTTCTCTACCGTACGCGTCTCCCGAGCTTCTGCAACCTCAAGATTCAAGATTCAATGGTGCTAATCCAGCCCAGGACATCTGGGCTCTGGGAGTTCTGCTCTATGCACTTTTGACTGGCCGTCTCCCCTTTTTTGACTCGTTCGAGCCACGACTCCAAATGAAAATCTTGCATGGTATGGATACGGACTCCCAGCATTCGCATTCTGACGTACTTCACAGGTGTTTACGACATGCCTTCTGACATTAGCCACGGAGCTAAACTTGTCTTGAAAGGTTGCTTGGAGCGTTGTGTCCATACCCGGTGGACGATTGCGATGGTGGATGACATGGCTTGGGGTGTTGGTTGGCAACAAGTTGACGACACAACTCCTGTAACAAACAAGGATCAATTTGAGTTTGTAGATTACCCCAGTCATCGATCATCGTCATCCAATTCGCGCTCGCACCCTTGCGCATGGCATGCTGGTGGATCTAGCCCTTCACGTGGGGCAGAGACATCGCTTACTAGGAGATCGAATCGCTCAGTTTCGACTGGAAGCTCGCTCTCAACGAGATGTACAAGTCGTAGCATTTCTCGCCCGCCAATCGTTCGCTATCCATTATCTCCCACGTATGATGAGCTCCGTCATTCGTTGGTGAGCGCTTCGCCGTCTCTAACTGTGCCGCCGCTTGATATTGGCGGCACCGATCTTATCGCCTCTCCAGGGCCATCGCTTGAGCGTGGTCGGAGACCGAAGAAAGACGATTTCACACCCTCTAATCGGTTCACGCCATCACTAGCAACGTCTTCCAGACCATCGGAATTCCCTCGAGACCTAGCAGGCGATCTCTACACCGACGTCGATACGATGGATAATACCGCCCAATGGGCATCTAGCATTACCGCTGTAGCAGAAGCTACCGGTCACCACTGCGGCACAGTGCCTTATGCCATCGAGCGCTTGAAACAGGAAGCACAGTCTCCGCGAAGGAATAAAAGGGCTGGGAGCACACCTCCAGCATCAGGTGCATGGTCGCGGATATCTCGGCCCCGTACCAAGGAAGAACCTTCTTCCTCTCAAGTAGCAGAAGTTCAGGGAGCAGGCGGGTTCCTCCGAGAACCAAGCGCCGCCCCCCTACCCATTACACCGAAGGCTGGCGCTCGAAGTCGGAGCGCTGGGTATAACACTCATAACGCCTTCCGCCGCCCTCACTAGGCATTCTCCTCGCTCTTATTCTCCCATACCGAGATTATCGGATATTTGTGAGTTGCTGGTTGAACAATATGCTCTGTTACATTTGCTCTTGTATACTAGGTGATTTTGGTATTTTCTTATGTCTTCGGTAGCACTCGGGTCACAGTTTTTGAGCCCTTGGTACGACATATACTACTGCCCTATTTATTTCTCACATTGTACTACTTGCCCACATACCTTCGGATCATGTAACTGATATTGAACCCAATTCAGTCATACCTATTCAAGCTCGAGCACTATTAGTTACCTCTTGTCACGATGTTCAATCTACCCACCTCTATAGTAAACAGTAACTCTAAGAATGCACTACGAACTTGATCGGACACTTTCGGGCAAGAAACAAAGGACAGTTATGTGACTGCGTGAAATGAGGTCGGGCTCGTGGTACTCAACTAATAGTACACATGTGTGAGCAGTACCATGCATGACAGAGCACAACTACGTAGTAACGTCCATAGGAGTGTGACCACTAACCGAAACCACCACATCGTCCGCTGCTACTTTCTGAGCCCTCCGCTCAGCGGCCTTGGCCTGAAGTACCCCTACTTCATCTTGCAACTTGGCCTGGAAAGAACATCTCAGCTGGAAACCGGCACAGGTAATGAGCTCGTGCGACGCACCACTTTGGCCTCGAGCTCTGTCCTGTCAAACGCCTCGTATAATCTTTTCGGTGGTGGAGATTTCTTGGTGCCTAACGGGAGCAGAGAATGGCGCCTCAGGAGTGCACCTTCACGGAACAGCGAGCAAAAATGTTTCCCTTACCGAAAGCTGCTTGCTTAAATACCTCCTCCATCAGCTCGTGGTTTCTCCGGTATCTCGTAAGCGCTAGCGTCCGCGTCGACAGTAGTTCCGATTCGTCTGGCCAAAGAAAGAAGACGTGAGGAACGTATTTGCAATAAATATGTAGAGAGCCCGACCTGCTGACTCGTCATCGTCCATTCGCGGAGGGCCAGGTCTCTGCTGTAGAAATGCATCAGAGGTGGCCCCGAAAGCTCAAGATGCAAAGATACGCACGCCAACAGCGCTTCCGGTTGCATCTCGCGCTCGTTCTCGCTCTCTCCTCCTCTCCAGCGCCTCCATGTTGCTGTTCTGCTGCGCGATCATCGCCTGTGGGTGCATGCCTACGGGGGGAATGCCGCCCTGAGCTTGAGGAAACGCTTTTTGGCCCATCTTGTCGCCCATGACATATATAGGGGGGTCTGTGACCTGGCGCAGAGGGTATTGCCTGACCGGTGCGCTCAAGAGAGACGGGACTATCTCTATGGGCGGGGTATATCAAGCGCCATCCATCATATTGTACAGGAATGAACTGTGTGAAAGAGAATGCGCGAATTGTGCTGAGAAGGGAGGGAAGGTATGGGGGGAAAGAGAAATACGGAATTGGGGATAGACTTACGAATGGCAGGTGTACGAGAGTAGTGCACGAGCACCAGCTGGGGATG
>Ga0153958_1000134_pt1 | contig 16003 bp, 15 predicted proteins | sample TSFL042MetaG_FD_104719 | JGI IMG/M metagenome (GOLD analysis project Ga0153958, IMG submission 104719) | Attine ant fungus gardens microbial communities from Florida, USA - TSFL042 MetaG | ecosystem: Host-associated > Fungi > Mycelium > Unclassified | place: USA: Florida, Wekiwa Springs... | reverse complement strand
TTAGCGCTTTCAATAGTGCTGCTATTCGTCAAGTTTCTCCCGCGGCCCGCACCTCTTGTGGAACTACAGCGACTATGGGGACCGTACGCCCCATACTATTCCGTAGAGCAATATCAGGCGCTCCCTGATCACTGTAGGGTAACACAGGCCAGTACACTTTGCTCAGACATAGTCTAGACTATAAACCATTATCATTACAGGTCAACATTGTGAGTAGATTCTGGTCACTGCGAGTTCTTCACTGCGAGTTCTTCACTGAAAGAGCCATAGCTACAGCGTCATGGCGCGAGATATCCCACTAAGGGCGCATCAGCGTCAATCCAAGCAAGTTTGCGAAAATTACAAAACGCCTCGGAGTATCGTGACGTGAAATTAGAGTTCCTTTATTCATACCAATGGCACCTTGGGGAAGCCAATCTTGTACCGTTCGGCGCCATTCAGTAGGAGTGCTATCGCCCCTTCTTTCATCTTGTGCACTTAAACATTGATCCTAGATCATTTCAGTCGGGTGAAGAAATATACCATCGATACGGATACCTTGTCAATGACAGCATGTTGCCCTTTGTCAGATCGTCTGGAGGAGATCGAGTAGTGAACTCTGCCGTTAACTGGACTGCAGGTAATTGACCGACTGAATTATGAGACCACTCCCTAGATACTGCAATTTTAGGCTTTGCCGATGCAAGTGGACAGCTCTATAATCCAATAGTCTCAGTCATCATCCCTGAAACAAGCGAGGTAAGATACTTGTATGATTTTGCCGACTGCTTATTCATATCACTTACCCTAGTCAAACAATACCCTAGAAGATCACAGGTGTCCTAACTCTAAATCATCGCGAGATGAACCAAATGTCTGGCGGGATACATTCTCTTTTCCGATCGCACATCGCATTAACAAAGCCGTGGTTGGAGTTGAATTGCTCAGCGAGGACATCCCTGAGCTAATGTCAATATGTGCATTCGAGACTGTCTCTGATGAGAAAGCTAGTCCTTTTTGCGACCTCTTCACTCTAGAGGAATTCCAAGCCTACGAATATTATCAAGACCTGCTAAAGTACTATGGGACAGGGTGTGTATTTCATGAACAAATCATTTATGCAAGTCTCACGTTCGCATCAAGTTATGGAAATCCTCTCGGTCGCGTGCAAGGTGTAGGATACGTGAACGAATTACTAGCGCGTCTCACGGGCAATCCGGTCGAAGATCAAACACAAACCAATTCTACTCTTGACTCATCGCCGATCACATTCCCGCTCGATAGAACGGTCTATGCTGACTTCTCTCATGACAACGAGATGGTCGCCATCTACGGTGCACTGGGATTGTTCTCACAGACCCATCCACCTAGTCCTACAAAGGCTAATCCGCAAAGGACCTGGGTCATTTCTCGTCTTGTGCCTTTCTCTGGACGGATGATCACAGAAAAGTTGAGATGTCTTGAAGCGGGGACATCGGAAGATTTTGTCCGGATTCTTATCGACGACGCAGTACAGCCATTAGAGTTTTGTGGCACAGGTAACGGGTTGTGCAGGCTGGAAGCATTTGTGGAGAGTCAAGCGTATGCTAGAAATAACGGTGATGGTGACTTTGAGAAGTGTTTCCGAGAATAGAATGTGACCCGTATATGAGGGGTTATTGTAACAATATCAGGCTCTGCGCTGACGTAACTAAGCACCTCGTTTTCTTGGATTGAGACGACTATCATCCACTGTCCAGTCCTTCGTCATGCCTCAGCTTTATAGGCGAGAACCACTGATTAATGGCGTGGAGCCACCTTCAGACAACTTGGAGCCAACAGACGCAGATGATTCCATTATCCTCTCAGATCTTGTTCGCACTGGCGAAGCGTCCAGATTGCGGAGAAGAGGTGCAATGAGGCTTGATCATAATCTTGTGAATGGTCAGCGTGTAGAAGCCGGACGAGCAACTACGCCAGTTGTGAGGGCTGAGAGATCACCCTCGTGGATTGAACCTCCCAGTGATGATGAGGAGTCAAACCAGAACTGGGAGCAAAGCTACGAAGCACCGCTGTCGCCGCAGACCGAAGCGATAACTACAAGGGGACAAGACCCATACTGCCATACATTATTTTGTGGCGGAGATCCAGAATTAAGCAGGCCCTCGACCTCCGTTCAACATCTGTCGCCACTACCGTCATATCCGCCACCATCGCGGTCGAGTGGCTCTCGCGCACCCAAATGGCGAACCAATGGATGTGGAGCTGTGGTCCATACGCGAGCTTCGCGTAGGGGTAACTCTGGTGTGTGGATAGCAAAGAATGAGGCATCAAATGCTGTCATCCCATTGGACGCGTCATACTTTGAGCGCGCTGCAGTCATCCGAATGGTTCGGAGCGCATGTGGCTGTCTTCGTGAAGGTGTTGGATGTGCCATATGGTGGGCCCTACGCTCTGCAAAATTACTTTGGAATACAACTAACTGCATTTCAAGTGGAAATCCATTAGGGTCAAGGTATAAACCATGTCATGCTGCGGCAGAGGGTCTATTTGCTACTCGTCGTCACCGCCCTTCGGGACCTTTGACTCCTGAGGGTCCCAGGTATTGGCATGCACACTCACCACTTCCGCAGCATGCACAACCCTATGTGTACACTTTCTTCTCCGAGAGTGTGACGTCTACATCAACACCACCAGACATAAGGGATGACTGTCTTTCTCCTGCGTTGCAACAAGATTTCCTGTCTCCCATCGATAATCCGTATTCATATACATTCTTCGACCGCGTCGTAACCGCTTCGCCTTCGCCTTTGTCGAGTCGGGGGCGTGACAGTCCCGACTCGGACGCTTCTTCGCGCGATGAACCGCAATTTGATGCCGACGGAACGCTTATCGCTACTGATCCTGGATCGCCCGACAAAATAGGGACCGGGTTGACTCTTGTCCCCGAGCGTTGAACACTTCATGATGAACAATGTCATTCGGCGATGGTGTTGTTCAGAGACATTACATTGCTCCTGCTTTCATTCTTTTGCATTGTCGCATACTAATGTATTGTATTATTGGACCTGGCTATCATTTACCCAAAATCTATCGTCATCTCTTTGGTCATTATCATCATTGCATTCATGCATTCTTTTCATTCTTTTCCATCATCTCTGTACCCTTTTATACATATCCAAACACGACGGCTAAGAGGTTCTGCCATAACCATGATGACTTCGAACTACACCAAGCCGTTATGCCATGCAACCGCTTACTACGCACTATGTTTATTTAGGGCTCTGGGTTATGGCTTTGTGGCTTAGCGTGGCAATGGGGGTGGTCGGTCAAGGTCACGGTATATACTCAATAACTCATGTTGAGACCGGAATGGACAAAATCTCACCTGTCATTCCCTGCAATGTACATCGGGAGCGCTGGTACAAGTGACGCGATCAAGCATTATGAGATGCTTCTAGCTCATCACCGTCCGAGGTCGCCCTTCCCCCTGTATTTTCAAATGGGCATACGAAAAGTTACCATACTATGGGTGCGTTCGAGGTTAGACCGTTGTACAACAAAGAAGCCGAATGTGAGGTATATGCGGTGTAAACAACATGGGCAAGACAAACTCCGAATCGCCTTCCATTGCTTGTTCGCGTTATGAAGTTGTTCAAGTGCATAGCTGTCCTCATCACGCAAGCGTCACCACATGTTCAAAATATAAAAATTCTTTTGGAATCAATAACCGTCTTCAGCTTGTTGTTCTGCTTCCCGGAAGGCCCGTTCAACCTTTTCAAGTATGAGGGGATGGTTCTGGAGTAAACTTTGTCATTGAAGTGGATATATTTCGTCCAAAATTTCGGGAGTACTCTGCCTGCAAACGATGTTCAATATACAGTACTTGTAATAGGAAGTTGACTTTGTCTCAGAAAAGTAAGAGGGGTCCTTCTTGGAGTAGAGAAACTCGCGAGGCCAATGACTGTCTTTGTGACCATCTCAGGAGACGTCATTGGAGTCGTTTCTTCGTCTACTACTCGTGGAATAGCTCCTGTGAATGCATCCGAGTCCTCGGCCGTAGAGCATCCAGTCTCTTGTATCATAACTAGAGCGTGAGGTAGCAGGGGTGACACCTATTGGAGCATTTGGTTCATCCTTATCGGAGGATCTTTCCTCATGGCCAGCAGTACTCGCCCGTGTCCATTCCACTCAGCTTGAGCGGCAGAAATGTCTATCGGAGCGAATGAAAACGAGAACGAGGCAAGAGCTTTGTTTTGAGATTGAGAAGTCATCGCCTGAAATTGTGTTTGTTTCAGCCTGAGCGTCTGACACTGATATCGAGAGCCCAAGCTTCGCAATGCCATGGTGCATTCTGGTACACCAGTCGAGACCGGTCGCCATGTAGGCGTTCAAATGAAAAACAACTTGAAATGGTTTTGAACAAGCAGAACAAAGCAGCGAGACATAGCCGCAGAGCCCTCATCAATGCATCAGTAACAACTCCGCGACTGCGAGTCGCGTATCCATGTGCTAGTACTACTACATCCACAACACATTAATATGCTAATCCGGTGCTACAAGTCTATAAATCCCTACAGTAAGGTACAACCCTCTCGACGACAAGAACTCGACAGTCCTACGACGGTCGACTCCCGGATAAAAATGATGAGATGGCGATTTCACTACTTAGTGGAGCAAGTCCCAGCTTCGGATTTGGAGGAGGTTCAACCGCAGCTGGAGATCCCGGTGTCTCTCCTAAATGCAAACCCGGTGGGAAGGTACCAGTCTGGAAGGAAGACAAGTCTGGCTTGGTGTCAAAGACCCCTAGAGCCGCGTAAGCCCTGGAAGAGAAGAGCATATAAATCCAGCGTACCTAACTTGCGAAGCCATCGCTGACGAACCTGGTGATATCCTCTTGATGGCAACGCTTTCTGGACCAAGTCCCATTTCTGTCCGTATTTGGCGACAGCCTATAAAAACTGTCAGTCCCACCCACCCCTGCAAAACTCATGCGGACGAACCTGAGCAAGTAGATCATCTTCCTCTTTGCTCCACTTGACGTAAGGACTTCGCTGCCTCTTCGGGGCATCCTGGTCAGCCACCTTGGAGACCCCTTTACTTTTCACGATTGCCGCAGATCCTGCCCCAGCTATTGAACCAGAGCCTGGTCCAGTGCTATCATCTACTGAAGTGTTTCCGGCGTTGATAGGAGCAGTCTCATGTCGTAGATGTGCTTGCGAGTCCAGCGGTGCATCTCCCCAACTGCTACCAATCGGCGTCGTAGCCGCTCGCTGATGTAGTGCAGAGGGCGGGGCTTCAGCCTCCATAGCCGAGGGGGGTTCATGCGGGGAGGATGATGGCACAAGAAAAGGATCATTGGATATGGTGTAGCTGGAGGGTGCATCCACGTTGGGAGCGGGAGAGTGTTCGGTGGGAGGTGTAGATGGAGCAGCCACACTGCTAGAAGTGTCATGGGTTACCGGATCAGATGGGGGGGACGTTGTTCCGGTAGACTTAAGAGGAGGTACTGAAGCAATCTCGTGAGTAGCACTGTGTTCAGATGAAACCTGAGTAGGTTCCTCGGTCCATTGAACGGGACGTAGACTCGGTGGTCCTGCACCCCAGTCACTTACGGCGATTGCTTGGGGTAATGGTGAGGGGCGGAGTGGATGAGGACGTTTGGGGATGACATCAGGCATAGACTGATTCTTCTTTGACTTGCTTTTCTCTCGTAATTGAATATGACCTTGAGATTTGTCAAGCCGGGTAGAAGCTGTCTCCTTTCCTTTGCCCTTTTTCAGCAACTGGGGTTCCAAATGAGACTGTTGATCCTGTGAGGAAAATGCGGCAGCTTGGTCGGCGAGTACGTCCAGTCCCGAGCGAACTCTGCCAATAGCGGCAGTAGAACTGGAGCCGACAGGAGCTGATTTGTTGCTCTGCTGATCTGTTGCCCTGTCCCTGAGCGAACTAATCTTGCCTCGAGGGGCGACTTTTCTGCGTTTCGGTATGGGACTGTCAGGCACATCGCTTGACCGTGATCGCCTCGTGCCAGTGAAGGTTTCTTCGTCATCTTCATCATTATCCATCATCGATCTTGCTGCACTCAAAAGGGAGTCTAAAGGTGTTGGTGGGTTCTGGTTGCGACCGCCCTGCCTTTGCTTCTGTTGCTGTACGGAGGAAGGAGTCGAGGCAACTGTCTTAGAAGAACTTGGTGTTTGAAGAAGGTGGTGTGGATATGCCGGAATAAGCACCGGCATGGCACCTGGGCGCATAGGAGTATTAATATAGACATACCCTGGCGCAGGGGGAACGGCTGCAGTCCGCTTTGGCGTTTTAGGGGTAGCAACAGCGGTTGAAGCAGATTCATCCCGCCGCCTATCCAATGTCTGCGTGAGACCAGCCATAATACCCACGCGGTGTCTCCCTATTCTCTTTGCCGCAAGTAATAAGTGCTCTGCTCGTGCATCTGCAGTCAGGACTCGAGGTGCGTGCTTTTGAGAGTAACGGCGTTTATGAACATGAGGATGGAGATTTGCTGGATGAGATTTCTGCGTTGGTGTCGTTTGGGCCTGTATGGGCGTATCATCAGGGGCCGCGAGATGGTCATCTTCAGAATCATCAAGACCAGGATCCTCATCTTCCGTAGTCAATATATGCGTATTTGTATCCTTCCTTCTCCGCAGGGGTGGTCGAACCTTTGGCGTTTGGGTCGGTGCGGTAGACTCATTTAACAAAAGAGGTTGCATGAGAAGCAACGGGCGGAGGCGGGATAGTTCGCCTTCGAGGACGGAGAGACGCGATTGAGCTTCGTGAAGCTCGCAGGAATATAAGTTATAGGGTTATGTGGTACAAAATGAGCTCACTCGTTGGCGCAGACTTCGATTGTCCGCTTCAGTCAAAGCTTGTTGCCGCTCAAGATCCTGAATCATAGTCAGTCTCTGATAGTCTATAGCAAAATAGCGCGAGGAGGAAACCATGCAGCCACAACCACATAACTATTAACCCGACCTACGTCTAACAGCACCGCGACCTAGTGATTTGCACAAGAGTGATTCACCGAGGCGAGAATCCACTCTTGTTCAACAAAACACTGCAGTGAGAGAAGAGGGCTCACCTCATCTTTATCTGCTGCATCCCTATACTTTGCCTTCTGTGCAATAAGTGCTTCTGCCATCCGGGCCCAACCATCCTTCTCTGAGTCCCACCGCAATTTCTGCTCCTCTGCCTGCTGTACAAGCATGTCTCGTTGCTCAATTAAGCATGATATAATCTCTGCCTGCCTAACGATTTGCTCCTGGTCAGGAAACGCTGTGCTAGTTTGCTTCGGACCCTAAAGATAAGTCTACCCCATATTAACATTGAGCAGCACATAACACACCATATCGGCTGGGTCATTTACCCTCCCATTAATATCCTGCGTAGACACAATATTCATGCTATTTTCTTTTATAATGATATCGTTCGAGGACTCCGGAGATGTGCTCCGGGGGCGGAGGGGTAGTGAAGGGTCATCGAGTGTTGCGGGTGGTGGCGCCGGGGAAGGGGACATGATGTGAACGATATCATTAAGATCAAGGGGCGAGTACTCGTTAGCCATCGTGATAGGCAGCGAAAGGCCTTGTCATACGAATTGTCGTCGTCGTGGGTGAAGATGAGCCGCGCAAGAAATCAAAAAGCCAAACAATACCAAACTCAACGCGCGGTTGGGATCACGTGATCCATGAATCAGAGTTGCATAAGCTAAAGTCATGTGACATCTGGAACTCGTGTTTCATAGTGGCTGCGATGCGCTTAATCAACATTAATCTTGCACATACTAGTAGTATCTGCGACATCGGTATATAATGATGAGCTTCAATCTATCTCACCATATAAACATTTTCATTGTACTTTCCGGGCTTCTTACAGCCTACCTTTTCGCAAGTTTCCCGCGGTCGCCCAGCGCTCCAGTCATCCACAACTCCCTAGCGCACCTCCCGAGCTCATCACCGTCGTGGAATATATATCCGGAGGACTTCTATACTGGAGGCGCATACGCAAACTTTCCTTTAGGGCGGGCGCGCATTCTTGTTGATATGTACCCGTGTTCTCACGCTGATGCAATATCTCGCAGGTGCGATATTGGCTCATAGGACCAGAGAACGGACGTAGGGTGCGTGTTTTCGCATGTGAAACTATCACAGCTCTACCAATTTCACTAGGTCGTTCTGATACATGGTCTATCTATCCCCGCCATCGTCTGGAAAGACGTAGCGCCTGTACTAGCCTCCCGAGGATACCAAGTTCTGTTATATGGTGCGTTATTGTCTTTTAATGTACCTCGTGTTCGACATGTGAACTTGCTACACTATAGACTTGTACGGCCGTGGCTACTCGGATGCTCCTCAAGTAACTTATGATACCACACTTCACACCACCCAACTTGCTCTCCTTATGCAGCATGTCAGATGGGATAATTCATTCATCGTGGGATTGTCTATGGTAAATCCATCTCCTCGTAGTTATGTCGCCTGATCCCCGATTGCGATTAGGGAGGTGGTATTGCAACTGCATTCTCAGCTGACTTTCCTCATCTTGTAAATGGAAAAGTTGCTCTCGTTGCATCAGCAGGTATCATGGAGGTAACTAACAACAACTAAATCTATGCAAACTTCTATTTCACATTTCATAGTCGAGCGATTTGTCTCGCACGGCGAAATTTATGTCAACCCCTCTCGTGCAGATTGTGTCTGCCCTCCCACCTTTCCAAGTGAGCTCTCAGGATGTTTTTCTTTCCTATCTCACTTTGGTGTAGCATTATATTCGTCGGCTTGCGAACACATCTAAATCCTCCGACCTTCACGAAATCAATCCGATCCAAGAAGTCTGTTATTCTCTGGCCGGTACCGCACCGTACTGAGTGTTGTCACATCTTAGATTCTTCGTCTCCAATCCGCTCATCTTCCTCACTATAATGCTGCTGTGGCATCTTCCCTTCGCGATGGCCCCATTCGAGGCCTACATCTTGCATTCCAGACGCTTGGACGCTCCAGTAACCAAGTGCTACTTATTCATGTAAAAGTTCCTTCAACGAATTGCCGTCATCTCTGATGTTATCAATGAAGGGCACGGCGGATAAGACTGTCCCCTATAAATATGCTTATATGATACGCGATCTTGTGACGCACGCAGACCTCGTCACCATCAGTGATGGTGGTCATGATATCACTATAACCCACGCATCCGAAGTGAACGCCGCTCTAATTCACTTCCTCGCCGACGACTACTCGTCCAAGCTGGCACATACGAGTCACATTTGACATATGAAGGGATTCCTTTGGCACTGTATCAATCTCCACCCACATGCTATCCATACTTTGAACACTGGTTGAATCGTCAATGATATCACGTCCATTCCATCATGTTTTATTCTCGCTATGTGTTATTCTTCTATCCGTCTTGCGCTGCATGTATGCAGCATTTGTTATACTTATCGGAAACCCGGTTATCCCCTGTATTCCACTCATTTTAGAAATAAATAGATCAAAGATAAATTGCCCGTGCGTGCATCGAAAATTGCACTGTTGACTTACAGCAGTAAGAACCTACTGACGACGGTAAGTTTACTGGCCAATATTGACAAGCATCCCGAAGTGTGTCCACGGTGTGGGAGAACCTAATAAGCTGGACTGCTTATGCTTAGCGCAAAATTAGTGGAGGCGCTCTCCTCGAATTTTGTCCCGCCCCCCACCATTGGCAATTGGGATTATCCTGGTGGTACAACTCATAATCGTCAGTTCGTCGGGTATCACATCGATGATACCCATCCAATTTCCAGGACACCACGAACGCGACGGATTTATGAATCTCCTGCACACATTTTACGTATCATCACTGAGGGTGTGTATGATATTCCGATAACACTACAAACCTGGAATAAGGATCGTAGGAGGTGCTGCCAAATATCTGAAGTAGCTATTGAGGCCAATCTACCCGTCTGGATAGAGATTGAGCGCCTGCGTGTTGATGACTCTAATGCTTATACTCTTGCGATGACTCGGCGACTAAAAACAGGTAAGGTGTAGAAGGACAAAGGTAGTCGATCTTCTCAGTCAATCGGATTCGGACGCAGATACGCACGAAGTACCAGGATGGCTGATAAGTAGAACACTCTGAATTCGAGAAATTCCTGTTTTAAATTTTTGATATGGCACAGGCCAGGAGCGAAAAGAAGAGTAGGAGGATCGAATACTGATACTCAACTCTGGTACATGAAATATTCGGTACCATACAAAGCTGCACAGGCAACTGCACCTCCAGTCATTGCAAGCGTCATTGGGTAAAATGGTGGTTTTAGTGATCGTCGCAAATGTAAGAAGAGGTATGTCAATGACCAAGCTATCGCGCAGGAACATCAACCGTGAATCGAGAAGTGCTGCCAAAGCTCACCAGTGGCTATTCCGCTACCATTCCTTGCATCACCAGTGGATAAGACATACCCAGCGCCGCCAAAAACCAATGAGAAACCAACCCGGTGGAGATATGGAGGAAAGTAAACATTTCGACGAACAACAGTGGACGGAATAATGGCCGAGGCTGCGACTAAGTACCGTAGACATGGCACAAGTTTGGGTGATAAATAAACAGGTAAGAAGCAAAAGATATTGCAATTGACCGACACGCACATAATGCCGAGAGAGTGAGAATAGGTCCTCTTCGAAGTTTGTTAGCGATGCCACAAACACGGTTAAAAACAGTGGACTGAACTTGGATCGTGCGTACGGCTGGAAATGAGAGAACAACCCAGATGCCAGTTGGGATGTAGGAGAAATATTCGCGCGCTTTACAGATCCATTCCCTTCCATCTCAGGCCAGAAAGATGTGGTAAATAAAATTTCGAACTGGCAATGCGGGCGATTATTCGAGTGCCGCAACTTGAAAAGATAGACTTGACGGACCACGTGGCACTGTGTGCCCCTTACCCGAGGGCTGCCTCATGTCTTACTTATAAGTTACACGTCTGCAGACATGTATGGCTTTAGACATGTGAAATGTAATTCGAGAGAGATGATCGATGATCGATTCGGATGTTGAACATTTGAGTGCCAAAGTCATTTCCAGCAGGCTATACTAGCAGCTGAAGTTAGGGCAAACTCAGGCTGAATGCGGACTAACGTGCCGCGGACCATTAAGTCGGAACATGTTTTCATTACAGTTTAAATCATGATTGTAGCGAGGTTGAAGCATTGTTGTCCACGTTTCATATAGTTACAAAAGCCAAACAATAACCATCCTTCACTTGAACGGAAGTTCTACCTGGACGATGCCTTCAACCATTATCCAGTTGGGAAACGCATGGCAAGGCTTCAGCAACATTCGGCAACTGTTTATCTTGTACGCCATCAGCTCGTCTCTTCGCTGAGAGCTTCTGAAACAGGTTCACTGGTCCAGTGGTGATTCTTTTAGCAGCGTCCGATGGGATTACCAAACTTCTCCCAGCCCAACGCTCAAGAGTCCACTAGGAATTACTTTTCCAGGTGTGACATACGCAGAACCTGGCAAGCCGAATTGGGTTGGACATCTACTTAAGTCTCGTCCTCCCGAGACCATAATAGCATACGACTATGCCAGGGGGAGTGACTTTGTGTCTTCCCTAGAGAGACAGATCATATACCAGTATTTACCCAATGTCGGGAAGAAACCTTCATCGTCCCCATGGGATTCAAATGATACACTCTTTAGTAAGTAATCTTTCGTTGACTTATTGATGTCTCTGACGAGATCTGCGACAGTAACATGGATGGGGATTAACGATCTTGCGTAAGGATGTGATAATCCCGTTGTCTTACTCATGAACTGAATGCGAATTCTTCAGCCTCATCGACGACGCTGACGGCGTATATAACACTCTGAGGGGACTTTTCCGGTACCAAGAGAGGCTATACGCCTCGGGAGCTCGAAACTTTCTCTTGTTTGACCTTCCCCCGATCCACCGATCGCCCTCAGGTACGATTATACCCGGGACATAGTTCCGTATATTCATCCCCACATACAGCGCGTGATGATTCCCCCGCTGTAATGGAGCAATATCATGCATGGAACGCAACCCTGGTGCACCAATTCCAAGAATGGGCTAGTTCCCATCCTGACATCACTGCCTTCCTCTATTCTTCCTGGGACACATTCTCGCGTGTGTTAGATAACCCCTCGGCGTTCGGATTTGATCCTAGCGATATCGACCAAGCTGGGGGCGCCATATGGGTGGACCGGCTCCGTCCCACGAGTGCGATGCACCGGGTTATTGCGGACGATTTGGCTTCGTTCTTGGATGCCCAATCACCACCTGGTACCACCGGTCATCTGGATTTCTCGAAGAACCGAGCTGGCTTCTCGGCATCCAATGCTGTATGATGAAGATGATAAGATTGAAGGAATAGGTCTGACTGTGGGGTGTTCGATTATCAGCAAAGGCAGCTTCCGAATGTTTTCAGATCTACTGACAAATACCTGTATTGATTCAATGTATCCAGTATCATGATGTAAAACAATCAACGCAGTTACGATTATGCCTGAATATGCCCTTTGAAATCTCCATCCCAGCAATCCTTCACTGACTCATGAGTCTGATCTCGAACATTGATCTCCAATCGCTGTTAGATATCCCTTGATCTGTGCCTTCCGGAGGAGATAACACCTGGAATATCATGTAACACCTCGACATAGCAGTAACTTGACGCACCAACAGTTCTCCATACCATCGATATAACGCGGTCATGTCGATCGAGTCATTATTTGCAAAATCCATTCGGCCTACAGTGGTGCACTGGTGAGCATCATCCAGCTAGCATTATGAGTGGTTGTGATGTATGCCTCATCCAACGCTCTCATCTCGATCCATCTTCTTTTTTCCTTGACAACTAGTTTACACAATATCTGAACTTGAAGATAACCACAGCATCTATGTGTCTTCCTTCAAGTGGGTCCAAGCATATGAAATTATGGATGCTGTGTGATATGCAGTAAATGAAATCCACAAAGGAGTCCTGCGGTAGCGAAAGAACACAAAACGTGCTATTTGTGGGAAGAACTGGTTGCAGGATCTTCTTGTTTAGAAAAGTATACCATATGACGTCGATTAACGGAGATCTTGCCAGTACTTACCTGGAGTTGAACGCCGCTAGCTAATTATCATGTGTCAATGCCTCGTGTGAAGGCGGAAGATTCTCCATTCGTTTAGCAAATTTGGTATCGGTGACGATTTGAAAAATGAAGACTTCTGTATGACAGGCTATCGTACCCACACTACGCACCGCTACCAGCGGATCTCCACCACCGTACGTGTCCATCTTGGCCACCACTAATGAATGCACCCGCCGAACCAGGAGCGGGTGGTTTTGGACACCACGAGACGCTCCATACTTCTCCGCTTTCCTGGAGCGTCGAGACTGCTGCGCGTGCAGACAAGTCCCATACCTTGATTGTTTTATCGGCGGACCTAGGTTGGGCAGATTAAACAGGTAATGTCTAAGAAAATATGATATACCCTGATACGGCCAGACGCCCATCGGGCGATATGCTGGTGCTGAGCACCCATGAAGAGTGGCCCGTAAGAGTAGCCACGGCACCGGAGCCCGGTTTTCCGGATGGCGTTGAGCGCACATCATGGAGAATCAGGCGTTTGTCATCAGAAGCTGTCAGTAACAACTGGAAGCCATTCGTTTAGGTTATTCCTTGTCACAGAACCAAAGAAACGGACCTGCCCATCGTATGACCATGCCAGTGATCGAACACACATGGCATGCGATGAATAGGTTGACGTCAAAGCTTGTGATTCCAAATCAAAGATAAAGACTTGGCCTGCTTCATTTGACAACGCTACACGAGTACCATCTGGACTCTAACCGGAAATCATGCGTTAGTTGTTGTGGGCATTTAGAGGAGTGAAATTCGGAGTATTGCTTAATCAAAAGAAAGGTACTCACATGCGCGCAATGCATGCCGTGTCTGTTCCTACCACTTGCCAAGACTGCCTGACGTGTCCCAAAAGAGTCGGGATTCGCAGAGTAGATGTTCATATTCCCTGAGCTGCTGGTTCCCGCATACGTAGCACCCGTCGGATTGAGCGATACAGAATATGCTGCGTGCATACAATAACATGAGAAATCGTGCTGTCTTAGAGCCCGTGCGACTCACAAGGCTCTGCGCCTTGCACTGTAGAACGGTCGTAGCTTTCGTGACGACCGACCACAGTATCAGTGTGAAGATCCCAAAGGCACGTTGTACCATCAAGACCGTTGTAAAGCGCATACTTTCCATCAGGTGAGACCGATAGCGAAACTATCGCAAGATTGTGTGGCGGACGCGACATCGATGCTTGTCCAGAGGCAGAGTCCCACTGTTTTACCGTTCCGTCTGCAGAAGCAGACACGGCCGTGTTGTTGGCTGTCCATGCTACAGACCAGATCTCATCGCTGTGTGCTATGGACGGTCAGTTGGATTCTGTCATAACACACTGGCGCGTACGTTCTTTGCACTCAAGCGCGTTGACGAATGCGAGACTCTATCAAATGTTTATAGTATGACCATCATGCATTAAAGAACGTGAACAAACCATATCTGAGTGCTTTTGTACAGACGGATCAGGGCCAAATGCAGTCACGGTCAAGCAGGTGTGTGAATTGGACAACGGCATTTCCCGGGCGGACTCTGAACTCATGCACAGAACTTTGTGCTTGCGGAAACCTTAATTTTCCTCACATCAACGAGAGCGGACGAAGACATCGCACATCTTATAAACTAATCTTAAAGTATGTCCTGCTTCCTGTGCCGGTCATCTCTAATTTTGAATTGCAGGATGTCTGACGCTGGAGATGAAATTCAAGTTGACGCCCCGGTTGAGGTCGAGGTCACCACCGAGGCACCAAAGGGTAAAATGTCCGTCGAGGACGCTCTTCAGGTAGATAAACTCCAATTCTTGATGGGTTTCATCAGTTCCTGACGTTAATCCTACAGCAAGTCCTGAAGAACGCTCTTATTCGCGACGGTCTCGCTCGTGGTCTCCGCGAGTGCGCCAAGGCCCTGGACAAGCGCCAGGCTCACTTGTGTGTGCTTGTGGAGACCTGCACGGAGGCTGAGTACATCAAACTCATCGAAGCCCTCTGCGCGGAGCACAAAATCAACCTGATCAAGGTCGGAGATGGCAAGATCCTCGGCACCTGGGCAGGTCTTTGCAAAATCGACAAAGAAGGCAATCCCCGCAAGGTCGTGGGCTGCTCTTGTGTCGTCGTCAAGGACTACGGTGTGGAGAGTGAGGGTCTCAATGTGCTTCTTGAATATTTCAAGAACCGGTAGGGTGAGTGTAGTTCTTCATTGTTGTACCACGATGACATACAGACTCCCTCAACGGAGAATCCGTTCGCTGAGGATAACAGTCTATCCGGAATCATATTATTTGTCTGATCTATATCTATGTCCTCATTTGAAGCTCATTACTGATTGTACACTACGCAGATTCTTGTGACCCTCGTTCTATATTACTCCCATGCATCCGAGAGTAAATGATATTGTACTATGTTGTGATGACGGATTGTCTGTATGATCGACTATCGAACAGCCACCCCATCCACGTCAATAAACTTGAGTTTCATGGCTGGTTTTTGGGCGAGATCTGAGACTTCAGCCTGCTGACACATTACCCTGGGCAAAATCGCGCACGTGAACTGTTTTGCTTGAATGGGGTCGTATACTACTACTAGTAGTGTCACATTCCCCAAAGTTTCAGTTTATTGTACATATCCATATGTTGAGAGACCATGGCCTCCCCAGAACCTAGTCTACCGTCTCCGAAAGCTGTTGGAATATCGCGTACGCCATCATACAACCAACTCGCCCCCCGGCGTGCGATGGCATCCTTCGAGAACCTCGTAGCACTCGCGAACCATCAAGAACGGCTCCGGGAAGCCCGAAAGATCGTCTGGAGGCAACGTGGAGAGCCAGCTGTTGAAATAGAAGGTCTTTGGGAGTGCATAGAACATGCAAGCCGGGGAGGACTGAGTACGTTGTCATTTGTACTCGGAGTTGTGTT
>Ga0153958_1000133_pt1 | contig 16019 bp, 23 predicted proteins | sample TSFL042MetaG_FD_104719 | JGI IMG/M metagenome (GOLD analysis project Ga0153958, IMG submission 104719) | Attine ant fungus gardens microbial communities from Florida, USA - TSFL042 MetaG | ecosystem: Host-associated > Fungi > Mycelium > Unclassified | place: USA: Florida, Wekiwa Springs... | reverse complement strand
CTGTTCAGGAAATTCCTTAGGAACTATAAAAGACTTACTATTAATTAAATAACTTAGTTTTGTTCTCAACTAGGATTTTCAGGTAATACTAGTTCCTCTCCTCTTTTCTAGAGAACTTATCTCCACTGTCCAATAAACCTTTTGTTTTCTACTAGGCAGAGTACAGAGAGGCACAATCAAAATTGAGGCCAAGCCCACAAGAGAACTGTAAGGGGACGCTCTTGAATAGCTTAGGTAACCTAGTTAGGTGAGTATTATCTAGCTTGCCCTCAGATCCTTGGAGCCTGCTATTTATAGTTCCCTTCCCTCTTGTTCTTGTTGTCATAGTTAGTACTATGTAGCCTTATTAGGTATAGTAGTTATTAGTGTTTTGATCTATGTTCCTGTAGCGACTGGCACATAGACCAAGCTAGTCTAGTATATATAGCTAGTGATGTATAGTAGAATACCTTACCTCAACATTGATTGGAACTCCAGGACTATCTATGGTTCCTTCTTAAGTTCACCTTTGCCACTCATGCTTAGTGTGATTAGAGGTTGCCTATGAGTGATCCTCTTACAAGAACTCTGTATTGAACTACTAGATCCCAACAGTAGAACGAAACGAAACTACCTCTGTACTCTCTTTGAGATCACAACCAAACCATGTCCAATTCTTCACATCCTAACTTGCACTTAGAACAGTGCCTTCAACATGATGGCACTCAGCCCTCCTCCCTTAGAGAACTCACCCTGACACCTGTTGAATGACCTCTCACTGCTACTCAAGAACATAACATGTGTCTAGTCTCCCAAGAACCAGAATTGCCAGAAGAAAGAGAAATTAACAAAATTGCACTGGAAATTCCCCCAGCTTTACCCAACTTAATGTCTAACTCTACTTATAACCCCTCCCCTAATACTGCTAACCTTGACCTGCACGCCTTGTTATTAGCACTCACTAACCAGACCAATAACCTACCAAAAAAAAGGAACAGGGGGATCAAAGAATCTGACTCCTTTAGTAGGAGTAACTCTGATGAGCTTAGAGCATTTATCTTCTAGTGTCAGATATACTTCTGTGCCTATGAAGGAAAGTTTAGGGAAGACTCAGAAAAAAGTTTCTTTGCAATATCTTACCTCCAGGGGATAGCATTGGACTATTTTAAACCTTTCATCAGCAAGGCTGACCCTTCCCAGTCCTTTGACTTCTTAGAAGAATGGCTAGCATTTGTGCAGAAACTGTCTAACTTGTTTGGCTCCTACTCTCCTGAGGATGATAACAAAGATGCCATCATTGCTATCCCATTCCTAATTAAAGGCAAGACAGTGAACTATTTTATCCAGTTTGCAAAGTACCAGAACTGTAAGGGGACAGCACTAGGATCGCTTAGATAACCTGGTAGGATAAGTATCATCTAGCTTGTCCTCGGATCCTCAGAGTCTGCAGTCCATAGTTTCCTATTCCTCTAGTTCAGGTCTGCTCCATCAGTACTACATAGCCTTATTAGGTATGGTAGTTATTAGTGTCCTGATCTATGTGGCCATAGTAACTGGTGCACAGACCAGGCTAGTCTAGTATATATAGCTAGTGATGTATGGTAGAATACCTTACCTCAATATTGATTAGAGCTCCTGGGCTATATATTGCTCTTACTTAAGATGCCTCTTCTACTAACATTGAGCGTGTCCTGGGTTACCTCTGAGTAGCCCCTTACAAGAACTGTATTAAATGGAATGACCACTCTCTTTGCAAGGTTGTCAAGAATGCCCTTCCTAGCTGTCAAGAATATGCAGAGTGGGAACGGAGTGACCCAGAGTGGAGCAGAGTTACTCTGTGTCACAGTTGTGCTATGGACCAGTAGTCACATACTATATGGTTTACTACTACACCAAAAGGGCGACATTAGCAAGGCTACTTGCTAACAAGGGTCTAGTTATTTATGTAGTTCATTTGAACAGGTATTTTGTTATACCTCCATGATACTATTTAGTAGTCACTTTTTGTGACACTCTTGGGCTACCTGCAGAATGCTAATATTCTTCCTTTTTTCATTTTATTTCCTTAGTTGATTATATTCCTTTATTCTCTTACTATTTTCACTTTTTCTATCATTTAATTATTTGATTATTAGAAAACACTCTAGCTATTACATAAGTTAGAGTACACAAGAATGTGACATGACACAAAAAATAAATATATCTCTTTTACCCTCAACTACTCAATCCAAAGACTACTTTCCTCTCTGAACTCATCTACTTTCCCACAAATTGGAGCCCATTGCAAGAGGATAGTTGTCTATCCTCTAAACCTGTTACCAAAATGTCTAACAAAAATCAGTCAGAAGATAGTTTTAGTGCCAGCACATTAAGGACAAGAAGAAGAACATACCCAAAGGAAAGACCCACAGAAGTTACAAGACCTAAGAAAGCAGCCAAGGAAAGCAATAAGCCTAAGGGATCTCAAGTAGAAGAAGAAAGTCTAAGGGAACATGCATAAAGAGAATTGTTAAATCCTTCTGAAAATTTAATTATGTCAACGTCCATGGCTACAAGAGTATTGGGCATGCCAGCCCCAGGTTCAAGGCAAGCCCCAGAATTTGATTCAAGGAATCCAGAGAAGTTGAAGGAGTTTTTGGAAGAGTTTGAGGAATTGACTGAAAGACATAGGTTAATGACAAAGGAGAAGACAAAGATGGTGGTGAAGTATGTGGACAAGGAGATGAAAAGGTTCTGGAAAAGACTAGAGGGATATGGAGACGACTATGTGATGTTGAAAAGGAAAATAATGGGGGCTTACTTGAAGACCCTTCTAGAAGACAAACTAACAGTGGCTGAACTGGTCAAATTAGTCAAAAAGGGAGCATTGAAGATGAAGAGGACTTAGACATATACTACAGGAAATTCTGGATTGTTGCAGCAGACCTGATGGAAGCAGATGTTATCAACAAGAAGCAACATAATGAATACTTTTGAAAAGGACTCCCTCAAGAGCTGCAATATGCAATAAATGACTGTTTAGAGGCCCAAGACCCTGACTTCGAGAGTGACCAGGTCCCAGAAGTAGAAAAGGCAATAGAAGCAGGCCATTTCATGTTGAGGAAGGTATCAGCAAGAGGAGGATGAGGGCAAACATCAAGGAAGGGGAAGAAAGGGAGAAAGGGAGAGTCAGGTGATGAGGAGTCAGAGAATGAGGTGATTGGGGTGGAAACAGGGTTGGAATTGGATAGTGAGGAGAAAGAGAGGAAGAAGAGGAAAAAGTCTACAAAGAAAGAGATAAGAGTGAGAAAGATGTAGTTTGAGGATGAGGGGAAAAAGAAGAAAGAGGAGCAGAAACAGGTAGACGAACTCACCAGGAAGCTCCTACAGTTGAATGTGAAAGATGACATGTATATAACAGCTTATGCACAACTATTTGTCCTGGTCCCAGAGATGACCAAAAACCTCCCCCCCACCCTCTCATTTTAGAGCTTCTACTGTTGCAGCGACAAGCACTGCTAGGGCACCCACATACCCCAGATATTTCCAGCCTTTGGCCCTTATGCCTTGAGATTTTTCCTGTCATTTCTGCAAGAGAGTGGACTGTTGTTTGAGGACATACCCAATAGCTGAAGAATATGTTCAGTTACGATGGGTTTTAAGACAACAAAATGGGTACTACATATACCCAGATGGGTTGTTGATTGATGCTCGCCATCCTAGGGGACTCAAAGGAGCAATAGATGCAAAGCTCAAGGAGAGGGACACACCACCTCATTTGACTAGAACAACAACAACTCCTACAAAGCTTAAAGGAGGAGGTTGGAGGACTGGTGATGATGAGAGTACAAAGGAGAAAGGAAGTAGAAAAGGAGGCAGATAAGAGAGAGGAAAGTGAAGAACAACAGACCAATAGAAGTAGGAAGGAGAAGACAGAGGGGATATGGCAGCCTGCCTACTGTCGAGAGCCACGAATTGCAGATGCAGAGGTGCCATATCATGTCTTGCAAAGGATACTAGAGGTGGAAGTGCCTAATATCTGAATTCGAGACCTGTTGGCACTCAGTGGAGACTTGTGACAGGAGATAGTGGACCAGACATGTATGCAAAACAAGATGCCAGCAGTTGGAGCTACCTTAGCCACTATGCCCAGGACCCTACTAGAGTTTGCAATACCACTGCGAGAGGTGGAGATGGTAGTTATGGAGAGACAATAAGAGTTGGGTATAAGGGGACAGCCTGAGATCGCTTAGATAACCTGGTAGGGTTTACATTATCTAGTGTTCCCACGGATCCTCGGAGTCTGTGGTCTATAGTTCCCTTCCTTCTAGTTTGGATCTCCATCATAGTACTACATAGCTATATCTGGTAGTGTAGTTATTATTGTCCTGATGTTAGTGGCCATAGCGACTGGTGCACAGACCAGGCTAGTCTAGTATAAGTAGCTAGTGATGTATGGTAGAATACCTTACCTTAACAATGATTGAAGCTCCTAGGCTATTTATTGCCTCTTCTTAAGACGCCTGCTTTACTATACTGTAGTATGACTGGGTGCCTCACCAAGCGTGCCCCTTACATTGGGGTTGTTAGATGAGGGGTCAGAGATTGTGATTGTTTGAGAGGACCTATGTGATGAGCTGGGGTTAGAGGTAAACAGAAAGAGAAGAATAACGATGCAAACAGTGAATGGAGGAAAAAAGGAGTTACAGGGATGTGTGGAGTACTTGGAATTGAAAGTGGAAGGGGTAAAAACATATGCACATGTGTTTGTGGTGCAGTCAGCACTGTACCGGTTGTTACTGGAAAGACTGTAGCAAAAGGGTATGAAGCTGGGGAAGATCGAGTGAGCAAATGGTAGTATGGAAGTGGAAATTTTGGATCCGGGGGATGAAAGAAGATGGGTATTAGTACCAACAAAGGAAAGGGTTAGGGACAGGTTGAGGAATGGGATGTTAGTGGTGAGAGGTAAAGATGGAGAAGGATGAATAACAAGAGGAGAGGATGATTCTCTTACGGAGGTGGTCCTCGCATTGTCCTTTATATACAATAGTGTGGCACAGTGCCTAGCATATAAGAGGGTAGCTGTAAAGGTCTGACTAGTGCCAGGAATGATGCTATCAGGCATAAGGATTGTGAGACAGTTTCCAGAAGATCCTCTAGAGATCTTACCATCAATATCTCCATACCTACTCTTGTTTGTGCTGGGGATCTATCTAACAAAGAAGAGAATGGAGGGCATAGTACTGTTGTCTAATGCTTTCTTGTGGCCAGATGAGAGGCAGCTAGTGGCGCAGGTGCTGTAGTTGAATGAAAAGGGTTTAGCATGGAATGAGACAGAGAAAGGGAGGTTTCATGAGGATTATTTCTCACTGGTGAAGATCCTGGTGAAAGGGGAAAAAGAGGATTTAACTGTGACAAGCAAAGGTAAGTAGTGGTGACAGTCCTCAATCATGTGCTAAAGGGTTTGTGGGGAGAAGGAGAAAGCAAGGGTATTAGAAAGAAATTAAAAAGTGAATACACAGCTTATTTAGAATCTAATTATAGAAGGAATGATGGGAGCTCAATCTAGATCCTATCTGCATGGTGTTCCTTAAGTGTCCATCTTTATACACTGTAACAAGCTCACTAGTAGAAGAGTCAGTAAACCACTCATGAACCTTACTACACTCAATCAAGCTCTCATCCATACCTCCACACCAAACCTTATGGGTGTGATATGATCTGAGTCGATGATTAGCCAGGCTTTTCAGGCCTGCTACTCCATAGAAGGTTGTTCAAGCAACTATTGTGTCTTGTCTCATAAAAGAGTAGGGTATATGGTAGGAAACATTCACCAACTCAACCTCTTACCAAAATCACCTCTTACACACTCAAGAGAATCATATTTACAACCTCAAGAGCTTCTGAGATAAAGACAAGAGCCAAGGAGGCTCTCCCCATCAATCTCCACTCTGAGGAATATATTAGAATATTACAAATGTTAGAGACTCAATTAAAAAGAAATAAAAAAGGAAACTCTCTATTCTACTACTCTCCCTTGCGTCTCCTCTATGACACCACTATGTGGCCATCACAGCCATCACCTTCCTGTCCTCTATACCTTCTAGACATGACTATATGATCCTGCTCTACCTCTATACTTTACTCCTGCCCACTATTCCCCGAACCCCAAACCGGCTTCCTTCTACTCCAAATACGGTCTAGAAACACATGTCAGTGTGTCCAAGCATCAGTGATACAATTGTTGTCTGGTGGCATGTCCATTTCTTGACTGAGTCCAGCAGTGACGGAATTACTAGTCACTGATAGACTTTTGATCTGCCATCTTGGCATCATATTAGTTTAAGTCTGCTCTAGATCAAAATTATCTCACATTCCAAAGATATCTCTGAGCTTCTGATTTCTCGAGCTTCAACATTGATAGTCTATATCTAAGCAACCTGATGCTAGCTCATCAGTCTTGCCTCCCAAGGTATATGCTATTCTAGCATGTGGCAGCTTGGTTACTACCTAAGAGAAGTACCCAATCTTAGGTCTAGATTATGTCTGTGGCTTATAGAAGGTCTCTAGAGTGGATTCCAATAGTGAAATCCAGGGGTATAAAGTATATCCTATGCTACATTTCCACAGAAAATTCTCTAGTAGCATAGTACTGGTACAAGAACATGTGCCATGGGCATGGAAAACATTGTCAATCCCCCTAGGAATCTGTGAAAAGGTGATTGAGCTTATTAGAAGGAAGGTTGACTCAGGGGTATATAAAACATCATACAGCTCCTATCATCATTAATGGTTTACAGTGGCAAAGAAAGATGGAAATTTACGCATTGTTCACAATCTTACCCTACTCAATGCCATCACTGTTCACGATTCTCAAGAGCCACCACTTGTCTATCTATATACAAAGCAATGTTCAGCAAGATCAATATACTCGGGACTAGACCTCTTTGTAGGGTACGACCACCACACATTAGCAGAGGAGTTAAGGGACTACATAACCTTCAATACTCCCCTAGGCACTATGCACCTTACAGTGTTTCCTCAAGGTTGAACAGGATTGGTCAGTATCTTTTATAACAATGTCGCATTCATCCTCCAGCACAAGACAGACAAAGTGCCAAACTTCCTAGATGACATCACATTATTGGGACCAAAAACACAATATAAAGGGAAGAACGGTACTTATGAAGTGCTTTTGGCGAACCCAGGGATCTGCCGCTTCGTCTGGGAGCATGCAGTCAACTTGAACCACATCCTTCACTGCCTTGTGCATGCGGGAGCAATAGTTCTGGCCAAGAAACTGTAGTTATGTCAACCGGAAATCATCATAGTAGGGAGGAAATATACGTACAAGAGACAGAAACCAGATGCTATGACTGTAGAGAAGGTGTTGAAGTGGCCCAAATATAAGAATGTGTCAGAGGTAAGGGGTTTCCTGGGGATGGCAGACACAGTGCAGAATTGGATAAGAGGGTTTGCAGAGGTAGCAGACCCATTGACAAAGTTGATGAAAGTGACGAAAGGGGAGTTCTTTTGGGAGGAGGAACAGAAGTTAGCGATGGAGGAGATGAAAGAGAGGGTAGCTACATGTGAAGTAATTCAACCAATTGATCATTCCCTCCTGTTTGAAGTAATCCTCTCCATTGACATGTCTGTCATTGCAGTAGAATTCATATTGGCCCAATGAGATGCAAAAGGATGGTGACGACCTGCAAAATTTGGATCAATTGCATAGAACAAACAGATCTCAGAGTACTTACAGTTGAAATTGGAACTGTATGGGCTATTCCAAGCCCTGAATGTAACAAAGCTTTGGTTGATTGGGGTGAAAAAGCTAGTGGTGGAGATGGATGCTCAGTACATAAAGGGAATGTTAAACAAACCAGACCTATACCCCAATGCAGCTATGAATAGGTGGATTGGGGTGATCCTGATGTTTGACTTCGAGTTGGTGCATGTGCCAGGAACAAAACACAAGGGGCCCGATGGACTATCAAGGAGAAGGGTAACAGATAGCAAGGAAGAGGAGGAAGGCATAGAAGAGGCAGAGGGCTGAATAAATGAGATAATTGGTACTGGTGTATGGGTGGCAAGTGGGTTCATTGAAGGGAATAAGAACTTGACATTAAGCATGGGGAAGGACGTATGATGCGACGAGGACACCGCCTTAGAAAAAAAGGAGAATGAGAGGTGGGATAAATGGAACAAGCTGATGCAGTCGAGAAAGGTAAAGGAGGGAATGAGCAGGAGGGAAAAGGAATTAAGGGAGATTAGAAATTTTCTGGAGATGATGAAAATGCTAGAGAAACTCACAGAGAAGATCAAGCGACAGTTCTTCCAGCATACAAGCAAGTTTTTCCTCAAAGGTGGCAAGATGTGGTGACAAGAACATTAAGGTTGACATCAACAAGTAATAGAAAGGTATGAGAAACATTACCGGCTACTGATTGAGGCACATGATCAACTGGGTCACAAAGGCTTCTATGCTACTCAGCGAACCTTGAGCAACCGTTTCTGGTGGCTGACACTCAATGCCAACATACTATGGATCATTTCGATATGCTACCAATACCAGGTGCTGTCTCTCAAACATGTAATTCTACCTCCGACAATCCAAGTACCTGCACTACTTTTTCACAAGGCTTATGTCGACACAATACACATGCCACCTTCACAGGGATACAAATACCTTGTTCAGGCCCATGACTCGCTTACTGGTTGGCCAGAATGGAGGGCATTAACTCGCAAAACTGGTAGGACACTGGGCCAGTTCATCTTTGAGGAATTACTCTGTCGATAAGGTGGACTAAAAGAGATCGTTACAGATAATGGGACTCTGTTTGTGACTGCTCTGGAATGGATTGCAACTCAATATCACATCCATCATATTAGGATTTCAGCTTACAACTCCCAAGCAAATGGAGTTGTCGAGACTATATACCAGATGATCAGGGACAATTTAGTAAAGATGTGTGCAGGAAATATTAAATGATGGTATGAGTATGCACTATATGCATTCTGGGCAGATTGTGTCATGACTAGGAAGGCGACTGGACTGACGCCATACTACGTGGTACATGGAATTGAACCCCTGCTTCCATTTGACATTACAGAAGCTACTTTCCTCATAGCTTCTATCCTCATGCCTCTATCAATGGCAGACCTCCTTGCAGTTCATGCTTGCATGCTCCAGAAGCACGATGAGGATTTAGCCAAGATCTATGAATGTGTTCTGACCGCTTGTTATGCTTCTACATGAGATTTTGAAAGAAAAAATGCAAATAAAGTCTACAACTATGATTTCAAACCTAGAGAGTTAGTTCTGGTCTTAAACAAACAGATCGAGCCTGAGATTGGTCGTAAGTGCAAACCTCGTTACCTTGGGCCCATAGCAGTAGTTTGGAGGTCAAGAAATGGTGCTTATATTCTGGTGGAGGTCAACAGAATGGTATCACATCTTAAGTTTGCAGTCTTTTGTCTTATTTCTTATTACCCTCACTCTCGAATGTACCTCAAAATCACGGAGTTTGTGGATAAGAAAGATATTGATGAGGAGGAAGAAGAAGAAGAGACTGTTGAGGACATGATGATGGGGATCAAAGAGAATTGATCACTAAACAAATGTGATAGCAAATGAGAATTCAAAAGATCCCCGAGATGTCTCACAATTGTGTGCTAACAAGTAGGCACTGGGGAAATGATCAAATATAAAAAGAGAGCTTGGGAATAGGGGAAATAATGGGGTACAACTCAAAAGACCAAAAGAAACAATAATAAAGTATTTAAGAATCCACTCAAGGTAGATCTCACTGTAATAGGATCTCTAAGATACGCGTTTGTCTTGCATCGTGACACTGCTGTCCTTATCTAGTCTAGTAGTCTGGCTTGCCATCGATACAGCAGAACTACCTAGAACTCCTGTGCCATCGTATGGGCTCTTTTTCAGCTGACCGTACAACTGGAAGCCGACTCCAATGACACGTAGCGAGCTATTAACTCCTAGTATAAGCAAATGCCCAAGTTGTCAGCATCTAAAGTCCAATGACCAGAATTAAGCCAACTGTCTCTTTGTTCAGAGTTTGACAAAGAGAACTCGATGGAGTTCTTGCTTATTTCTCTACTACTTATACATTTTACTACTGTGGCTATGCGCTTACTCTTCTACGGTCCTCATGTTACTCTAGTCATGTGACACACTGTGACTGTGACCTGTGATGTGACCATCCATGACCATCTGTCACACCAATTGTGACACTGTGACAAAGTCACGTGATACTCTCCTGTGCTCTATCTTGTAGTTATAAGTCCAATAAGAAAAGAAAAGAAAAGAAATATAAATAATGACTTAGCCATTTTGCTAAGTCATGACACAAGTCTGGGGCTCGAATTCCCATCGAGGGAGAGGTTTGGGGGGTTTTTAGAAAGTAAAGTAGAACACTTAGAAAATATGAAACTTAGTCACTCAAAATAGCTGTTAAGCTCTAGAGCAACAGAGAGGGATGATAGTGGGAGTATGATGCTTGAGTTCTCTTCTGTGCTCTAGAGTATTTTATTATGATTACAAAGCAAAGAGACAACAAAGAAAGTGAGACAAAGAAAACCTCTGAATTTCCAAACATAGCAAGGCCGCAATGATAAGACGGCGCCTCTCCCGAACACTGGCTAACTACTCTCCACTCTTCTAGTCCTACTCTGGAAACCCTCCCTCGTATGATGGTCGGATCTTGAGCCTCTTGATGGGCTGTAGGCAGAGACAGCAGTCTTGAGCCATCTTGCTCTCAAGCACGTTTCTTTTATCTAGCCTTCCTGCTACTTTTCTTCTCTGCTTCCCTGTTCTTCTCTTTACCTCTTCTATGTCTTCTTACTCTCCTGTATTCCAATTTCCTTCTACTGCCATTGCGAGGCAACTCCACGGTGGCTTGACTCTCTTGATCTTGCTATAATTAGCCATCAGTGATGATGGCCCAAATCTGATCGTAACTCTTCTATAAATAACGCTGCCAGCTGTTGAGGTATGATGTTGCTTGGGTCATGTTAACCTGTCTAAGTTCGCTTCTATTCTCCAGAGCACTTCTAGAAGGGAAATCTGTCGGAAATCCAATATGGGGCACCTGGGCAAGCATCTATGAGGTGTATGTAGCGGTGGTCACAGCCACTACTCTGCTACTCAAGCTAGATGCTCGAGTCCACGACTGGGCATCTAGGGAATATCTCTAGGAGGGCCAAGCTCTTCTCTTGAGCCAGTTATGCTAGTTAACAATCCTCAGTTATCATTTATGCGACCCAACACTCCGACATCTGCTCCACCAACAACTCAATCAAAAATGCCTTCGAAAACCCAGATGCCAACACCCCTTAGCCTGAGCGCACCTAAGTGGGATGGACAAACAAAGATGCTCAGGAGTTTTCTCAGAATTGTAGAACAGCTTTTTAGACTTGTAGAAATATCAGATGATAGACAAAAACTCAACTGGCTGATAAGCTATGTTGAGGCAGATATAGCCGACCAATGGTCGAGCTTCCCAGAATTCGAGACTGGACCTTGGAACCAGTTTCTAGATCGTCTGAAGATAGAATATCCAGAGCTTACGAGCGAAGAACAAGGGACGATGGGACAACTGCACAGGTTATGCAGAGAGTACTCAGACATCTCCTTGTTAGATGAAGAACGGCTGATGGAATTCAAACAGCAGTTTATGTATGTCACCCAGAAATGTTTGAAACCCCCAGCCATTACTAGAAACTGAGAGCTCATTGAGCTCTTTGTCATATCTTTAGATAACTCGTTTCAAGATGCTCTGAATGCCAGATTAAGCATACAGAGTACCCTGAAGGTAGACGCACTAGGGAGGAGTCGTATGGAAGACCCCTATGATCTAGAGCATGTTATTCAGAAGGCGGTAGATCTAGTCAGTGGAAAGACAATCACTCAGGCACTCAAACACACCCTGACGATCATGTCTAGAAATAATAAGATAAACCCAGAGTCTAGAGAACAAGTATCATTTTCTAAAGAAGAATCAGTTAGAAAGATAGAGCCTAATGCAGATGTAGAAAGTTTGCAACAGGAGATTAATACTTTGAAGACAATGTATGAGATACAAGAAAAGACTAGAGAAAGGCATGAGAAAAGCGTGTAAGGTGCTCTAGATAGTATCCGTACACTGATCCAGACTCAGGGTCAGACGCAGAAAGAAATAGGAAGGCTATCAAATAGATATGGATCTGGACCATTGCAGACAGGGCTGTCAAGGCCTCCTAGAAAATGTTTCTACTGCTTTGAACCAGACCACTTGTTCCTTTTCTGTCCAGCTAAGACAGAAGATGAGAGGAAAGGTTTAATTCTGGTAGATAAATTTACCGTCAGATTTGCAAATGGAGAGCCCATTTCAACAGAACATAATATGTCCATTAAGAACTATGTCAGAAAATACCTACCATCCTCCATTGCAGTAATGATGTGGGGAGATCCAGAACTAGAAATCTGCAGTGTGTAGGATCAGGAACCCAACACTAGGGGAGTTGTCATATCACCTCAGCCAGTAAGGCAGCAAGTGGAAATGCAATCTAGATTGAATGGCCGACCAGAAGAGCTATCCCAACTAAGAAAGAAAGTTGGTAGTCTTGAGGTCATGTTACAGAAAATGAGCCTAGAGAGAGAGCCGACTCCAGAACCAGAAGAAGAGGACATAGAGTCGTTCTTGAAGAGAATGGCTGCTGAGTACGTCCAGACAAGAAAAGACCCCATAACTAAAAAGAGATCAGGTTTTTAGAGCCACCAATAAAGAAACCCCCCTTTGAAAAACAGGTTCGCTTTCAAGGTGGTAAGGTTTTGGAGGTGAATAAACAGAATCTAGATGAGGATTCCTTCTTATCTACAGACACAGAAGAAGGGACTCGTAGTAGAATTAGGACATCGACTACAAGTCAGAAGCATGAGTTCCCTTATCGCAAGGTACCCACCCAAGTACCAGTAGTCGATGTCCCGCCACTCCCAGCCAAATACTTTAGGCAGATTCCTAGAAAAGATTTACCCCTAAAGAATAAGGCACCGATTGAAGAGAGAGTAAAGGCAGAAGATATATTGAATAGAATGTTAGAAGGAGAAATAAAAGTTACCCCCAAAGAGTTATGGGCCATCGCACCAAAATTATGCGCAGCTCTAAAAGAGATCCTTACAAGTAAGTGATCTGCTAGAGAAGAACCTAATCAAGATCTAGAAATAGATAATGATTGACCCCAACAGAAATTGGTTTCTGTCAATAGCCTAGAAAGCCCTGAAAAGAGATAAGAAATAATTGAGATCAAAGATGGAGAAGTGGTGGAGGTGTGGGCTGTGGCTGACCCAGTCCTACAATTTTTAGAGAAGTTGAGGCCAGAAGAGCAAGACTGTCATGTTTTCACTTTAGAAGAGAAAGAGAAATTAGAGAAGTCAGCTCCGGACATGGCCCACCTTAGAGTGGTACCAGCCATTGTTAATGGAATCGGTGAAAAAGAGGTATTGTTAGATAGTAGTTCTCAGATTGTATCAATGACCAAGAGGGTCGCTGCAGCAAATGAAGTCGCTTGGGACCCAAATCTTAGCATCCAAATACAGAGTGCAAATGGGTCACTTTCTAGAACCTGTGGACTAGCTAGGAATGTGCCATTCACCTTAGGAGGAGTGACAGTACTGTTACAAGTCCATATTATGGAGGAGGTGCCTTACACAGTATTGATGGGGCGTCCTTTTGACTCTATTATGGAAAGTAGAATTATAAATGATTGAGAAGGAAACCAGACAGTTTGTATCACCTGTCCAAACACTGGAACAATGGTAACAATACCAACTTATAAAAGAGGGGCCCTACCTAGAAGGGTAGACGGCCTGGCAAATTTTTGGTAAACCTCGAGGAGTCTGAGACGCCCCACAGAGGAAAGGTTCCTTGTATAATCAGTCTAGATTGTAACAGGAACCCTTTTGTCAGTGAGGTGTTGCCCATAGAAGGAAATGAACTAACTCTGGATGAACTAAGAATACTATACTTAGAAAAGAGTATAGAGTTCTTGAAACAAGAGGATAGCTTGCTTCTAGACTGACTTCTACAAGAGATAAAGATGCCAGAAACCCATAGACAATAGGTAATGTCAGTTGAAGAAGGATTGGATAACCTAGACGAACCCACCCAGAAAGTAGACTGTTTTGCAAAGAAATACAAGCCAGTCACACTAAAGGTGAAGCCAGTACTGGGGACATTACCAGAAAGGTTTAGAATCACTAGAGAGATAATAGGAGATCCATTGAAGAATATGCCCAGACTACTGGAATGACCACCTGAGTTCCAGACAAAGGAGCGCTACAATCTAGACCGTAAAGAAAAGCTAGATGTCATACATCCAGCAGGATTTCTGTGGCCAGAAGAAAGAAAGCTGATGCATTGGTTAGTAGCAGAACAAAATGAAGCCTTTGCATGGGACGACACAGAGCAGGGAAAATTCAAGGAGGAGTTTTTCCCACCAGTTGAGATACCTACAGTGGCCCATATTCCGTGGGTAGAGAAACCATTTAGAATTCCACCAGCAATATATGAGAAAGTATACAAGATGATCAAAAGAAAGATAGATGCTGGAGTATACAAGCCCTCTAATTCATCATATTGATCTAGATGGTTTTGTGTAATAAAGAAAGATGGGAAAAGTCTCAGAATTGTCCATAGCCTAGAACCACTGAACAAAGTGACTATAGCTTACTCAGGGTTGCCTCTGGCAACTGAAGAGCTAGCTATGCACTTTGCAGGAAGAGCCTGCAGTGGTATATTAGATCTATATGTCGGATACAACAAGAGAGTACTGGCAGAAAGATTTAGAGACTTGACAACATTTCAAACACCATTTAGTGCACTTAGATTAGTGACTCTACCTATGGGGTGGACGAACTCAGTACCTATATTCCATGATAACATGACATACATATTACGTCAAGAGATTCCAAGATATACCTTACCATATATTGACAACGTTCCTATAAGAGGACCGGAAACTAGATATGAACTACCAGATGGTAGTGTAGAGACTCTAGAACAAAACCCAGGGATATGGAAGTTTGTTTTTGAACATCTAGAAACAGTTAATAGAATTCTACAGAGAATGAAATATGCTAGAGGGACGTTCTCTGGTCCCAAGACAACGATCTGTAGTGATAAAATCACTATAGTGGGTTTTGAGTGCTCATATAAAGGTAGATGACCTACTAGTGATACAATCAGGAAGATACTGTGTTGGGGGGCCTGTGAAGATACCACAGACGTAAGGGCCTTCCTAGGAACAGCAGTACAGTGTAGAAATCACATACCTAATTTCATAACAGTAGCCACCCCTTTATATGAGATAGTAAAGAAGAATATGACGTTTGAGTGGGGACCTATACAGCAGAAAGCGCAATAAGACTTGAAGATACTTATAGAAGAGTGTTTTCATACCAGAAATCCAAAGTTTCCAAGTGATCAGCCTCTAGTTTTGGCAGTTGACACATCTTGGAGAGCAGTAGGATATTATATTTATCAGAGGGACAAAGAAGATCCCAAAAAGATTCACTATGTGAAGTTTAATTCACTATTAATGAACCCAAGACAACAGAGATACTCTCAGCCCAAAAGAGAACTGTGTGGGCTAAGACGAGCTCTAGAGCAAGAAATTTATCTGTTCAGAGGATGCAGAAACTTTATTGTGAAGACAGATGTGAAGTATCTAATGGGTATGTTGAATAACCTAGGGAAAATGCCTAATGCGACTATAAACAGATGGGTGGACTATATCCGCACTAACTTCTTTTTTGAGATTGTACATAAAAAGGGAAAGATGTTTGGACTGGTGTTATGCCATACAAACATTTAGGCAAAATAAGTGACATTTTACACCTTAATAATGAGAATAACCAGCTCGAGAGATGAGTTCGGCCTCCCAGAGATATCCATTAGATGCCCAGTCGTGGACTCGAGCACACTGCTTGAGTAGCAGAGTAGTGGCTGTGACCACCACTACATACACCTCATAGAGATTGTCCAGAGAATTTCATAACAGAT
>Ga0153958_1000131_pt1 | contig 16147 bp, 17 predicted proteins | sample TSFL042MetaG_FD_104719 | JGI IMG/M metagenome (GOLD analysis project Ga0153958, IMG submission 104719) | Attine ant fungus gardens microbial communities from Florida, USA - TSFL042 MetaG | ecosystem: Host-associated > Fungi > Mycelium > Unclassified | place: USA: Florida, Wekiwa Springs... | reverse complement strand
TTTATGGTAACAGGAGCGCACCCGACGATACCCCTGGATATAGTGGAGGCCACATGGCTAGTGAAATACCCAGAGAGGATGATCTCGAGTGCAGAATTGATAGGATTGCGAGCACTAGCCCTGGCTAAGCATGCAGAGCATGTAGAAGAAATGAGACAGAGAGTCTCGAGAGAAAAGATTCAGAGGACACTACAACTCAAAAGTGACCTCCAACATAAGATAAAAGAATTTAACTTGAAACTGGGGAGCTTAGTGCTGGTCAAGAACTCGGCCATTGAGCTCTCGGCAGACAGGAAGATGAAGCCTCATTACTTAGGACCCATGGTAGTGATCAGATGTCTTAGAGGAGGAGCCTTTATATTGGCAGAATTGGACGGAGCAGTTTGGCAAAATAGGGTAGCGGCTTTTAGGGTTGTACCTTATCTTGCAAGGAAAGAGATCTCTTATAACAAAGAAGTCAAGCAGCTCCTGGACGCACCAGAAGAGAGTATTTGTCATCTCGAGGAGAAGATGAATACTTCAGACTTAGACAAGCCACCAAGCATGGAGGAAAACACAGAAACCTGATATATTGGAAACGAAAATAATGGCAAGAACAATGGAATAGGACAGAGACAGAACTATTTAGTATTTCTCAGAAGGACGAGACCTCTTGTCCTCCCAGATTTGATAGATATGCTCAAATTCCGACATGGCGTCGCGGTATGACTTAGTCACGAATTCGAGGTCCTGGATAGACTGAAGGACGTGATTACTGGCCGCGGCAAGAGTTATGTCGAGGGCGTTTAAGCCGATCATGTAGCAAATATCAGTGTGCAAACCCAAGCCAGGTGGATAAAGCTTGAGGATTGCCTCGAAGGAAGCTTGAGCTAGAAATCATGAGATATAAGTAGAACAGAATAGGGGGACAGATTAGAAACAAAACAGAGAAAGAGGAGAGAATACTGCTCACCTTGACTGACCAGCTCGGCAATACCGCGAGGATTGGCAGTCTAGGAAGAGAGGTAGTTAGAAATAGGAGTCGGCAGAGATAAAAACATAGAGCCTACCTTAGCCTGGAATGCTTTAGGTTTAGGGGACTTAATAATAAAGCGAGGGAATTTAAGAACCTTGCGGGGAGGGGTAGACGAACCAGAGATAGGAGCAGACGTCGGTTTGGAAGATACAGTGTTCGCATCGTCGTCCACCTGCATAGGACCCTAACAAAAGAAGAAGCAATCAGAAAACCAATAATAAGAGAGATAATAAAAGGAATGTACAGGACTGGAATTACGAGAAAGAAGGGCCGAGGGGACATTGTTCTCAGAAGCAAGCATAATTACCTCGACCTTGTGTTCATCATCGGTGTGGCCGTCAGTGGCAGCGGCTGGGGAAGGGAGACCCTGGATATGGGAACACTGAAGATAAATAACCAATACTGCATAAGAAAGAAGAAAATGGGGTGTATCTTAGAAGGGATAGTCTCAGAAGGAGTCCTGTCTGGAGCAGGATGCTTGGTAGCACTAAACTGGAGCTCAGGAGACAGAGACAACGAGATAACAAGAAAAAGACAGACACGGATGGTTTCTCATGTTAGGCTAAGAAAGCCTGGATCTGTTTATAAGCGGATGGGAAAACGTAAGTCAGATCATGCTTGCGACGAAAGAGTTCGTAAGCACAGCGAGCATTGACCAAAAGGTGAAGATAATTGCTTCTGGCCAAAGCAGCGGGGTCCCGCGCTAACTGATCCAGATAGACGTGCTGGAAACAGCAGATTAGCACCAAGCATATAAAAAGATCAGAAAAGGAAGAGAACATACCACAGGATCAACGAGAGCATTGACAGCGCACCTAATAGACCCAAGAGTAGATTTGTTGAACTTGAACCACTCGCTGTGGTGGACAACGTTAGAAACAGTATCAGAGAGCTCGACATGAGCATTGACAGTTTCGCCTTTGATCTCAGACATAGGAAGGGAAGCAAGGAGGAAATGAAGGAATAACTGGCTATATAAACCTCCTCGGCCATGCCCCGCTCCAAAGGGGAAGCTCATAGAACTAAAAGAAAGGAAATGCAGACAGAGATTAAATACAACCTAACACGTAATGGAGCTGAAGAGGACCACTATGTGCAGGCACTAGAAAGAAAGAATACATATCGCGAGAGAGATAACTCCATTAGATAATAAGAAGTGTGAGGACACACTAGCTTAAAGTGGGAGAGAGAAAATGGAAATATGCGACTAAAACTGAAGACCAGCAATTTTATGCCAGGTAATTGGAATTACCAGAGAAGTACTGTAAGATACAGGAACAAGAATGGAGCCAAAGGAAGCTCAGAGGACAGAGCAGAGAGACTAGAAAAAGAGACCCATGTATTTTTTGGCTGAACGAAAAGAACATAACTAATACCAGATATTTCAGAAAGTAAAAGAGGACCGGCTAACATAAAGAGTATAGAAAACTAGGATCTAGAGAGCCCTCTCTTTGCCCTTGCTCTTTTTACTTATCTTCTCCTTCTTAATAACGACTTCAGGGGACAGGAAACAAGAAAGAACAAGAGCCTCAGAGATGGCATGCATGTGATGCCATTCTTGAGCCTCAGGGAGGTGGCCATCATAACCGGCAGCCTGGAGAAAAGGCCCAAAGAGGCTATTGATTTTTTGATGAGACTCGAAAAGCTGCTTGGCAGCCTCAGGACCGAAAACCCCATTAAAATTGGAGGAGGCAAGACGAGCGGCCTCAAAGATGGCGATCTGAGCATCAGAATCCACTATGAGACCGCTCCCCACCCAAAAGTCAGGATCTCTCTGATAATAGCATTCAGCGGCGAGTAATTCCTTGGCGAACTCAGAAACGAGGGCTTGATATTGAGAGACAAGGGATTGATAGACCCCTCGAGCATAAGAGATGGAACCCCACATAGATGTGAGAGTCCGAAGACAAGACATAATGTCTAAAAAGAGAAAAAGGATTCCAGAATCAGAAAAATAAAAGGAACAGATGAAGGGGAAGGCTCACGCTGAGTGGAAGCAAAGCTGGGCGCCCGAAGAGACTCTGCATAGAAAAGAGAGACATTGGCTGGCTTTGTATGAGAACAATGTGACGCATGTGCCTTGTTGCACTCGATGCAGGAAAGGCTACCATCAATGGTACCAAGGAGGCGAGATCGCACAGTAGTCGAAGGCCAAATAGGAAGACGGGGACAGGGATGATACTCCTCGGCGCCATGAGCAATACACGAGAGACACTTGAGGTCGCCGACGGGACCCTAGATAAACAGAAAACAGAATAGAATGAGGATAGAAGAAGAGACAAAAAGAAGGGACTTACCAAGTCCTCCATAGAGAGAACCACGAATAAAGTAGGGACCAGATTGAGATAGGGATGGCCCGAGTGCAAACCATAAAGTTGAAAGAGGTCGCGAGCTAGAAAAGAAAAGGAATAATTAGAAAAGGATCAACGATAGAAATAAAAGAAAAAGACTTACGCACTTTATTGCAGCGAGGTTTTTTAGAAGGAAAAGACATGGCAGGAGGCACCTCCTCGCGTTGACTCCGTTTACGAGAAGGACCTGGGATGGGCTGGATAGAAATGGTCGGATTGTGATGGTGCACAGGCGCAGAAACAGTTAGACCATTGGAGCAGGAGACATGGATGGAGGGTGGAACTGGCGTTAAGAGATTCAGGAACGACATGACACTGAGTCTTGACCTGTCAAGAGTGAGAAGGACAAGGGACGCGAGAAGAGGAAGCCGGCAAAGGCCCTCTAGAAACAAAGGCAATCCCTTCGTTGGTCTCGGAGACTAGCTTGTCAACCTCAGGATCATCGGGGATTTCAATGACTGAGGGAATGGCAGGAGAAGATAGTAAAAGTGGGACACAGTCAGGAAGAGGGAGAAGCTCCTCAAACACAGCAGCAGAAAGCATATAAGAGGGCGCCGCAGGAAGAGCGAGAGCTATAGGAAAGACCATAGAAAGATCAGATATTAGAAAACAAGGAGCAAGAAAAAGAGTAAAGAAACACACCTGGAGAACTCAGAGAGGCTTCGGCCCGAACCACTTCAGCTACCGCAGTCTCATCAGAAATAAACTGGTCTGCAGGGATAGAAGCAGATACGGAAGAAGGCGGGGATGCAGCTGGAGAACCCGGAAGGGTAGCAGCAGTATCGGCAGGAGCAGAAGCAAAAACTGCTACGGCTATAGAAAAGAGGAAATCGTGACACAAACGGAAAATGCGCTGAAGCTCCCCAGAGAGATAAGAGACCAGAGCATCACATTGCTTGCTAGGAGGGTCCTCGAACAGTCCTCTAATGTGTTGTCAAAGTTTGTCTTGCTGTAAGAGCAGCCAATCGTATTCAGCGGCAATAGACATAGAACTATGGAAAAGAAAAAGAAAAGAGGTGCGCTAGATATATAAAGCAGGATGATCTGCAGAAGCAGCTACTTACGCGGAGCTAGGCAAGCATTGTGCCTAATCGAATAGGCAGGACGTGGAAGATATGGCCTTCAGAAGGCAATATAAAAGAGAATGAATAAGATTATGGGGTGACAAGGAATATGTCAACCAAGATCACAGAATTACCAGATAAAGAAAGAAGAAGACAGGTGTCAGACCAAAAGAGGCAGGTGCCAAAAATAAAGAATCTATTAAGAAAACGGATAAGTCCACATACTGAATAGCACGCGAGAACGTCAATAGAATAAGAGATGCAGTAACTCTGAAAAAGGGGAACTGTCAAGGATAATCTAATGAATAGTGCCCAGGAATGTTGGGAGCTAGGAATTACAAGAAAATCACAAAGTCAAGAGTGCGAGCGAATCCACTCAAGGGCAGACGTATAGAGAGAAGGGCTTATCCTCATTGGGGTACAAGCTAGAAGAACAGCCTGCGGGCTGGAGGTTCAATATACAGATCCTAATACAGGACATACTGGGTTGCCAGATAAATGAGAAGACGACTGAGGGCAGTCATTTATAGTAGAGGGGAGATGTTACGCTGTACAAATCTTTAGGCAAATTAAGTGACATTCTACACCTTAATAACAGGAATAACTAGCTCAAGAGACAAGCTCGGCCTCCCAGAAACGTTCCTCTAAATGCCTAATTGTGGACTTGAGCATCTAGCTCGAGTAGCAGGGTAGTGGCTGTGACCACCGCTACATACGCCTTATAGACGCTTGCCCAGGCACCCCGTATTGGATACCTAATGGATCTCCCTTCTAGAAGTGCTCTTGAGGACAGAAATGAATTTGGGACGGACTATGCAATCCAAACGACGTCATGCCGTAGCTGCCAGAGGGCCTATTTAAAGAACAGTTACAATCAGATGTGGGCCATTATCATGGATGGCTAATTATAACGAGATCAAGAGAGTCATACCATCGCAAAGTCAGCTTGTAGTGGAGGTAGGAGGAAACCGGAAGGTAGAAGAGTGAGAAGTGCATCACAGAGGTAGGAGGAAGGAATGGGAAGCTGAGAAGAGAGGTAGTAAGGAGATTAGATGAAGGGAATGTGTGCAAGAACAAGACAGCTCAAGACCGCCGTCTCTGTCTATGGTCCGTCAAGACGCTCAAGGCCCGACCATTGTGCGAGAAAGGGTCACCAGAGTAGGATTAGGGTGTTTGGGAGTGGTTAGTCGGTGTCCGGGAGGAGCGCCATACCATCATTATGGCCTTGCTAGAATTAGGAATTCAGAGGTTTTCTTTGTCTCACTTTCTTTGTTGTCTTTTTGCTTTGTAATCATAATAAAATACTCTAGGGCACAGGAGGGGAATCAATCATATACCCCCATTATTATCCCTCTTTGTTGCTCTAGAGCTTAATAGCTATTCTTGAGTGACTGAGTTTTTAGTTGTTCTGTGTGTTCTAGCTTCTTTTCTAAAAACCCACCCAAACTCTCCCTCGACGGGAATTTGAGCCCCAATGGACTTGGGCATTTGCTTATGCTAAAAGTTAACAGCTCGCTACGTGTCATTGGAGTCGGCTTCCAACTGTACAGTCAGTTGAAGAAGAGCCCACACGACGTCACAGAAGTTCTAGGTAGTTCTGCTGTATTGATGGTGAGCCAGACTACTAGACTAGGTAAGGGCAGCAGTGTCACGACGCGAGATGAACGCACGTCTTAGGGATCCTATTATGGTGAGATCTATCTCAAGTAGACTCTCAACTTGTTATCATTGTTCTTTTGGTTTCTTTTGGATTATATTCTACCCTTCTCCCCATTATAAAGCTCTCCCTTTTCTATTTGATTATCTCCCCAGTGCCTACTTGTTTAGCACACAACTGTGAAACATCTCAGAGATTTGCTATTCCCATTTGTTGTCACCCTTGTCTCAAGATCAAATTCCCTTTGATCCCCCATCAACGTGCTCAAGAGCAAGATAACTCGAGATTGCCATCTTCTTCTATGACCTAGCAAGAGGCTTGAGAACTATCTATCATGTGAAGGAGGATTCCTGGAGTAAGGTTAGAGAATTGGAGAGTAGTTACTGAGTGTTTGGGAGAGATACTGCCTCATTACATTAGTTTTACTATGTTTGGAAATTTGGAGGTTTTCTTTGTCTTACTTTCTTTGTTGTCTTATTGCTTTATAATCTTAATAAAATACTCTAGGATACAGAAGGGAACTCAAGCATCATACCTCCATTATTATCTCTTTCTATTGCTCTAGAGCTTAATAGCTATTTAAGTGACTAAGTCTCTATTTTTCTGAGTGTTTTTCTCTATTTTCTAAAAACCACCAAACCTCTCCCTCAAACAGGAATTTGAGCCCCAATGGACTTGGGCATTTGCTTATGCTAGAAGCTAACCACTTGCTACATGTTTTTGGAGTCAGCTTCCAGTTGTATGGTCAGCTGAAGAAGAGCCTACATGATAGCATGGGAGTTCTAGATAGTACTGCTGTATCAATGGCAAGCCAGGCTACTAGACTAGGTAAGAGCAGTAGTATCATGATGTAAGACAAACACGTGTCTTAGAGATCCAATTATAGTGAGACCAACCTCGAGTAGATTCTTAAAAACTTTATTATTATTTCTTTTGGTTATTTGAATTTTATTCCCCCTATTCCCCCTGTTCTTAAGCTCTCTCTGTTATTTGATTATCTCCCTAGTGCCTACTTGTTTAGTGCACAATTAGTGAAACATCTCAGAGATCCCTTTTTTTTCTATTTGTTATCACTTTTGTTTTGTGATCAACCTCCTTTGATATCCATCATTGGCTTGATGTACAAGTCATTCTCTCTAATCTCTTCAATATTTCTTTTACTATCTCATTGTGTCCTTCTTCTGTCTCTGTCCCTACTAATATATCATCTATAAATGCTACAACTTTTCCTTCATTAATTAAATCTCTCAGGATTTCATTTATCATTGCCTGGAATATGGCTGGTGAATTTGTCATCCCAAAAAACATTACTGTTGGTTTGAAAGAGCCTATATATGTTGTAAATGCTCCTTTCTATTCATTGTCCTCTTTGATCCTCATATTATTGAACCCCTACCTAAGATCCATTTTAGTGAATACTTTCTTGCTATCCATATTATTGATTAACTCTGTGATTAATAATAGTGGGTAATTATTCTTCACTGTCTGGCTATTTAGGTTATAATAGTCCATAACCATTCTTTTCTTTCCATCTTTCTTGCCTATAAAGAACATTGGTGACATTTGAGAGGATTTTATTGGTCTAATATACCCCTTTCTTAATTGGTCTTCTACAAAATTCTGGAATTCTTCCCTTCTGTTTTTGGACAGAGAATAAATCTTTCCTTTTCATGGTATAAACATATCTTTGAGATCTATGGCATAATCCCAAACCTTTCTCATTGGCATTCTTTCTGATTCTACCTTCCCAAATACTTTCTTCCATTTTAAGAATTTCTCTGGAACCATTTTCTCAATCTTTCTATAGTCCTCTTCAATCTCTTTTTCTCTTCCCCAATCTTCTTTATCATCTATCATCCATCTGACAATTTTCTCTTCTTCTATAGTTACTACTCTCCTTTCTCTTTTTTCTTTTCCTCTCTCTTTATTTTCACTCCACTGTACAGAGGTAGGCACCTTGTCATTTTTACTTCTCCTGTTTCCCAATTGATCTCTGGGTTATGTGCTGCTAACCATGGTATCCCCAGGATTACTTCTGTCCTCCCCAAGTTGCACACATTCATCCTCATTCTTTCAATATGGCTTTGATAGTACACATTTACTCTTATCTGATGTATAATGACTTCTCCACTATTATATATTCCATTGATGTTCTTGACTCTTACTGGTCTCTCTAACCTTTGTAGCCTAAATCCATATTTGGCTGCCGTCTTCCTATCTATAAACATCTCCATTGCTCCACTATTTAAGAGTACCTTTATTGTGACACCCTTATGAGGGTCCATTCTTTTGATCCTTATATCCAACTACACTTCTTTTAACATTTTGAAAGTTCTGCAAACTTCCCTTTGACTACTTCTCTCTTTTGCTGCACCTTCTAGGTTTCTTGCCCATGTGCTGCTTTGCTGTGCTTTTTTCTTAGTAGGGTGCATTTCTTTCCCTTTTTCTTTCTCTACACATTCTCTATACTTCTTTAGTTCTTTCCATTCCTTTCATTTGACTACTCTCTACTCTCTATCTTCTACTACATAATGTTCTTTCCTTCCACAATCTTTGCATGTCAGATATGACACTATTACTTTCCCATTACTTGTCAGCAGCTAAAGTCTGATGACCGGAATTAAGCCAACTGTCTCTTTGTTCAGCGTTTAATAAAGAGAACTCGATAGAGTTCTCGCTTAATTCTCTACTACTTATACATTTTACTACTATGGCTATGTGCTTACTCTCCCATGGTCCTCATGTTACTCTAGTCATGTGACACACTGTGACTGTGACAAAGTCATGTGATACTTTCCTGTGCTCCATCTTGTAGTTGTAAGTCCAATAAGAAAAGAAAAGAAAAGAAAAGAAAAAGAAATATAAATAATGACTTAGCCATTTTGCCAAGTCATGATATTACTCCATCCTAGCTCAAACAGATCTGCTTCTTCAGATACTCCTTCTCTGCAATGCTCAAATGCTCTTTATTGTAGAGCATTCTCCTTTCTCTACTCCTTCTGCTGTGTCTTTTATAGGTTTGCCATATGTGCTGCCTTCTCCTTTTCTAGTCTCCTATTAGGGCAGTCTCTGTATCAATGTTCCACCCCTTCACACTCAAAATACCTCATTCTATTCTCTTGTGCATTTCTCCTAATAGAGCATGCCAGCTCCTTCTTTGGTAGTACCTCTTGTGGTGCTACTACCTGTACCACTCTTTCTCTTCTTTTTTTTCACTTCCTTGGGCATTTCTTCCATCGATGTCCTTCTTCTCTATATTTAAAACATTGTATCGCTTCTTCTTTTTTTCTGTCCCTTTCTTGCCTTCTTATCTCTACTCCACACCTCATCACTCTACTTGATAATATCTCAAATCTATTTTTAGGAACAGATGTCCTTTTCCCTTCCTCTTTCTTGTTCCTGCAGTTATAGGCTAGGTGCCCAAACTTTTTATACTCATAGGATAGCTTTCCTTGTCTTCCTTCCAATTCTACCCTTAATTTAGCAAGGGCATACTTTTGATTGAGTATGCTGCTCATGAGAGAGTTATATTATGAGAGAGACATTATGATAACGTCTCTGAAGGGTACAGAATGAATGTTGAGTCTTGCTAAGTAAACTATATCTACTGGGGTGTAAGATCTTCACCCAGCCAGAGTTCTACTGCCTTACTTGCTACTGCTCTAATACTAGGGTTATACTATCACTCCACAGAGAAGATCTCTACTCTAGATGGCCTCTAAAGGAGTAACTATCAATCCTCTGTGTAAACAAGTGACAAGGGCACCTATAGCATGAAGTTTATACTAAGAAACAGTACAAGTATCCTACTAAACACCACCTGCTTATGAGGTTATGTCTCAAATGTAATACCCAGGTATAATACTATATCTCCACCTACAGTCCCTAACTGACTGCAAAGTCCCCTTAAGCCAAGGACCCAGCTATATATGGAGGTGACTAGTGATTGCAATGAATACTAGCTGAGGGTTGATTTGGATGAGAGTAAGTATGAGCAAGATCTAAGGCAAACAGTGCTCAAAGTGGAATCAAGTTCTAGTATAAGACTTTAGCCAAGACAACTTAAATTCACTCTAAGTCTGAGTTGACAAGGAGAACTCAATAGAGTTCCCATTTGATTTTCTATACTATATATATACAACTACTATTGTGGCTATGCACTTCACCTTCCACAGTTCTCATGTTATCCATCACATATTGTAACTATAACATGACTTCTTTTCTATGCTTCATCTTCATAGTAGTGATTCAACTAAATAAATAGAAATAAAAATAGAAAATAACTTAGCTGTTTTGCCAAGTCATGACACAAGGAGGCTTCTTCATCAATCTTTACTCTGAGAAATATATTAGAATAGTACAAATCCCATAACTCAATTAAAATAAATAGAAAAAGAAAACTCTTTATTCTATTACTCTCTTTTATGTCTTTCCTCCATGACATTGTCATGTGGCTATAACAGACATCACCTTTCTGTCCTCCATACCTTCCAGACATGACTATGTGATCTTACTCCACTACTATACTTTACTCTTACCTGATGTTTCCCAATCCCTGAACTGGCTTTCTCTTACTTCAAATACAATCTCAAAATATATGCCAGTGTATTCAAGTATCAGCAATACAATTGTAGTTTGACAGTAATGGGGATCAAAGGAAATTTGATCACAATACAAAAGTGACAACAAATAAAAGTAAAAGAATCTCTAAGATGTTTCATAATTGTGCACTAAACAAGTAGGCACTAGGGAGATAATCAAATAACAAAGAGAGCTTAAAAAAGGGAGAAATAGAGGAGAAAGACTCAAATAACCAAAAGAGATGATAATAAAGCTTTTTATAAATCTACTTGAGATTGGTCTCACCATAGTAGGATCTCTAAAACACATATTCGTCTCACATCATGATACTATTGCCCTTACATAGTCTAGTAGTCTGGCTTACTGTTGATACAGCAGATTTACCTAGAACTCTTGTACTATTGTATAAGCTCTTCTTTAGCTAACTGTACAACTAGAAGTCGACTCCAAAAATACATAGTGAGCAGTTAACTCCTAGTATCAGAAAATGCCCAAGTCTATTAGGGCTTGAATTATTATTTGAGGGAGAGGTTTTGGTAGTTTTTAGAAAGTAAAAAGGAATACTCAGAAAAACGAGACTTAATTACTCAAATAGCTGTTAAGCTCTAGAGCTACAGAAAGGGATGATAATGGGGGTATGATACTTGAGTTCCCTTCTGTGTCCTAGAGTATTTTATCAAGATTACAAAGCAATGAGACAACAAAGCAAGTGAAACAAAGAAAACCTCCAAATTCCCAAACATAGTAAGGCTGAAATGATGAGACGATGTCCCTTCCAAACACTAGATGACTACTCCTTGCTCCTCTAATCCTACTCTAGGAATCCTCCCTTGTACAATAGGCAGTTCTTGAGCCTCTTGCTGTTAAGACTCTAGATCTCACAGTTGAATATGTTTAACTTGAAGCCTATATCTAATACTTGATATCTTCATGCTCCTTGTTTAGAGGGTCTGGCTAAGGTTTTCAGTGAAGTTATATTGAAGGAGAGATGTAAACGAGACTTTGAGTAGCACCCTTGAGATTGTCCTAAGACAAGTAAGAGTACTGATTCCTCAGAGTAAGATTTTACAGAGGGAATACAGAAAGAGAGAACTTGTTGTTTCCTTCTCTTTCTGGTCTGTATTTATCCTAACTAGGTATTGTGACTATGTTACAATGTGGTAACACTAGTTGTAACTAAGAGTGACTAGTTAAGTGACAGTCTAGTGACAGAAGTGCTAAGGGTGACAAGTTAAGTCAGTGTCCTAATAATGGGTTAGTCCAGTATTGTTCCATTTGGCACAAGTCCAAAAATAGAAAGAGATAGTCCGAGAATTCTCCAAAGAATCCTGTTTGTTCTGTAAGTCCATTGTCTCTTAGAGTCCTCGGACATTATTCGATGCATTACTGCATAATAATGTCCTTGTCTAGTATTGCCAATATCTCATCTACTAACCACTCATTATCAGACCATGGCTGATAATAATTGTAGTCCCACTCGATGTTCATAATATAATCCCCTTTGTTCGATTTGATGTCCTCATCAAATTTAATATCTAATAGGTTCTCCCAGAATATTGGACCAGGTGATATTGTCGATGTCATCATAGTAATCTTTGTCATCGTCTTTCCAATTTTGTTGTATGTTTTGTCGAGGTCATCTCATAGGAAGATATCAAAGGATGGGTCTCTAAGAGTTGGAAGTGGAGGGGAACGCAATGGTGTGACTAGTTGGAAGTCCATTTCTGAAGAGAACTTGTTTATTGTGTCTTCGAGGAGTGGAATGACATTGATCCTCTGGGGTCTCAGTGAGAAAATGTTCCAGGAGTCGTCTTCTGGTTGGAGTGAGACCAAGGATGAAAGTAGAAAGTGGTTTATTTTGGAAAAGGTTTGGATAATTGGCTCTGGCTCATTGGGCTTGTCATTTTGCCATAGCGAATCGTGGTTGAGGTCATCGTGGTTGGAGGAGGCAGAACTTTTTGTAATGACCAGGGTTTCTTTGATTACATCTTTTGCAAACATAATCAGTGCATTGGTCAAGGAAATGGTCACGTCAACCACAGACAAAGCATTGTGCGTCGTCTGTAATGAAGGGGGGTGCATTCCTAAGGTCTCGTAGTTCTTGATCTCCATGAGGATCATCCAGATTTGGTCCAGTTCTTTTTGTGGTGTTGTCAGTTTCCAGTCATTCAGCAATTTCATCATTGCTGGAGTTACTTTCTTGTGTGTCATCAGAACTGTTTCCAAAGTCAGATCCAGTTGGTAGGCCAGAGTCCTGATGGCTTGTGTTTGCTGGGTGTTGTACTCTTCTTGCGGCAGTGTATAGGAGGTGTTGATGGATTGTAGGGAGTGGAAACTCTTTGAGATTCTTGAGATTGTTTGGAGTTGAAGGAATTGTTGATCGGCTGTGTGTTGGAGATGAAGGTAAAGAGCCCAATTCTCCCTGAAGAGGTCAAAATCAGCAATAGCCACTAAATTCCCAATGAGAGTGGTCCACAGCTGGGCCAAGGGATGGTCAAATAGCGTGAATTGTTGTATGGGGGAAGTTTGATCAGCGGCAATTTGTTGATAGGGGGCATAGTAGGATGGAGGCAGGTTGTTGTTTTATGCTCGGAGGAACTGTTCAATGGAAAGGAAGAAGTTATTGACTTGTGTATGGTTGGTTGATAGTGTTGGTGGTGTGGTGATAAGGGTGGTTGTGTTGGATGCTGAGGATGAGGAGGAAGAAGAGAAAGAAGACATGAACTTGTTGTGTTGTTCTTGTTAGTTTTGTCTCTGTCTTCTTTTATAGGTCTTGAGGATTTGTTTGGCGTTGGTGATGTTTGTTTCTGGTTCCCAGTTGTGTTCTGTTTTAGGGTATCCTTTCTAGTGAACTAGAAATTCCTTTACCCCATTTTTATTTCTGGAGTTGATTATGTCTTCGACTTCCCATTCTTCTTCTCCTGCGATGATCTTTGGAGAAGGTCTCTCTGAGAATTTCCCATATTGGGTGTTCTCTTGTGTGGGCCAAAGAAGGTGGACGTGGAAAATGGGGTGCATCTTCCAGTGTGGCAGTAATTTTAGCTGGTAGTTGATAGGTCCAGTCCTTTCCAAGATTTCGAAGGGGCCTATACATTTTGGTGCCAGCTTCTTTGGGGTTCCTTCAATTTGGATGTGTCAAGAGTCTAACCAGACTTGTGTTCCTGTCTTGAGGTTGGGAAGTTTGCTTTTGATTCTCTGATTAATGAGATTCTTGGCAACTTCATGTGCTTGTTTAGTGTTTGTCCAGATGTTTTCTATGTGATTGATCCTGTTGTCAGCAGTGATAGATGAGGTTTCTGGGGTGTCAATGTGGGTTTTTGTGGGATGTCCAAACATGAGTTCGAACAGATGTGTGATTGTCCTTCATGGAGTCTAGAGTTGTGAGAGTATTTAGCCATGGGTAACTTGTTTGCCTATGTTTCAGGATTGTCGGCACAATAGATGGCAAGGTATAGTTTGATTTCTTGATTGAACTGTTCCATAGTGCTGTCTGATTGAGGGTGAAAGGCTGTAGATATGGCTTGTTTGATTCCTAGTCCTTGTAAGAAGGCTTTCATTGACTTGGCAATGAATTGAGGGTTGCAATCAGAGATGACCTTGTCAGGAATACCAAATCTTTGAAAGAGATTGTCCATTAGGAGTATTGTGATTCCTTCCGAGGTTACTCCTTTTGTTGTTGGTATTAGTATTATCCCCTTTGTTAGGCCGTGGTCCACCACAGATAAAATAGAATCAAAGCCCTTTGACTTGGGTAAGTCAGTGATGAGATCCATAGCAATTTGAGCAAATGGTTGATTAGATTGTGGTGCTGGGATTTCTTGAAGTGGTGGTTTTAGAAGATGTCAGTTGATCTTGCATCTTTGGCAGTTTTTGCAGCCTTTGACGTAGTTGGTGATGAATTGTTTAAGTCTAGGCCATAAGTATTGTTTTGACACTTTACATAGTGTTTCCTTGATACCAGGGTGTCCAGCTGTTGGTGAGTCATGATGTTGCCTGAGTATGTTTTGTTTCTCCTCCAGGGTTGGCTCGTTGGATAGTTCCTCTGCTAGGAATATTGATTTGTCGATAAACTCGTCAGGTATAGCTTGTTTTGGTTCATCTTCATCTTTATCTTCGATGAATTTTTGAGAGAGGGCATCTGCAGTGGTATTTTTGTTGCCAGCAATGTGCTTGATTTTGATCTTATAAGTACTAAGCATTGTTGACCATCTTGTCATTTGTCATGACAATTTGGCTGGGTTGGTCCAGTGAATAATGTTGTTGTGGTTGGTTCAGATGATAGTTTCTTGTGGTGCTCCATTGATATAGTGTCTCCATTCTTGAATGGCTCTGATGATTGCAAGAAATTCTTGCTCAGAGGTGTGGTATTGTTTCTCCACTGGTAATAGTGGTTTCGAGTAGAAGAAGCAGGGATATTGTACTCTATTGTTGTCTCTTTGTGTAAGTACTGCTCCTGTCACGTGATTTGATGCATTGGCAAATATTTCAAATGGTTTTGTTGGATCAGGAGTAATGAGGATGGGTTTCTCTTCAAATTTCTTCTTCAACTTGTTGAATGCTTTTTGTGCTTTCTCTGTCCAGGTGAATTTCGTGTTCTTCTTTACCAATTGATTAATTGGTGAGGCAATTTTGGCATAGTCCTTGATGAATTTCCTGTAAAAATTACAGAATCCAAGGAATTTTGTTGTTTCCTTGATTGTTGAGGGCGCAGGCCAGTCGGATATGCCTTTGAGTTTGATTGGGTCCATTTGGACTTAATTGGGTGAGATGATATATCCAAGGTAGAAGAGTTGTCGTTTGGCGAATTGGCATTTCTCGGGTTTGAGATATAGGTTATGCTCCTGAAGTATTTTGAGTACTTCTTTTGTTGTCTTGTGTAATTGTTTCCTTGTTGGAGCATGGATGAGAATGTCGTCCATGTAAACCAGTATTAGGTTTTTTGCAATGAGTGGTGCAAATATTGTGTTCATTATCGTTTGAAATGTTGTTGGACTGTTGCATATTTCAAAGAATATGACAGTTGGTTCAAATAATCCTTGATTCGTCCTGAATGCTCCTTTCCATTGATCTTGTTTTCAAATTCGGATGTTGTTGTATCCGAGTTGTATGTCCATTGTGGTGAAGTATTTTGATCCTCGAAGTTTGTCCAAAATGGTTTGAACATTAGGTATTGGGTAAACGTTCTTGATTGTATGTTCATTGAGGTAACGATAGTCTTGACATGGTTGCAGTTTTCTGTCCTTTTTGACAAAGAAGAAGGGTGATGCCATAGGCAATTTGGAGTATTTGATGTATCCTTTTCGTAGGTTTTCTTTAACAAATTTCTCTTGTTCCTTAATTTCCACTGATGGGGATCAAAGGGAATTTGATCTTGAAACAAGGGTGACAACAAATGGAAATCTAATAATCCCCAAGATGTTTCACAGTTGTGCACTAAACAAGTAGGCACTGGGAAGGTAATCAAATAACAAAGGAGAGC
>Ga0153958_1000130_pt1 | contig 16160 bp, 22 predicted proteins | sample TSFL042MetaG_FD_104719 | JGI IMG/M metagenome (GOLD analysis project Ga0153958, IMG submission 104719) | Attine ant fungus gardens microbial communities from Florida, USA - TSFL042 MetaG | ecosystem: Host-associated > Fungi > Mycelium > Unclassified | place: USA: Florida, Wekiwa Springs... | reverse complement strand
TTATTTGAATTTTTACTGAATTTATTTGAATTTATTTGAATTTTATGGAATTTCAAGAGAGTGTGTGAAGAAAGCTGCTTGGTCAGTTCTGAGTCAGCAGCCATCATCCCACGTTCGGTCTCGTGTACATAGTAGATTAAGCAATGTCCTGAGTGATCAAAAGCCATAAATAGATTTATTCAATTGTTAGAAGAAAAATGAGATAAGGGATTTCAATTTGGTGGGCAGTATAGAGAATGTGTTTGCAAAGTGCCATCTGAACCTCAGGAGACTGTATTCCCAACTCTTTCCCAGAATGTTCCCATTGATTACTATGACCCTAATTTCTTCAATAGGCTCCAGCCATACCTTTGCAAATGGATCACTTCATAGACTGTTGCACTTTTACCCAACATAGAGGAGTCTTTCACAAAGTGTGCTAATGAAAACCTTAGTGACTCTGCATTTCAATTACAATTTGCAGATGCTATATTGGTCAAGTATAGATTGGATGGTTTAGAGGAAATTAATGACTCAGAGGAAGAGTAGGTGGAGGATGAGGACTTTGAAGATATAGTCCCTAATGATGTAAAGCTAGAATCTGTGATGGACATTAACTAGTAGATCATATATAATATGAATAGTACTGTTAATAACATAACTGAAATTGAAGAGGTTAATTACTTGAAATAATGGTGTTGTTGAGATCCTACCTTATTAATAGTGATCAATGGGCCAGGATAGACATTGTTGACCACAGAAGCTCCTTTTTTCAGATGAAAATAGATTCTCCAGAGCTAAAAAGACATATGAAGAGGACATATCTTTTCCCTCAGTTGCATCATAGACCTCTCTTAGGTCACTTAACATCATTTGAGTGCTCGCACTGCCATAAGACAATTGTGTGCATCACTGATACAAGAATTCCTTTTATTTCTTGAACAGTGACTCAGCTGGGGCAGAAGCTATTTCCTTTGATATCTCAGATATGGAAGCCCCTTAGCAAAATGTCAGCAGCAATGTATCACTGCTCCCAACAATAATGTCAGCTATCCAGAGAGTGTCAGCATTAGCTATGTCTTTAAGCATAGTGACAATTTTGATGTAACTGTTTTTGCTAGCTAGTTGCAGGACATCAAGAGCAAGTTTATCAAGTTCTTGTTACTGTCAGCCACATCAAAATATGTCATTAGATGTGCTGACAAGTATATTTCCCAACAAAGTGTCAGTCCAATAACAGCTATTGATGTTATTACTATGAGCATTGATTTTGACCATTCTCTTTGAAATTTCACTTTTTTTGGTTGCACATGCATGCCTTTTATTCAGCTTTTTCCTTCTCATGTTTTGAATGCAACATACTTTTTACATATCAGCACTGTGATATATCTAACATAACAATAACAGTTTACAAGAATCTAGCTCATGATTCCCACTTCTTTCAGCACTGCCTTAATGAGTCCCCTGTTATCGATGGGCTGTGATAGCTCTTAGTGATTACCCTAGGTGAATGTTCAGGAAGAACTCAATGGAGTTCTTTGTTAGATTGCTCAACTACTTATACTACTTTACAAGTAGTTGTACACTATTAACCCATGATCACATGTCCTTCTGGAATGTTCTATGATCACGTGACCCTGTCATATGATATGATTACCTAAGTTCCCATACTATTTATATCTTGACTCCATTGTATGACTTGATATTGTAGATCAAGTGTTCAAATGCACAGGAAACTATTTCCTTTTTGGGGCTCTCATAACATCCTCTACTTCATTCATTTTTCAAGCTATCACTGTTCAACATCTCTTTCCACCCCTACCAAGATACACAGGGGCAATATTGGCTGGATCAATGAAATGTCAAATGTCAATAGTGCCTGGTGAACAGATGGGGGTACTGTTCCCATAGGCTGATGTGTGTTTTCTTTATTTGTCTGTATTTTCATTTTTTGACCTGGTCTATAGCAAATTATATTCCTGCATCACCTGTAGTGAGCTAAGACAGTGCTGTGCTTTAGTAGTAGATATTAAAGGTCCCATACAGCGAAACAATGTCAAAAATGGGTATGACTCAGCAACAGAACAGGAGACAACCACTCACAAATTGAGTCTTCACTAGGGACACTTAGATGGAGAAAGCCTCAACCACCTGAAGTTACTGCAGGCATTAATATAGCAGACACTCAATCTTATACCTGCTGGCTTGCTGGGCCAAATAAGCCTGGCTCTCCACCACCATTGGAAGATTGTACATTCAGAAAATACAGTTCATGTCATTCTATTTATTCATGTCATTTTAGTATTGTTGTACCTCCTTCTAGCAAGAAAGGTCTATCTGTTGTTGTTTTGTTTCATGGGTTCATGATCCTTGTGATTTTCCTTTGAGTAACAGTACTGGAAGCTTCTTAGCAGAGGTTACTTCACCAGAAGCACTTTTATATACAATGGAAATGATTTGATGCTCCAAGCAAGTAGTGGGGTTCAATGTCCACTAGAATATGTCAAGAAGAGGAAAGCCAATTTCACTCATTCATGAATTTTGGTTTAAGATGTCAAATTTGTAATAGTATGTGTGGTAGAGCAGTTAGACACAAGGAGCAAAGATTCAATGTGAAGAATGCTAGGGTTACTAGCATAATGTTGATTATAGCTATCATCAGTACTTTGTTCTATCAAACCTTTGGCAATATACATATTCATATCTCAAGAGTTCCTGATGATCTAAAGTATTGAATTTCCAGTTTCAACTCGTCTGCACTGGCTGTTTGTCTACACCACATGATGCCAAAAAGGTACTGTGGATCTGTGATTAATGTTACTACAAACATCCTGATTTGATTCATGATCTCTTCTACCAGTCTACCATGAAGAGCCTCATGTATTTCTGTACTGTAATTCTGTTTTTTGTGCATGACCTCCCTTTTGCTCAGATCTATTTTCTCTGACACACTCAGCTCAGTCCTATCTCATTGGACTGTGGTTTTCATTGCATGCTCATATAAGTCAGATTTGGTAGAACCCTCAGCAGCTATTACAATCTTCAGAACTTCCAGCATACCAAAGACTCTCTTTGTACAATAAGACACCTAACACTAGACAAATTTCCAACCACAGAACCAGCATTGCTTGGGATTCTAGTTTATTTACCTCTCCTCAAATTGAAAATTACCACTGAAGAGGCTGTTATTACTAGGGGTTTTCCTGTTTTCTTTTTAAAATTGAAGTTCCCCAACTACTATCTAAGTAGTGGTAAAGATAAAAGTTTAAATAAAATTAAAATATATGATCTCCTAAGAAAAGCACCCTAGTTGACACCATGTATTAGCACAGTGTCCCTCATGCAAATTTGTGGGGAAATGAATCCAGAAGATAAAGGTAAAAAGAAGTTGTAAAAGTAAAGTTCTGCCTATGTATTGTGGTAGCAGTGATGTTTGAAACTTGATTCTCGATTCTAGACTACTGTCTTGGCCCTGTTCCTAAGTTCTGCCTGCCTGGTATTGCCCTAACACCCTGTTTCAAAGTTGTTCTCACAGTAGCACTCTCTAGTTATGTGATCAGACTATTCTCATAGTAGTACTCTTGACTATGTGATCAGATATGAGACTTTGAATTCTCCCTATATAACTTGACTCCCTAGTAATGCTAAACTCTGTCTTAGAGCTCCTATGATGTTGCCCCTGTGACTAAGTCACTTGTTCTGTAGTCTCTTTGGTTTGACTCAGTCTTGAGTCGAAGCAACTTAATCACTGATCTGATCACTCTAAAAATAGATTTCCACTTCAACAACCCAAATAGAGGAAAGAGACTGCTTACTCTCTTTCTACTAAGTAGGGGGAAATACAAAAGAAATATACAAATTAAGAGAAAATAATAAACCCAGTCATAATCTATTATTACAATGATTGTTCTGGTAGTAATAGAGAATCCCATGCCTCCTTATCTTTTCTTGATTATTTCCTATTAGTTTTGCTAGGTCTACTTTGCCCTTGCTGAGTTACTAGATTATTTATCACCAATCCTGTGGCAATCTCCCTTTTTCTTTGGCTTATCTCAGCAACTTGGGACCTGACTCTTTCCTTTCCTGCCTAGGGAGTTTTGGAAGTTGTTTCCACTGCTCCCTGGGGCTCCTTGTTACTCCTTTGTTTCTGATTGTAGTGGATCAGTTTTGGTGCGCTCCTATCTTTAGCCATCACTAATCGAGTAATGCCATGGCTATTCTTATTTCCTGCCAGGCTGCCAGTCCTGTTCCTTTGTGATGGACATCTCACCAGACTGTAAGGGAACCCCTAATCCACGACTCTGGAGTCCGTTCTAGAGCTTCGGAGCAACCCTGTAGCCAATCCAATATTACTACATAATATTGGGTCTTACTCCCATCATTCCGAGAGCACTTCGTTGCCACCCAACGCACTTTCCTTGTTCAGACCCTGGTTACCGATGCAGGGACATGAAGACACTGTAGTATATAATATAGATTATTCCCTCCAGGAGCCTCATCTAATTCTCTGAGGAATCTTCTGGAGGTAGGTTGTAACCATATTTCATAAATTATAATTAACTAAGAAATCTCCTGGAGTCTTCCACTCCAGTCGCCCTTACATAGACTTTTCCACATGAGGCTTCTTTCTCCTAATTAAGCTGTTATTCTTGGCAATAATGCTATGGGGCCATAGGCTCAACTCCACTGGTTCTCAAGTGATTGGCCTGTCATTGGTAGTGACCTTATGTCCCCAGGTATACTGCTACATAGTTAGGTAGCCAGCTTTTTGGTAGTGAAGTCCTTTGTATCTTCTCTGCTACCTAGCAGATAATTCTATCTTAGTCTTGTTTTTGGGATGTAAAGTCGCGAAATTTGTTTAATTTTAGGCCTGAAAGGTATTCAGGCCTCATACCACACTCTCTTCTGTGTAGTAAGTCCAAGGTAAAAGAAAAGAAATATAAATAATAACTTAGCTATTTTTGCCAAGTCATGACACTTAGAGATTCAATTATGGTGAGATTGACCTCAAGTGGATTCTTAAAAATACTATTATATTTTCTTTCAGTTATTCAAATTTTCCCCCTTCATTCTCCCTTTTTTAAGCTCTCTTTGTTATTTGATCATCTCCCCAGCACCTACTTGTTTAGTGTACAATTGTAAAACATCTCAGAGATTCCTTTACTTTCATTTGTTATCACCTTTGTATTGTGATCAATTCCCTTTGATCCCCATCATCATAATAAGGGTCAACTATGTTGCCCATTTTCTCCTCATTATCTTCTGTTCATTCCCTAATTTCTGGTTTCTTTTGCCTGATTTCTTCTTTCTCTTTAATTGTCTCCAAAATTTGTCTTTTTCTTTTACCTTTCCATTACTTCCAATTCCATTCTAACCTTCCCCAGTATTCTTTATCATACCTCTTATCTGACTACTCAAATAATTTCTTTGCTGTAAATCTTCCTGGCAATTCTCCTCTTCTAAATGTTCCTTCTTCTCTTTCTTATTGATTTACTTTCTCTATGTCCCGTTGATATTCTTTCTCATATTCTTTTATTGCCTCTTTGGCATTTTCTAAGTTTTCTCTTCCTTCCCAAGTGTCAGATTCTACCATGAATCCCTTCCAGCATATTAAGTATTTGTCCTTGTCCCTTATTTATCACTTGTTTAAAATTCTTTCTACTTCCTATTCTTCTTCCCTCTTAATTATTACTGAAGCTGGTTGCTTCTTCCTTTGCTCTTCTACTTGCCCTACATAGTGTTATATTCTACTAACATTAACTACTGGATGTATTTTTACTGTACTTAGCAATTCCAGTTCTATTGCATTTGATGATACTATCTTTTTTATCTTGTAAGGGCTAACAAATCTTTCTGTTAACTTCTCAGTTCTCCTTCCAACCATCTGATACTTCAGATCCTTAGTACTTAACATCACTAAGTCTCCTACTTTATAGTTGTTAACCTCTGCTCTCTTTCTATCTGCATACTTCCTTATTTCCTCTTGTGCTTTACTTAGTACTGCTTTTGCCTCTTCTTGTATTTCCTTTATCTTTTCAACAAATTTTTCTGCTCCTTCATATTTCCTCTTCTTTCTTCCCTTGAATCCCATCCTTGGGTCTTGTCTATAATTTGTCTTGAAAGACAATGTTCTAGTACTTAAATGTGTTTTATTATTATATACAAACTCTGCTGTTCCCAATCATTCTGGCCACTGTTCTTGCCTATAATCAATAAACATCCTTAAGTACTGTTCTAATTCTTGGTTCACCCTTTCTGTTTGTCCATCTGTTTGAGGATGGAATGCTGTCGACAATTTACTCTTGATTTCCAACATCTGATTCAACTCCCACATTATTCTTGCCATAAACTAAGGTCCCCTATCTGAGATGATGCTTTCAGATAGCCTATGTAACTTTCACATATTGTCCCTAAACAACCTAGCTAGTCCTTCTGCTGATGTCTTTTCTGTAGTAGGTACAAAATGCACCATTTTTGTCAACCTATCCACTACTACTAAAATTAAGTTGTATTCTTGAGCTAGAGACAGCTTGGTAATGAAATCTGCTAATATATAAGCCCAAGGTCTTTCCAGAATTGAATTTGGCATTGGTTTTCCTGCTGGTTATTCTGTGCAGTTTTTATTATGCTGGCAAGTGTCACACCCCTCTACATATTATTTCACCTCTTTTGTCACTCCTGGCCACCAAAAGTTTCTAGTGACTAGTTCTACTGTCTTTCACTGCCCCCTATGTCCTCCTACTGGCATATCATGATATAGCCTAACAATTTCTACTCTAAGCTTATTATCTTTTGGTACATAGACCTTCTCTTCTTTGTATATTATACCATCAACTTCTCTTTATTCCTCATCTCTCAACATCTTTACTCCTGCTTGCTTCATTTCTTCTATGGCTTTTACTATCTCATCATCTTTCACACTTGATTACTTAACCTTTTCTAGTAGGTCTACTCCTTCTACTATGATTTCTACTGCCTTTGTTCTTTTCACTTCTAGCCACTCCAGCTTTACCAATGTCTTATTTTCATTATCTCTTTTAACATAAAATTAAATCTAGATAGGTATAGAGCCTATCTTGCTTGTCTCCGATTTAGTTTTTGTGCTTTCATAAAGTATTTAAGATTCTTATGATCTATCCAAATCTTGAATTCAACTGTTGCTCTTTCCAGGAAATGCCTCCATGCTTTTAAGCATCTAACCACTGCTAACATCTCTTTGTCATGAATTTTGTAGTTTCTCTCTGTATCGCTTAGAGATTTGGAGATGAAAGCCACTAGTCTCCATAGTTTATCAGAGTACTTCATTGATAGTACTTTACCAGTTGCATAATTTGAGGCATTGGTCTCTACTCTGAACTCTTTACCTAAGTCCAGTACTACTAGTACTGGTTTTGTCATAAAGACTTGTTTCAACTTATCAAATGCTTTCTGTTGCTTTGCTCCCTACTGCTACTTTACATCCTTTTATGTCAACATATTTATTGGTCTGGCCACTTGAGTGAAGTTTTTAATAAACTTTCTGTAATAGTTTGCAAGGCCCAAAAGTTTTCTGACATCCTTTGCATTCTTTGGTTCTGGCCAACTTAGTATGCCATCTACCTTTTCTTTCTCCATCTCTATTCTATTAGGTCCTATAACCACCTCTAAGAACCCTATCTTTCTTACTTTCTATATACACTTCTCTGGTTTGATATACAAGTCATTTTCCTCTAACCTCCTCAATACTTCTTCCACTATTTCATCATGCCCCTCCTCAGTTTCTGTTCCTACCAACACATCATTTACAAATGCAGCGACCTTTCCTTCATTGATCAAATCCCTTAGAATTTCATTTGTTATTGCCTAGAATGTGGCTAGTGAGTTTGTTATCCCAAAGAACATCACTGTTGGTTCAAAGAAGCCCATATGTATTGTAAACACTTTCTTCCACTTATCTTCTTCTTTGACCCTTATATTATTAAACCCCCATCTTAGATCTATTTTTGTGAATACTTTTTTGCTATCCATATTGTCTATCAGATCTGTAATTAATGGTAGTGGATAGTTGTTCTTTACTGTCTAGTCTTTCAGATTGCAATAGTCCATAACCATTCTCTTACTTCTACCCTTTTTCCCTACAAAGAACACTGGTAATGTTTGTGGAGATTTCAAAGGTCTAATGTACTCCTTCCTTAGTTGGTCTTTGTCGCAAAATGATATTCTTGTTATAGAACGATATTAAGTTGTCTTGGAAACTCCATTTGCTGGAGCATTTGTTTCAGATATTTATATATAAATATGGGATTGTAGTTACATTTTACTTAAGTCTTTCTGTCTTTCCCTCTTTTCCCCTGTGCTCAATTTATTTTGCTGTAACATATTCTTTTGTTAGGTTATGGTACTCATTGGCAAAATGTCTTCAATACTCACCTTTCTCAAATTAAACGGGAATAATTACTATGCCTGGGCTGACAATATGATGTCTGTTCTTCAGGCTCGACTCCTCTGGCTTATCATTAATGACCAGCAACATTTTTCTCCTAAACCCTCTGCTAACCCTCCCATCAATGCTACAACAAATAAACTGTTGCCCTTTAGCTCTGATGATTACAAGGAGTGGATCCACTTATGGAACAAACACATTCAGTAGCTCAAATCTGATCTGGCCACTATAGGCCTAATGTGAGAAGCTATCGAATTTGGACAGCATAAGCACGTCCAATCTGCTACTTCATCAAAAGAGATGTGGGACTGTCTTTGTCAACTCCACATCACTCAAAGGCAGAATACTAATATCCACTATCATTTCCAAGAACTTTATCTTAAAAAATGGGACCAACATACCTCTATGTCAGACTATATTGGCTTATTCTTGAATCTCAAACAATGTATTGTTGAGGCTGGTCACAAACTAGATGACATCCTTGTCGTTCATGCAATTCTTCACTCCCTTTCCCACACCAATATCTGGGACGTTGTTAGATGCAATCTTCTTGACAAGGGAAAGGAACTTACTCTTAATATTCTTTCTGCTGAACTTATTTCTGTACACGACTACTCTGAATGTAATTGCCTTGCCAATGAAAAGGAGAATATGCTCAAATCTGAGCAAATGGCCCTATTTACCAAGTTATCATCATCTTCTACCCACTCTGAAAAGAGACCTTGGAGAAGTAAATCAAATGACAAACCTCTAATTTGTCCTTCTGGCACCAAATGTAAGGGGACATCTAGGGTGATGCTTAGTAAGTTCTGAGGGTCTGATCTATTAGTGGCCCAGTGACAGATCATGTATCGCATTCCCACTGTTCCTAACCTCTTCTGTCTGTGTCATATGGTACAATGCCTATTATTAGTTATTCTAAGATATTCTGTTGATTATAGGTTGGTTGCCATGGTGCTGTGTGCCTGACTATCTAGTGTAGTATATATACTAGCAAGTGTATATAAATATACCCCCACTTGAATCTCAAACTAGCTTAAGAGTGATCGCCTCTGAGTGGTCTCCTAATACCAAATGCCATATCTGTGGCAAAGAGGGTCATTGGGCCCCTGAGTACCATTCTAAACCTTTTAGAAGAAATGATTCTTACTGTCCTGAAGATTCTGCAAACCTTGCTGTTAAATGCTTAATATCTTTAGGAGAATGCGAAGTTGGCCAGATACTCATGGCGTTATCTGACACCATTTTGAGCACAAAAGTCCTCCTTGACTGTGGTGCCACTTTCCATATGTTCATGTGCTGCAAATCTTTCACAAATTATATGAAGTCCTCAAACAAATTCGTAACCATTGGTGGGCATAATTGAGTTCCTGTTGCAGGTCAAGAATCCATCAATTTTACTGCTTTACTCCCAAATGGCTGTCTCAGCATCATACTCCATGATGTCCTTCAAATTCCTCACCTTGGTGCAAATCTTATTAGTCTTGGTGCCTTATGTTGTCAGAGAGTGTCCATTAGAAGTCTTGACAATAGCCTGGTGCTTTCAAAGGATAGTGAATGTAAGGGCAACTGGGGCACAAGACTCCAGGAGAATCCTCAGTTAATATTACAGTTAGTAGTTATGATACAACTCACCTCCAGGAGAATCCTCAGAGATTAGGATGAGGCTCCTAGAGGGATCTTTTATATTATATACTAAGCTTAGTGTTAGGGTTAGCAGGATCAGAGCTAAACTAGTGTGTTTAAGTATTACTAGTTAAACAGGCTAAAGTAGCTCCAGAGTGTTGTCATGCCGTTCAGGGGTAGAAATGGAGGTGTCCCCTTACATTCACCCCCCTTCAAGATTGCTACGTCTCGGAGTAATGGACTTGGAGTGAAAGATGTTGTTAAACTCCATGCATCAAATGTGTCTCGGAGCTCCTGGGTGTTTGTGATGGAACTCTGCTGTGAGTTCTGGTGCAGAGACTTTGGAAGCGGACTCCCAGGAATTGTGTTCGTGGCCATATCTTTTCCACTTAATGAGATACTGGAATCTTCTCTGGTGCCAACAACTGTCGAGTATCTCCTCTACTTCCCACTCTGCTTCTCCGTCGATGATTATGGGCAGTGGGTAATCTTTCATTTTCTGGCCTGCTATCAGGTCATCCAGGGCCGGAGTGAGCTTCACTATGTTGAATACCAAATAGAGTTGCTTTATCCGGAGTGGCAGCCTTAAGCAATAGGCCATAGGTCCGATCCGCCGTTCTACTACAAAGGGGCCAAGTTGTCGATGCGAGAGTTTCTGTGAGGGGTGCGTAGTTCAGATATCTGATGTGTCAAGGAAGACCTTGTCACCAGGTTTGAACACTGGAACCAGAGTTCTTTGTTGGTTGTAGTACCTTTTCATGTCGTCCTGTGCCTTACAGATCGCGGACTTCGCTTCTTCAATCACTGTCTTCATCCTTTCCATGAACTCGTTGACTATCTCTAGACTGGAAAGGTTCTGTTGGGGTTCGAATCCTATGCGAGAAAGTTTTCTGGTGTCGAGCAGGAACAGAGGCTGTTGGGTAGTGGAGTGAACATGATTGTTATGCTGGAACTCTGCCAAGGGTAAGAGATCATACTAGTTGTCTTGCCGTTTGTTCACAAAGAGCCAAAGGTACTGATCTAATTCTTGATTGACGTGCTCCGTCTGTCTGTTGGTTTGAGGATGCCAGGCTGTAGAAGACACCAACTTTATTTCTAGCAGGCAGTAGAGTTCTTTGGTGAAACAAGCTACAAACTGAGGTCTGCAGTCCAAGATTACATACTTTGAAAGGCTGTGGAGCTTCCAGACTTGATGCAGGAAAAGCCTGGCTACTCCTTCCGCTGTTACTGTCATGTGCGTTGGAATGAAATGTGCTCGTTTCAACACTGAGTCTACTACTGTCATCACTGCGTCGTGACTGGAGAAAAGAGGGAGTTCTATGACAAAGTCTATGCTAAGCATATCCCATTGCAAGTCTAGGATCTGGAGAGGGTGCAATTTGCCTACTGGAGCCTGCCTTATTGGTTTCGTCCTAATGCAGAGGTCACAGGTGCTAACATACTGTCCAATATACCTAGACATTTGAGGCCACCAGTAGTCTCTAGAGACTAACTCTAGTGTTTTCCAGCATCTGGGATATCCAGCATCCTTTGTATCATGGCACAGCGAGACCACTTGCCTCCATAAATCCAGATTTCAGGAAATGTAGATCTTGTCTCTGAAGTGGAGTAGTCCTTTATCTTCTAACCACTCTGCAGAGCAGACCATTTTACTCGATGCTTGCCAGAGTTCTCTTGCTGTCTTAGCCACTGGTTCTTCCTGGTCTCCCTTCTGGTTCTCTTGACGAATTTCTCTAAGAATGTCTTGCTCTGGTCCTTCTAGCTAAACTCCCTTGAGAGCTTGGATTGCCAAGAGCTCTGGTTGTAACAGGACCATGTCTTCGTTGTCAGAGGCTCCCTTGCCATGGTCCAGTCTCCACGATAACACATCTGGCTTCCCTATAGAACATCTGGGGTGGTGGATCAACTTGAAGTCGAAGTGGGCCAAGTACAGAGACCAGCAAGCTTGGCAATGGTTGAGTTTCTTAGCCATCATGAAGTACTCCAAGTTCTTGTGGTCTGTCCAGATCTCCACTGGGTATTGGGCTCCCTCCAGGAAATGCCTCCATTCTTCCAGTACGCAGATGATAGTGAGCATCTCCTTGTCATAGATCTCGTGATTCCGTTCCACCAGAGATAGAGATTTGCTGTAAAAGACCACTGGGTGCCATTTCTCCTCTTTGGGTAGCTGCTGAGAGAGGACGGCTCTGGAGGCAAAGTCAGAACTATCAGCCTTGATACAGAAGGGTTCTGAGTCCTGAGGTGATACCAAGACTGGAGCAGTGGTCACTGCCATCTTGAGATATTCAAAGGCTTCCTGTTCTTTGGCATCCCAGTTCTAGGTCTTGTCGGAATGAGTAAGGTCAAAGAGAGGTCTGGTAATGGTTAAGAAATCTTGGATAAAGTGATGGTAGAAGTTAACGAAGCCTATGAAAGCCTGCATGTCAGTCCAGTTCTCTGGGGTGGGCCAATTGCAAACTCTGGCAACTTTAACAGGGTCCATCTCGACCTTGTTCTCTGAGATGACTAGTCCGAGGTACTTAATCTGCTTCCGATAGAACTTATACTTCTTTGGGCAGAGGAATAACTTGTGTTCTGCCAGTACTTCCAAGACCCTCTGGACTGCTCATTCATGCTCCTGCTCCATCTCTATAAAGATCAGAATGTTGTCCAAGTACACTACTACAATCCCTTTAGCTATAAGGGTCCTGAAGATGTCGTTCATCATGGTTTGGAAGGTGGCAGGACTGTTGGTTATTCTGAAGAACATTACAAGAGGTTCAAAGAGGTCACAGTTGGTATAGAAGGCCGCTTTTCATTCATCTCTGGACTTGATGTGTATGTTGTTGAAACCCCATCGGACATCAAGTTTTGTGAAGTACTTGGCTCCACAGAGTTGGGAGATGAGCTTGGAGATGAGGGGAAGAGGGTATTTGTTCTTAATAGTTACGGCGTTCAGTACGTGATAGTCTTGGACCAGCTGGAGCAAGCCATCTTTCTTCTTAATGAAGAACACAGAGGCTGCTATGGGGGATTTAGAAGGTCAGATCTATCTGGTACACAGGTTTTCCTTCAGGAAGGTGTCTAACTCAGTCTGTTCCAACGGGAACAGGGGATAGACCTTTGATGACTTAGACTCTGCTCCGGGGATCAGTTCAATAGCATGATCCCATCTGCAGTGCTCTGGCAGTATGTCAAAGTCCTCTTTGGCAAATATGGATTGGAACTCCACGATGTAAGTGGGCAGCAGGGTGGTAGCGGCCTGTGTCTCTTTACTGTGCCTGGCTCCTTCTACAAGATGCTGGGAGGTCATAGCTATGGCTTGGAGGTTGGTCTGAGTGAGCTCTGGGAAGAGGTGTATAAGAAACAATTAGTCTCTGAGTTCCCAATTAGGATAGTACATTCGCGGGGACATTTCTTCAAGCTCTAGCTCTTCTTGGAGCAAGGGTATGGGTCCGTTGTGACACAATTGGAGGGCTTGGAGTTCAGTCCTCTTCTGGCGAGTTTGTTCCTTCCATTGGGCACATTTCCTTTCACACCAGAGTGGACAATGGGTCATTTTGACTTCTCTTTTTTCCCAGTCAACCTTGGGGTTATGGTCCTTGAGCCAGTCATAGCCTAGGATCAGACTTTGCTTCCCAAGTCCAGAGATGGCCAGAAGTATCCTTTCAGAGTGAGTCTTGTAGTGGAGAACTATGTCCATGACCTCGGAAATCTGTCCTGTCTCGTTTAGGGAACCGTCGATATTGAAGACTGGGATGTTACATGAGAGGGTCCAAGTGTTCATTCCTTTCAAACAGACAAAATCTCTATTGATGAAGCTTCTGGTCGCTTCACAGTCCAGGAAGGTCTTGATGGAGTGGAGTTCGCTTGTGTCCATGGTTCCAACTTCTACCAGCAGAAGTAAGGAAGTCCCTCGTGTGTCCAAGGTGCTAATTGAAAAGAGCTTGGGCAGCCTCTTCTCCTACTTGGGTCTGTGGAGCGGAGCAGTGACTGGGGGGTTAGAGGGTGGTGCGTCTACTAGTTCACTGTCAATTGTATTGGGATCCTCTATAGTCAATACAGTGAACTTATTTACTGGCGACCGGAGCGCACTTATTGCCAGTTGTGTTACACAAAATCCTCCTCTTCCAGGAAACCAGACTCTTCTAATGGAACTGCATCTTTCAATGCTAACAAATCTTCAATCAACTCTTCCTACTATTCCAAGGTGAGTTGGCGGACATCTATATGGTGGGGGCAGTCTCAAACTATATGGTTTGCATTTCTGCATCGGTAACACCCTTGCAGAGGCAAAGACCTTGCTTTCCTAGTCGTGTTGATGTCCATGGGAGTCCTCATGGATAGAACAGGTGGCGGAGGTTTTGGAACGACCGGAAGGGGTAGAATGGAGGGCAATCTTGCCATGGACAAAGGTAGGGGTCAAGCAGAGATGGTTTTAGGCAATACAGAAGGGGCAGAGTGCAACATGGACTGGAAGGCCTCATTGGCGAGTTGCACCTAGTCAATCCTCCGAGCTGCTCTATACCATGCATCAGGGTCGGTATCGGCAGGTTATCTGTATGGCATGGTAGCGATCTGGTTCTGAATGCCTATCCTGAGGCCTCGCCAAAATTTCACCACTAGCATCCAGGGGTCCATGTAACCTGTGTCAGAGACTAGGGCCTAGAAGTTATCCAGATAATCATCCACTGTCTGACTTCCTTGGTGATAGGAGGCTCCCTTCAGAGTATTGATCATGTCTGCCTCTACGTTAACAGAGAAGAAGTGGACCTGGAACTATTGTTCAAAGTCCCCCTAGGTTTGGATAGGAAAAATGCCAGTGTTTGTTTCCTAATGAAACACATTTTCGGACCACTTAGTGGCATGACCATCTTTGAAGAATGTGAGGACCCAGAGGATTTTCTTTTGTTCATCGTGGAACTGCTCTGGGGCCAAGTGGATGTAGAGAGAGCAGGAGTTCAAAAATGCACCGCCATTGTGATGTTCTCCACTAAAGTCTGGAGGACAGGAGAGCTTGGGACACATCCGTCTCATCGTCGGAACAGGCAGTGGAGACACCAGAGGAGATGGTACGAGTAGGGGAGGTGTGTGTGGTATGGGCAGAGGGGGGGAATTAGCCACTAGCTGTGTAAGTTGCTGTAGCTGTGCAGTCAAGGCTGCGAGTGTGATGTTGATGTTGTTCTCAGAGACATTTTGTCTCTCTGTTAGCTCATGGAGATGGTGTTGCAGGTACCCTAAGGTATCGGCTATGCATGCCTTGGAGGGTGTCCAGAGGCAATGACATCTGGAGAGTAGAATTTCCAGAGGGCTGGGTATGACAGGGGAAGGCGACCTATTGGGTGGCTGTCCACTGGAATAGTCCAAGGCTCCATTTTAAGGATCCTAATCTGCTATAAGGGCGGCTGGGGCACAAGACTCCAGGAGAATCCTCAGTTAATATTATAGTTAGTAGTTATGATACAACTCACCTCCAGGAGAATCCTCAGAGATTAGGATGAGGCTCCTGGAGGGATTTTTTACATTATATACTAAGCTTACATCCCTTAGTGTCAGGGTTAGCAGGATCAGAGCTAAACTAGTGTGTTTAAGTATTACTAGTTAAATAGGCTAAGGTAGCTCCGGAGTGTTGTCATGCTATTCAGGGGTAGAAATGGAGGTGTCCTCTTATAGTGAAGAGCTCTTTCGAGCTTCTTTGACAAATTCAGCTAGTGCTCTTTATTATATTCAGTATGCACCCCTAGCTAGTAACACTACTTATCTTGTTAAAAATTTAGGCAATATGCACCTCCAGTGCCATCAGTGCCATCATATGGGACATTCAAATCCTTGCACTATTGATCCTAAGCATCATCAATATCTGGTGAAAAATCTAGAAGTCAGCAAGAAAGGCATTAGTCAATCAGTCAATGACATACTGACAAACAATATTACCAGTTCCCCAACTGACATTCCTACCACCATCAAAAATTCCCCTTTATTAGTCACTACTCCCCTTTTGGACATTCCTAAGGACTCTGTTCTTCCTTTGTATCACAAATGGTCACTTACTAATTTGTGGTTGGTGATTTGATACTTGAATAGTTCAAAAAAGTGAAGTTTAGACAATGACAAAAGATGTTGTTAAGTCTGAGGTCTAATCCTCAGACTATGA
>Ga0153958_1000129_pt1 | contig 16170 bp, 18 predicted proteins | sample TSFL042MetaG_FD_104719 | JGI IMG/M metagenome (GOLD analysis project Ga0153958, IMG submission 104719) | Attine ant fungus gardens microbial communities from Florida, USA - TSFL042 MetaG | ecosystem: Host-associated > Fungi > Mycelium > Unclassified | place: USA: Florida, Wekiwa Springs... | reverse complement strand
CTACTCCGAAGTCTTTCCCACGATGTTTTTGGCCGGCCAATTTTTTTGACCATTTGAGTGACAATTGCATATCCTTTTTAGGGGTAACATGTCCATCTATGTATTACAGCTGTGTGCATAATGCTTGACAGTAACGCGAGAAAATTTGAGTGAATGAGGAAATTAAAATAAAAAAGGCTCTCGGCTCAGACACGCCTAACATACCTTTCCCCTAACTTGCTGCTGCCATCATATTCTCCATACCCATGACTATCTTTGATGAGTTGTCTGAAACTGCTGTCGAAAGTGAATGCGAAACATCTCCAATGCTCTGATAGATGCACAACACGAAGCACAACCATCTGATTCAGACATAGCGCTGACAAAAGTGCCTGCAAAAAAGCAAGGACGTCCTCACAAGAACCCAGCTGCAAGTTAGCATGTATATGTCTATCTCTTCTTTTAAGTTCTTTAGTGTGCTCAACCTGTCTGCCCACCATGCTAAGAAGCTTCTGACGTAGCCAAAACTGTTGAGCTAATAGGTTGTAAACTAGCAGTAGTAAGCATAGCAAGGGTCTAGGGTTTTTTTATTTTTATTTCCTCATTCACTCAAATTTTCTCGCGTTACTGTCAAGCATTATGCACACAGCTGTAAGCTGAATGCGAGCAAATTGACGGTTCCACAAGATCTGGGGGAGGGGGCCAATCGATTCGTGACGTCATGATTGTTGGCAGGCAAGTGTTTTTAGTGCTGTGCCGGGCCGGGCTTGGCTTTGGGCCTGTACAAATCCAATTCCAGGTCGGGCCCTCAAATAAGGCCTCAGTGAGTCAGGCTTAGGCTTGGGCTTGGGCTGGGCCTAGGCCCGGGGCCCCGGGCTTCCTATGCGAGAAACGATGTATGCGCTCAATGGCATCCAGTTCATGTTTGAGCTCATTTTGGATGGCACAGACTCATTTTGAACACAACCACTCATTTTCAAATGCACAGATTTGTTTTCAAAGGTGCGGGATTGTTTTCAAAGGTGCAGACTCATTTTCAAAGGCGCAGACTCATTTTCAAAGGTGTAGACTTGTTTTCAAATGCACAGAGTCACTCATTTTCCGTAGTGTACATGTGGTTGTAGTAGTTACTTGGAATTTAGTTTGAATTTTCATCTTTTGGTCATGGCATGATATTAGTACGACTAGTGGTACAGCGCTATACAATCTGTACAATGGGGACTTAGCTGTGGACTTGTGAATGTTGTACAGTTCTGTACAAGTGTGTACAAGGTTTAGCTAGTTTGCTGATCACTTGCCGTCAGAGTTCAAATTGTACCTCACACTTCGACACATCTCCAGCTTGCCAGGACTGTCATTTAGATCGCCTTCAAGTTGGGGCAACAATGCTGGATATAAAAAGCAACCATGGCACGTCTCGCGTCGTACTTAGTTGGCTTGGTCATCATTATACCAACTGAGTTTGCATTCACGTTTGCTCTCGTGCAGTGTTCATATGAACAGGGGGGAGACATGCCCTAGAAATTGAGAAGATAAAGGCGCTCTATCTACATGTAGATTACAGCATTATTTGGGCGAACCGGCCTGAGAGTGGCCCTAACTTGCGCGAGGTGACCTGAGGTGAGCTGCGAATCCTATAACACTGTGGGGCGAACCTCCGAGTCGGATAGTGTGGGAGGCTCGTCATCCACCTGAGAATATTAATGTGGAGGTAGTAGTAGGCGGAGCATGATGGCATAGTAGCCAAGTTCACTGTCGCGAACTCTCTCGCCTGGCGGGTTTCTCACCCAATTACGGACAAAGAACCAGGCAAGGAAACAGTCAATGATCGAGAACCCACAGTACTGGAGAATTCAGTCTTCAGCGGAATTTAAAATTTGAACCAGGGTCCGTAGGGAAGGCATCCTAGTCAACTCAGTGGTAATGTTCTGCAAGTTGCACAGGTTGCTAAACTTGTTCATCATATGGACTATCTACCGACAACGAAAATGAGTCTTGCGACCCCATGGCAAAGTAATAACATAGTGAGTGCTACTCAACGACCAATGGTACGGAAGTGCAGGCACCTAGAGAATGATGTATCAGAAAATGCCCAATGACAATGAGACGCGTCCCCTCAGGAAGAATAAATTATCCATCATAAAAGATCGGACATATGCTTGTATAATATATAGCATCTTTGGGGGAAGGGGTAAGGAAGGTAGAATGCTCACTTGATTCATCTTATATGCGGGACCATCAAATACAGGTGGTATAACCTGTAAAATAATTTAGAACGGGTTCAATCAACATGCAGAATAAAGAACGAGGATCAGTTGGTGATGCATGTTACGAGATGGCTCATTGGAGACCGTCGCCGACTCGAGAATGGAAAGTATCGTCCTTTCAAAAGGGAGGAAACCAAGGCTCACGTTTTGTGTGCTAAAAGTTACTAGTAATTGCGTTCATGCGAGGTGCAACAAACGACTAAAAATTCTCCTTGCTTGCCAAAGTGTCGGAGTCTGGCGGAGATCAAAAAGCGTCTGTACAGTTGCTTTTGTAGTCGTTCGCCTTCGTTCATTTTCTTGTCGTTCGCATCCAGAAGATTAACTAGATCATGGTGAGCAAAATTTTTCATTTCATCATGATGCTCTAGGCCTAGGGCATCCATGATGATTCCAATATTCAGTTCTGCTTCCGAAAGAGATAAATCTCTTGTGGACAACCTCATACCAAAACTCTCAATCCTGACCTTCTCTCACTTTACTAAAGGACCATCGCTAACTACTTTTCCAGGTGATGTTTTTTACCTTCTCGTCGTCCGGTCCCCCAACTTTTCGGCATTAACCAGACTAAGGTGAGCAAGAAGATTCGTTTCACGACGATGCTTTAGGCCGTCTTCTATGATGATTTCAACATTCAGTTCTGCTTCCGAAAGAGACGAAATCTCTTGTGGACAACCCTTATACCAAAACTCTCAATCCTGACTCATTTTTTTCTTATCACATTCTGAGCTCAACACGCTGACTACTTTTATTTAGGCGATCCCGCCGCCCTTTTGTCTCCGACGTACTCATTGTGATCGAGTGAGTATCCACTACCACCTGTATGCACCACTTTGTTGCAAGACGAAACCAAGTTCATCCATTCTTTGAGTCTCACGTCTATTGCATGCTTGTTTGGACCACTCTTGTTCGCGAGAGCAATGCGCTGTATGAATCGTTTTGATTTGTATGCGTTGGTCCAGCAGGCGTTGTAAGGCGAGGGACGAGAAAATATCGGCTTCTCTGATTTGTGCTGGCATGCTATATGAATGTGTTGCTTATTGTTCGTTTCTAGGTTTTCTTTTGAATGTACGTGTTGCACTTTTGTAGCAGGCTGCCTTTAGTTTTCCAATGGAATATGCATATCATAATTACAGACATTGCGAGCTGCGTGGCTTGTAAGAAAATTCTATCTATAAGTACAAGTGCTGAGTACGGGCATTGCATGCCTGCAAAATCAATGCACGTGTTCTACTGTTACGCGTCTGGATTGGCCCAGTGACACGTCGGCGAAAAGCCAATTCAGAACAGCTGCAAGTCTAATACCCCCCTGGGATAACAACTTTTCAACAATCCATTCATCCTGGATGACTCCGCTGTACTCGGGCGTATCCAACTCGAGATATTTGTTCTTTCTCGGCGCGGTAAGCCAGAGGTCCTCATGGTTAGACGAGTTGCACCCGTGATCACCGGTGCTAGAGAAGGAAACACGGTTGTATGGCGGTTTATCCAAGGCCTTCGGGAAGACGATCTGGCAGTTCAGTGCATGAATGGGAGCGGCCCAGTAGTATGGACACAGGGTGTCATCGTCAGTGTTCAAGCCTCCGTCTGTGACAAGCATACCGAAAATCCAAGACGCGACGCGAGGTCCCAAAAACCAAGATAGCCATTGCTCCCGGATGCTTGGTACAGTTTGGACGGTAGGTGCGGCAGGACACGTAATCCACGAGTCAAGCTCATCATGGTATTTGCCCATGATGCCTTCCCATACAATACGACGGATGTAAGGATCGTAAATAGTGCCGAGTAGTTGGTCTTCAACGTCAGGAAGTGGTAGAGGCTGGGTGTAGTTGTAGGGGATTGTGCGAATTCGTTTGGATATCAGGAGGCTATCCCACAGAGAGTGTAAATCTACCGAAGGAGTCGTAAGAGAAAGAAATATGAAAATGGGAACAACCTACTCGTTACACGACTATCGAACGAGACTTTAATTCCATTGCCCCCTCGGTCGCGTCCTGTGAGGTGCAATGGCATATGCATATCCCCCAAGAAGTGAATGAGAAACTTGAGGGCGACCTGTGCTCCACTGTCATCACTCTCAGTCGTCACGCCGGTTCTGCGCATGTCCATGTAATCCTCCAGCACACCCGTGGTATTTCTTATGGCGCTGAGAACATTGATGTTCCTTCTGCCCTCCCATCCTTTGTCTCCCGGGAACGCACATGTCTCGCTCGGATAGTCGTCTGTTGCGCCAATGTAATGCAGTGGCCCTGTCCACCTGTATTGTGGAAGACCGCGTACTTTGTCCGCCCATGTGGCGACTGAAGCGAGATGGCAGTCGCCAGAGTAGTTCAGGATGTCGCATAGTACAGGCATAACTGAAGGGTGTAGATGCATCTGGGCAATCGTTGCGACGACTTCGTGACCTACAGGAGGGTTATACTCATCCGAAACGTGAGGCGGGCTCGACCATGCTTACCTACGGCTCCCCATGCTCTCACACATGGAAGAACTGCAGATCCGGCCGCAAGAACGAACGGTATTTGTGAGAGGCGCATTGTGGTATAGTTCAGGCGCGAGGGACAGCTACTTATACTCGAAAACGAGGCGCGTCCAGCCAACAAGGTATGTTAAAATGGGCCTTCTCCGGAAAACAAGGACTAGTGGTAGAGCGTTACGACCCAGATAAGGAATGCATCATTGAAACCAACCTACTTAAGCTTACGTAACGTTCCTTTACTACTGGTGGGGTGTTATGAGCCTGCTTTTTTTTTGTTGTTGTTTTTTTTGCATGTCGCGCTTGATTATGAAAAATCTCCCAGCATACCTCACGCCAGACCTCCGAAAACACTTTGAACAACAAGGCGCTCCACTTCACAGATAAAAGCTCCACTCAAGCAAGATGGCACTTCCCGTCGATCTGGTTTCATTGGCTTTACCTTAGCTGCGAGCCTCGGACTGGCTCGATCGCACATTTATTGACTGGATACGAATCAATGTTACGGTTGTCGAGGTAAGTCTTTTTTCAGCGTCATCAGCTAGGCGTATTTAACACGGTGCAAAAGATGCTCCAGCACCTCGACCAAATAAACGGAGACACCTGGATGACCCCACTGCAGACCCAGGGCCCTTCGTCACGACCAGACGTTAGCAAGGCAGAAAGGACCAGTAAGACAAGCGCACCAGCCCCTTCGACATCAACCACCCCACTTGATCAGTTCATGGATGTCATGCAGCCTCGCACGAAGAAGGTTCATCGTGAGCAAAATATTCTATTCCAACCTCTTAGAAGAATCACGCGACAACGAGGCTATCTTCGACCTCAAATGAATGCGACGTCACATGAAACTGTTGGACGCGCCACCTGATAGAGTGTTCGAACAATCAGATGACGAGCACCAGGATAATGATCACGGCGTCGCTCCTGAAGAACAGAAGGACCCAGCAAAGGATACGGTCATGCAGGTGTCGCGATTGTTTCTCCGAAATCTCGTATTCTCGTGTACGGAAGTTGAGCTCATGAAATTATTCCAACCATTCGGCAAAGTTGCACAGGTGAGCTTCTTCCTAGCGCCACGCCTTATTCTCCACCCACCCATCTCTTTTCTTGATGACAAAATAAATAGGGACATCAGATCCTTCATGGATATGCTGATCCTTTGGGAACCGATAGTAGAAATTTTACTCTGACTTTCATTCATATCCTACTTAATATCTTGTCGACATTTTCGCTGACCTCCTTTTTTTCAGGTGAGGTTCGATGTCATTTATATTCAAACGATGAAAAACTGTATAGGGACATCAGATCCTCTGGACATGATGATTCTTCGTGGAAAATTAGTAGAAAAAAAACACTTTTCTGAACTTCATCATCACTTGAGTCCGATATCGTTGCTCATCATATCTCTTTCATATAGGTTCATATACCCATAGACTCCTTGTCCAAGCAGTCGAAGGGCCTGGCCTATGTGACGCTCAAGCAGCTGACGTCCGCCCTATCAGTGTACGAAGCACGCTGGATGAGAAATCGTTCCAAGGTCGCCTTCTCCACATTATTCCCGCCCGGGCCGTTGACCGAAAAAGCAAGTTAGAAGTGGTAGATGGCGAGGGTAAAACGAGATCGCTGAAAGACGAGAAGGATTTTCGGCGTAATGCCACGGTTGGTCGGCATTTCAACTGGAGTATGTTGTACATGAATGTTTGTACAGCGGCTGTCAAAATTATGGTCCACCAACCGAAATCTCATGCAAACGAATGTGCAGAACAATGCAGTGGCATCCTGTCGCCAAAGCAGACATACTCCTAAAGAACATCCTCCTCGTGTGCCTCAAGCGTCTCACGAACTCGCTCGGCGGTGGTCCCGTGGAGCTCAGCCGGGGTAACGAGGAATAATGTACATCGAACAAGTTTTTTGTATTTTGTCCATTACCACGCTACAGTATACTTTCTTAAATAGTTACCTCATCGAGGCCGTCTGATTTCCATGCACACCATTTGGATTTCAAAGTCCGAAACAATCTATCATCTCGCATCACTCTGCTTACGGAAATAGTCATCCAGTTCAAAATCATACAATGTTCAAGTTCAACTTCGACGTAGAAGTTGACGACGAGCAAAGTGTGGGTAGCCTTGGAGGAAATTTCACAACACGAAGCCACGACCCCACTTCTTCCCAATCAGTCATTCCGGACGCGTTTACGGAGCTTTCTCTTGCGGACGCGGTATGTCCGAATACTGCTCAATTTAGTTCTGTGTTCATTGCGATGGTTGCAAGGATTAGCTAGAAAGCCTTCCATCCAAAATATCTTACTCTCCGATCGCGATCCCGCTTGCGAATGGTGGCGAACTTTCCCTTCCACGGCGTGATCTGTTCGACGCGAGGTTTCAGCTGATCTCACACAATGCTGACGACCTGGATGCTTCGGACCAACCATCCAATGTCCGCGCACAATCTGCACTGCAGTTTCTCGATGCCCCCTCTGACCTTGTGCCTCTCGTCTATGAGGGTGGTTTGAAGACTTGGGAATGCAGCCTCGATCTTGCTAGTTATCTGGACAGCATTAACTCGCGGTTTGATGTACATGGCAAGCGTGTGCTGGAGGTGATGATCTCGTTCTTACAGTACTATGAAGCTAATGGCTTCCCAGATTGGTTGTGGCACGTCGATTCCGTCTTTATATATTCTCCATTGCATATTTTCCTCTCCGCCTTCTCCCAATCAGACACATATACATTTCCAGGACTATAATGCCTCAGTTTTGGAGCTTGTGACCGTTCCGAATATCATTTTGACCTGGTGTTAGTGAATTTCGAAGCTTTTTATTCTTAAATTCTCATCCAGATATAGATCTGTCTGGGGCAGCGGAGACATACCGCAGATCGGAGGAAGAGTCCTCAGACCCCGCAGCCCTAGAGTTGAACATCTCGGAAAATTTGAAGGACGTTTTCCAGCAGTCTCTCGTGACATACGGGGTTCATTTACGTTTCTTTTCCGGATCCTGGGATACATTTGATCTTCAGAGATCTGGTGGGAACTATAATCTGGTAATGACATCCGAGACGATATACCGGATGGAGTCTATCCCGAGTCTTATTGCTGTCATGCGCGGTGCTTGCAATGCTGAAGATCCTACAGATGTAGATAACTGCCTTTGTCTTGTAGCTGCCAAAGTGCTCTACTTCGGCGTAGGTGGCGGGGTAGCAGAGTTTGTGCGATGTGTACGGGATCAGGGTGAAGGAGGGACGGTTGAGATCGTGTGGGAGAAAACATTGGGTGTCGAAAGGAGAGTGATGAGTGTCAGATGGAAATGACAATAATTTTTGATGAGTGATTTATTGGCAGGATGAAAACAAAAAGACAAACATCTTACACCATGAGCGCACGTTATTAAACTTAATAGCTTGAAATCTAAACAAAAAATGTGGACAAATCCGGACTCGAACCGGAGACCCCCCGCACTCAGCACCGTGCTAAGCGGATGTGATAACCAGCTACACCATATGCCCAATGAGTGTTCTTGACTGTGAGCCTTGATACTGATCATAGTTTCGAGTGTCGTGTAAGTATGAGTGAATGTAGTCCATGCTCTGGCACAAACTACTGAAGCTGACTCAAATGCGGAAGGAGACCGGAGAGGTCAACGCTCAAAAGCCCATGTTTGTACGGGTAACTGTGTTGATAAATTATGGTAGGTTGCCGCTTGCTAGGTGCTGCGCAGTCTGCGCTGTTGATCCGGCCGCATGCGATCATCTGCACTTCAATACTTCTATCTGGAAAAACAAAACACACCTAATACTTAGATTAGTCTATGTGGCAGATGACAAGTCACGACCCAAAAATCGTAGATGGGTACTAGTATAGGACCATCATGACGAAGAAGACAGTGGCGGTTGCTTTTGAGCTTGCTCTGGCTGCTGGCATGTGATAGCAGAAATTACAGAATTGATGAATGTCAATCAATAAACGGTGTGATTGGCTGACTACGACTTCAGTGCTTACGTACACGATCGACGAGATATTGAGGTCTCACATCACTTGCGTATCCATTTTTCCTTTAGGTGAATTATGAGTGCTTTTCTTCATATAAATATATTATCGTCACCGTCACCGTTCCTCTTTAATGGCATCCGAATCCACTTCAACATTCTTTTCTGAACACCAGGCTCCATGGGAAAAGGACGAAGAGCGCTCAGTCGCCTCAGTGACGTTGAATGGGGGCTCAGTTGGCTCTCTCCCTCTTTCTGATGAATTTCCCGAAGGAGGTCTGACCGCTTGGACCACTGCTTTCGGAGTGTAAGAATACTTGTATCTGGTACATCCCTAGGTCTTACTCCTTGTCTACTAGGTTTCTTGTACTATTCTGCGGCTTTGGGTGAGTCTGGTCTCCTTATAATGAAGAATGGTGCTGTGACCTGAAATTACAAGTTATTCTACTTCATTTGGTGTTTTTCAAGGTAGTCCTACACATGCAAGCGAAGATAAAATTCTTATTAAATATCTTCCTCTCCAGATTTTTATAGCCAGCATTATCTCACTAATGAGACTTCCTCTGCCATATCGTGAGTTTCTACTTGCGTCTCTTTGAAATATCCTCAATCCTGTGGTAGGTGGATCGGGAGCACCAACGCGTTTTTAGTTACCGCTGTGTGCATTTTATCAGGTTCACTATATGACCGAGGTTATTTGTGAGTGCAGATTTACTGTCATATTCTTGCTCATACCCAACAGGCTTAACTACTAGCTACCATCTTGTCATCGCTGGATCTCTTCTACAGAGTTTATCTCTCTTCATGCTGTCTTTCGCGAAACCCAATCAATACTACCAGGTAACCTCCCGCGTCGTTCCCTGTATCGTTGTCTCACTTGATGTAGATATTCTTTACCCATGGGGTAGGTTCAGGTATCGCAGCTGGTCTCATGTATATCCCGAGCGTAGCTGTCATATCCCACCATTTCCGACGGAGACGCACGCTGGTTATGACGTTTGTTACCTGCGGCTCGTCGTTGGGTGCTATTGTCCATCCGATTATGCTCAATTACCTCCTCAACGGTCCTGTCGGCTTTGCCAATGGCGTCCGTGCGAGCGCAGGGTTGGTCAGCGGTCTCCTTTTAATTGCATGTCTATGCATGCGAACTCGCATTGATCCGCCAACGACACCAGTAAATTATATTGCGGTGACTAAGAAATGCTTTTGCGACTTGCCGCTTATATTCGTGATGGCAGGGTGAGACTTTCAACACAACTTCTCTTCAGTTCCTCCAACTATATCTTCCACAGAGGCTTTTTATTCCAGATGGGCTTATATTACCCGTTATTCTTCTTTCAACTGGACTCCATCAAACATGGTGTCGGCGTTACCTTTTCGTTTTACTCTGTGCGGTCCAGCATTTTGCAAGTAGTTTCACCTGCTGACAGGACCGCTAGCTTGTCATTTTAAATGCGTCCAGTTGTGTGGGACGGATCACGTCGGGGTTCATTGCGGAATATATAGGAGTCCCAACCACGATGGTAGCTGGGACATTTTCATGCGGCGCAGTGATTTTGGGCATACTTGGGTTGAATAACATTGCCAGCGTCGCTATACTTGGCGTGCTTTATGGCTATTTTCTGGGAGTGTGTAAGTACTTCGATCGCGCTGCGAAAGGTTCAAGGTGAACTGTTTAATTATGCAGACATCGCAATGGCCGCACCACTTGTGGCTGTTCTAACGCCCGACCTTTCCGACCTTGGGTGAGTATTTCCTTTTTGAGTGCACAAAACCATCTGATCTGTGCGATAGCGGGCGGATGGGCATTTGTTACCTCATTACTGGTGTGTATTATACGATTTACTTCCATATTGTTTCACACTCACGCACTCATTTTCAGGATCTGGAAGCTTGATTGGTAAATGGATTTGTGTTTTATCGCGCTTCAGATTCTAAACTTCATCTTCTAGGGGCTCCGATAGCCGGTGCTCTGCTGACATCGAATTATATCTGGTGGATACCTGCTCTGTTCTCTGGGGTGAGTTTATCTTGGGTGGTATCTTCCTCTAGTTGCTCATGTTAACTGTACCATAGACGGTCGCACTCGCCGGTAGTGCGCTGTATGGTGTCATGCGGCTCTTGCATGCCAGGAATCAAATTAGGGGCAAAGTAGTTGAGTAGGCAGCCTGGTTATTGAAGTGTTCTGTGATAGATTACATACGCTCGTTTATTTTTTCATATTTCCTCCAGTTCTTCATCCATTCGACTGAGGTATATCACATTCATTTTTCTTCTAGTTACTTGTACTTGGGAAGTGCCAACTGTGTTGGCAGATACCTTACTCAATATGATGTTTCTATATAGCTTTAGGGATGACTCGGCGAGTCGGAGCAGCTCCATCACTAGGAACAAATATTTGATTATCTCAGTGCGAAGGCGGGAGAATCACAAAATCAACAGTATCCTATTCCTGTCATGTTAGGGAGTCTGACGTGAGGAAGTAGGTATTAGCTGAGGGTAGGCTGTCTGATGAGTGCTTGTCGTCACTTTTATAATTTACGGTGCCATGCTATTATCGTCGCACAGCGAATCAAGAAAGTCCCGGGATCCGCAGTGATATGGACACCAATTCGGAACCCCCACTAGCCAACGACGTTGGCAGGCTCCCAGACAGAACGCATCATAGCGAAGATGAGAGATGTACTGGAATACGGAATGAAAGCTTTCGTTGCTGCATCACAGAACTTGCAAGTTGTGCAGAATAGAGATCCCAAACTTCCATGCACAGCCACTGATGTTGTTTGGCAGCAGCCTTTGGAACAAACACTGCGCGTGTCTTCTTAACATCGTCCTCGATATTGGCAAGACGCGTTTCGCTCATATCATTTATCCGAGTAGAGTCAGTTATTATGGCGGACGCAACTGCGTCCTTCAAGGACGTCCCAGAGATGTTCGAGGTTAGCTTAGATCTCACGATTGGCGACGACAAGGCCTAACGGGGTTTCAGGTTGAACTTGGAGAGGCCTTGACGGCGAGGACCGAAAGCCTTGGTCCGTCATGCGTTCTATCGCTTTTTCAAACAATTGACGACGCAATATAGCAACATTTCGTGAACTTGGACCCCCGGACCTCTGTCATATTGTAAAGAGTACAGGACGCACTGGTCAACGCGATGTGTGTTTTAGCATCTTGAATATGAAGCACCCATGTTAACCTTTGGTTAGATTAGCTCATATCATTTTGTATCCGGAGTGGACGCATCTTCTTCAGCGTCCCTCGCCGCATATATCAACTCTCTCACATATTCCATCGAGGATAATTCTGCCTGGTTCTCGAAGAGCACAACATGGAAAGTCAAGAATGGCTGCTATTGGTTCGTCAGTGATTTTCTTGATGCTCTGCCGATGCTAAATACTTTATTATATTATAGCTGTTTCAACGCATTCTCTCGCGTAGACATTCGTGTAGATGTCAAGATCCCTGGAGGTGTCCATGCATATGTCGTAGATCTTCGTGGAGACCGGTGTGTAGCACCTTGTGACCTTGTGACGTATGTCCTGAAATTCATTATGTGCTCCAGCCATGAAGCAACACCAGAAATGTGGCAAGAAACATACGTCTCCGCACTGCTTCGAGCTATCCTTTACTCCGACGACCCGACATACTGGATAGAAGCTTATCGCAAACTCGATCCTATTACTACAACCGACTGCGAACTTCGCTTTTTGCAGGCGGCTGAAGCTTTATTCATGAAGGGTGAGCGTTTCATGTGTATGCCATATTTATCCGTAATGCTGATTGCAATGTAGGTTGGCAAGTCGGGTCTGACCCCGAGATCCAGGTCGCTACTATTGTATCCAACCACTTAACCGCGGGTATAATCAAGTACTTCGGCGACAGCGGTCGGTTTCAGCCAGCGGCTAATTTGTTCGAGAAGTTGTCTGCACGGGAACCAGAGGTTGCCTCACTCTTGGCGAAGAGTTACATTGGAATGAGTGCGCTAGTTGTATTTCTATGAGACTCTGCCTGACGTTTGTGATGACAAGACGAGGAAGTGAAGGCTGTTCAGATCATGTCTGCTGCCATGAAACATACCCCACATTCATACACTCTGCTTCATGTACAGAGTGATTTCCTTCGATCGAAAGGCAGATCAGATTTGGCTTTAAAGCTCGCAAAAGAGGCCGTCAACTGTGCACCGAGTGAATTTGTCACTTGGGAGAAGCTCACAGACCTGTACATCGATACAAAGGACTACGAATCGGTATGCAAGGTTTGTCGACTGCAGTCAACCTCACTGACCGCTACCTTAGGCGCTTTTAACGCTAAACTCATGTCCGATGTTCACCTTCAACGGACGGGATGCTCACCGTGCTCTTGCACCTGCAAAGGTTAACCTACCTTTCAAGCGCCAGATCGGCGACATCCTCCCCGAAAAAACGAAAACTGACGATGACGTGGTTCGTGGGATTATCATATTACCATTCGCATCTTATACCCTTTAGGCCGATCCCGCTCTTCTTCGCCTTCCTGCACCTGGTCTTCGTGGGACGTGGGGAAGGGCTTATTCCTTGCTTACACGGCTTGGCTCCGAGATAGGCTGGGACGAATTACTGAAGACGCGGAGTGCAGTGTTTGTAATGGAAGAAGAGTACCGAATGCAGAAGGCACAGGTCGACATCCAAAAAGTGGTGACCACAAATGGTGACCGAAATGTGAAGGAAAGGGTCACAGTGATCCATGAGGATGGTTCCGTGACCGAGGGGGGTGTAACCCTCGCAGATGATGACGCATCTACGCGCGGAGTGTCTAGTCCCCTGTCGGAATCGGATAGCAAGCCTGAAATTGAGAATATGCTCAATTCTCCTGGTGGTATTCCAACCATCCGCGTGTCCTCGGATTCTGACACAGAACGCGAAATTGCGGAGTCTGCTCGCGTGGATGGCGATGCCGTTGAGCATGGGGATGACTCGGAAGCGTCCGCAAGCGTGCAGAGCCCAGCACTCGAGAAACCAATGCAAGCTGCCGGGGAAGAGCCTGAGCAGTCGCAGCTACCAAATACCAATCAGGAGGCGTTTTCATTCACAAATAAGCGCCTGTGTGAGCGGTGGCTGGATAATCTCTTCATGGTCCTCTACGAGGTAAGAAGCCATCTCTGCCAGACCATTCTGGAAACGTGATGTGACTTACTAGGACCTGCGAGTGTGGACAATTTTCCGGGCAGAAGTTGTACATTTCAAGACACAGCATGTTGCGTATCGGAAAACTGGCCTGGAATGGGAAATTCTCGGAGACCTAGGCATGCGCTTACATCACAAGGAGGAGGCTAAAGAGGCTTTCCAGCGGTGCCTCGATACTTCGCGCTACTCCCAGAAGCCGTGGGCGAAGCTACTAGAAATGTATGCCGAGGAAGGGGACATTACACGCACCATCCAGGCTGCCATACGGGTAGCCGCATACCAGTATGCTGATTATACAGAAATGGCGGTATGTGTTGTTCTCTACCTACCTAAGAAAATAACTCACTTCACCTACAGTATCCAACACTAATCGCGCGCTGTTTCTTCAAGCTCGGGCGGATCCATGGCCATGCTAAGATTTCGTTTACTCTTCTCAGCATGGGTTTACCCGACCCGATCCTGAAAATTATGGACAGTTACTTACAGTATGGGAAGACATTTAAGGTAGAGGGATATGACTTCTAATCATACTAGTATTTTCGTCGTCCTTCGCGTGTTCGTATACCCATGATTCATGTGCATATTTTTCTCTTGGAGTGATTTGGGATGAAAAACGTTTGTTGAATTCGTTGAACGTTAGGATTAAAACCATTGCCTTTCTGAGCATATGGGGGTCATACCGATTGTCCCTCTGCCACCTCTCAATCTCATTCCTATCCGTTCCCTATCCGTTCCCTTGTTTGAAGAGCTCTCACAGAGACTACTAGAGTGTAGTCAGCGTTAGCTCGACATCATGGAGGATTCCCCTATCCGCCGACTTCCCACCACCAACTCAAATAACAGCCTGAAGCGAGAAGAAAATCTTATCAATGCTTACGAAGCCGAGGAAGAGCGAATCATCAACGTCTTGTCTCGCAAACTCGAACAGGTATGAGGAAGAGACGCTTTCTGTCTTTGAGGGTAACTTATTTCTGTGTGCAGCTTCGTGAGGAGAAAATACAACTCGAGAACGCCCTCGAAGCGGAATCAGAATCTCATGTGAACAGGCTTAGTCGTGAACTGTCCGCGTTGCGGCTTGCTCAGCAGCAGCAACAACAACAACAACAACAACCCGGGAGCAATGGGGCACCCTGCTCGCCAGACAACAAAGCAGGTCTCCCGACATCCCTGACAGGCCGAGACCCTATGGTCCCCAGTGCGGAAGTCATGCTGGAGGCCATGAGACGGGAAAATGAGCAGCTGCGCAACCGCCTCGTTGATACGGAAAGAGATTATGTGCGGGTGGCGCGGTTAAATGAAATATATCGTGAAGAACTACTTGAGCATAGGAGACGAGTGAGCACCAGATCTTGTACCGTCATTTCTATTTTGACCCCGGCTATTTAAGCTTGGTTTGTCAGTAGACAACCTCGTTGGCCTGTCCTCGGCAGACCCGTATTCGCAGCCCACACATCGGCGGTCTATATCTAATCTGTCGTCGCCCAGCACATCTGTTACACAAACTGTCCCTATTCCCCGACCTTCATCGTCGATACGCCGCCCAGCGAACAATATATCAGAAAGTAATACGCCATTATCGCATTCACCTTCCTCGACAGAGTCGCCATTTCCATTCTCGCCTCTCGTTGGAACGAACCCTGCAAGTTATGTTAGTAATGGGACGCATCTGACAACACCACCATCATCTGCTTCACTAATGTCGAATCCCCATTCAACATTCACCATACCTCAAACGTTGTCCTATCCCTCGGTGCCACCGCCGTCGCTATCATCGTCGTATGGATCACCTGTTGTGCATCCCGAGCAGCTGATGTCACCTGTGGGGATAAGTAGGCGCGGTTCGAACGCTCGAGGAAGTATTGAGCGCCGTTTCGTCGACCAAGGAAGTTTCAGAAATAGTCGGAGTCCGAGCAGACGGGAAAGTGTTGAGAGAGGCGCACGCATTGCGGAGACAGGGACATTGATTCCCCGCTCCCGTGGCGACAACCGAAGTGTCGCAGAAGAGTCTGTTGCCGGGGAGGGGACCGCAGAATCCAGATGAACGTCCGTGGCTTTTTTTTCTGCCTTTCTACGCTACTATTCATTACTTCTTTACCAATCTGCTATCTTTGTTCGTACTGGATACTTGATGTATGTATGATATAATACTCATTGTTGTCTTCGTATGAGTCGAACATTGTGCTCGCAAATGGCAGTACACGGCCTTTCGGTACAGGACCCCATACACCCACGGAGATGAACAATTACTTTCATGCGGTAGCAGCAAATGTAAAATGTATTGGCCACCTTGTATTTATAAT
>Ga0153958_1000128_pt1 | contig 16197 bp, 24 predicted proteins | sample TSFL042MetaG_FD_104719 | JGI IMG/M metagenome (GOLD analysis project Ga0153958, IMG submission 104719) | Attine ant fungus gardens microbial communities from Florida, USA - TSFL042 MetaG | ecosystem: Host-associated > Fungi > Mycelium > Unclassified | place: USA: Florida, Wekiwa Springs... | reverse complement strand
CCCAATCTTGGGTCTAGATTATGTCTGGGGCTTGTAGGAAGTCTCTAGAGTGGATTCCAATAGCAAAATCCAGGGTTATAACTTTTATCCCATGCTACATTTCCGCAGAAAATTCTCTAGCAGTGTAACAGCGCAGCAAAGGAGGAGAAGGTGGCGCGGCCCAGAGAGGCAAAGGCACAGCAAAAGAGAAAGAGAGCGGCGTACCCATAGAGAGGAAAAGCGCAGCAAGAGAGAGGGGTAGCTAAAAGGAGGTCAGGAGAACCTTCTTGAGAGAGATGTGGTTAAATATCAGGGTAGAGAAGACAGACACACATGAAGGCATGATGATTAAAGTGCTCTTAGATAGTGGCACAATGGGGATGTTCATAGATAGGTAGATGACAGCTAGGCATGGGTTCAAGTTGCAGAAGTTGGAAAGGCCATTAATGGTCAAAAATGTGGATGGAACTGTGAATAGTGGAGGGGCCATTACACACCAGGTAGAGTGCAATGTGTTTTATAAAGGCCACATGGAAAGAATGAGAATGGATGTGTGCGATCTAGGGAAGACAGAAGTAATGCTGGGAATGCCATAGTTGGCAACACATAATCTGGAGATAAACTGGGAGACGGGAGAGGTGAAAATAACAAGATGTCCACCCTTGTGTGGCGGAAGAAGCCAAAAGAAGGAAAAAGTCAAAAGGGTAGCGACAGTAGAAGAAGAGAAAATCGTCCGTTGGGCGATAGATGATAAAGAAGACTGGGAAAAAGAGAAAGAGATAGAAGAGGACCATAGAAAAATCAAAGAAATGGTCCTGAAGAAATTCTTGAAGTGAAAGAAAGTGTTTGGGAAGGTAGAGTCCAAGAGGATACCAACCAGAAAGATTTGGGATCATGCTATAGATCTCAAGGAGACATTTAAACCATGAAAAGAAAAGATCTATCCTCTCTCCAAAAATGAAAGAGAAGAAGTCCAGAGCTTTGTGGAGAACCAATCAAGGAAAGGGTATATCAGACCCTCTAAATCACCTCAGACATCGCCAGTATTTTTTGTTGGCAAAAAGGATGAAAGTAAGCAGATGGTGATGGACTACCGTAACTTGAATAGCTAGACAGTGAAGAATAACTACCCATTACCTTTAATCATGGAGTTAATAGACAATATGGGTAGTAAGAAAGTATTCACTAAAATGGATCTCAGGTGGGGGTTCAATAATGTGAGGATAAAGGAGGGGGATGAATGGAAGGGAGTATTCACAATGCATATAGGTTCCTTCGAACCAACAGCCATGTTTTTTGGGATGACAAATTTGCCAGCCACATTTCAGGTGATGATAAATGAGATCCTAAGGGACCTAATAAATGAAGGAAAAGTAGCAGCATTCATGGACAATGTGTTAGTAGGAACAGAGATAGAGGAGGAACATGATGAAATTGTGGAAGAAATACTGAGAAGACTGGAGGAGAATGACTTGTATGTCAAGCCAGAAAAATACATGTGGAAGACGAGGAAGATAGGATTCCTGGGTGTAGTTATTGGACCTAATAGAATAGAAATGGAGGAAGGAAAAGTAGAAGGAGTACTCGGTTGGCCAATACCGAAAACTATGAAAGATGTTAGAAAGTTCTTAGGCCTCGCCAATTACTATAGGAGGTTTATCAAGGACTTCGCTCAAGTAGCAAGACCAATGAATGTGCTAATGAGGAAAGACGAGAAGTGGCGATGGGGAGATGAGTAGCAGAAGGCATTTGACAAACTAAAGAAGGTTTTTACCAGCAAACCAGTACTAGTAGCCCCAGATTTAGACAAGGAATTCAGGGTAGAAGCTGACGCTTCAAACTATGCTACTGGAGGAGTACTCTCGATGAAGTGCTCAGACGAAAAATGGAAACCAGTCACTTTTATTTCAAAATCTCTAAGTGATACAGAACGAAACTATGAGATTCATAATAAAGAGATATTAGCAGTAGTCAGATGTCTGGAGGCATGGAGGCATTTCCTGGAAGGAGCAGTAGAGAAATTTGAGATTTGGACAGATCACAAAAATCTCAAGTACTTTATGAAGGCGCAAAAGTTAAATTGAAGGCAAGCATGATAGGCCTTGTACCTATCTAGATTTGACTTTACGTTAAAATACGTTCCAGGAAGTAAGATGGGAAAAGCGGACAGCCTCAGCAGGAGGCTAGACTGGGAGATTGGAGTAGAAAAGGATAATGAGGATGAAATGTTGGTAAAGTCAGAATGGTTAGAGGTGAGGAAGACAGAGGTGGTAGAAATTATAGTAGACAGAGTAGATCTACTAGAGGAAGTTAAGAAGTCAAAAGTAAAGGATAACAAAGTAGTAAAGGCAGTAGAAGAAATGAAGTGAGCAGAGGTAGAGATAAAGAGTAGAGGAAGGTAGATAGCATCATGTATAAGGAAGGGAAGGTCTATGTGCCAAAAGATGAAAAGTTGAGAGCAGAAATCATTAGACTATACCATGATATGCTGATAGGAGGACACAGGGGGCAGTGGAAGATGGTAGAACTGGTAACCAGAAATTTCTGGTAGCCAGGAGTAACTAAGGAGATAAAGAGATATGTGGAAGGGTACAATGCCTGCCAATAAAACAAAAATCACACAGAGCAACCAGCCAGCAAATTAATGCCAAACTCAATACCAGAGAAACCTTGGACGCATATATTGACAGACTTTATTACAAAGTTGCCCCTAGCTCAAGAATATGACTCGATCTTAGTAGTAGTTGACAGATTAATGAAAATGGTACATTTCATACCTACTACAGAGAAAACATCGGCAGAGGGACTGGCCAGGTTATTCAGAGATAATGTGTGGAAGTTGCATGGTTTACCCAAAAGTATCATATTAGATAAGGGACCACAATTCGCAGCAGGGTTAATGTAGGAGTTAAATGAGATGTTGGGAATCAAAAGTAAATTGTCAACGGCATTCCACCCTCAGACAGATGGACAAACAAAGAGGGTCAACCAGGAGTTGGAACAGTACCTGAGAATGTTCATTGACCATAGACAAGAGCAGTGGCCAGAATAGTTAGGAACAGCAGAGTTTGCGTATAACAATAAAGCGCACTTGAGTACCAGGACGTCGCCTTTTAAGGCAAATTATAGGCAAGATCCCAGGATGGGGTTTGAGAGAAGGAAGAAGGGGAAATACACAGGGGCAGAGAAATTCATCAAGAAAATGAAGGAAATCCAAGAGGAGGCAAAAGCGGTGCTAGGAAAAGCACAAGCAGATATGAAGAAGTATGCCAACAGGAAAAGATTGGACGTAGAAGGGTATAAAGTAGGAGACTTGGTCATGCTTAGTACCAAGGATCTGAAATATCAGATGGTTGGGAGGAGGACAGAGAAGTTGACGGAAAGATTCATTAGTCCTTATAAAATCAAGGAGATAGTATTATCAAATACGGTTAAGTTAGAACTACCTAGTACAGTAAGAATACATCTGGTAGTAAACATTAGTAGAATATGACGATATATAGGACAGGTAAAGGGGCAGAAGAAGGAGTGACTAGCCCCAGTAATAATCGAAGGGGAGGAAGAATGGGAAGTAGAGAGAATCCTGAATAAGCGACGAGTAAGGGGAAAAGATAAGTACCTAGTATACTGGAAAGGATTTATGGCAGAGTTGGATACCTGGGAAAGCAGGGAGAATTTAGAGAATGCAAAAGAAGCAATTGAAGAATTCAAGAAAGAGTACTGGCGAGACATGGAAGATGTGGCATGGCAAGAGCGCAAAGAAGAAATATTCCAATGGGGAGAATTGCCAGGAAAATTCACGGCAAGGAAACTATTTGGGTGGTCAGACAGATGATACAACCAAGAATATTAGGGAAGATTGGAAAGAAACTGGAGATGATGGAAGAGCAGGAAACCAGTAAAAAGAGAGACAATGAAGACGATCCCGGAAGAAGAAGAAACTGAGGAGGAAAAATCAGGAGTCCGAGAATGGATGGAGGAAGATGAAGACAAGATAGGCGACATGGTCGACCCATACTACAAATTGTAGGAAAATTCCTTGGGACAAGAAAACTTAAGAGGGAGGTGGTGTCATGACTTAGCAAAATGGCTAAGTCAATATTTAATATTCTTTTCTTTTTCTTTTCTTTTATTTTCTTATTGATGAATACACGAGATAAAAGTAACTCATAAGGAAGTGTGGGACTTAATGTAGGGTTAGGGTCAGGAATTTGTATAAGTAGTGTAGGAAATCCAATGGGAACTCTATCGAGTTCTCTTTGTCAAATGCTGAACAAAGAGATAGTTGGCTTAATTCCAGTCATTGGACTTTGGCTGCTGACACATTCTAGTACAAAGGCACTACCATATATAGACCAATAGGTAGTAATCAGGTGATGATCTGTCCTAGTGCACAGACTATCACAATTATGTATATAAGGACTCATAGTCTGAGGATTAGACCTCAGACTTAACAACATCTTTGCTGCTTGTCTAAACTTCACTTTTTTGAGCCTTTTGAATATCCAATCAACCAATCACAAATCAGTAAGTGGCCATTTGTGATACCCTCCCACTAATCTCCAATGTCATGACTTGGCAAAACAACTAAGTTATTATTTATATTTCTTTTCTTTTCTTTTCTTTTTCTTTTATCTTAGACTTACTACACAGAAGGGAGTGCAGGAAAGTGTCACATCACATAGTCACATAGTCACAGTCACATGCCAGGAAAGTCACAGTGTCACATCACATGATATCACATGATTGGTCACATGATAAGCATGGAAAGGTAGTGCACAGACCATGTAGTAGTTGTATAAGTAGTGTAAAAAATCAAACGAGAACTCTATTGAGTTCTCCTTGTCAAATACTAATAAAGAAGCAGTTGGCTTAATTCTGGCTTTGGAGTTAGCTAGTCTGACATCCAAACTTGTGTTCCAACTCTGCAGAGCTAGATACTTCACCAAGCTAGACGTCCATTGGGGTTTCAACAACATTTGTATTAAGCCCAGAGACAAGTAGAAGATGGCCTTCCAAACCAATTGAGGCCTATTTGAACCCCTAGTAATGTTCTTTGGAATAACTAACAGCCCAGCTACCTTCCAAACCATGATGAATGACATCTTCTGGAATCTCATAGCAGAAGGCATTGTGGTGATCTATCTGGATGACATTCTGATCTTTACCAAGACAGAGAAAGAGCACACACAAGTTGTCCAATGGGTGTTACAGGTCTTACAGGAGAACAAACTCTTCCTCTGCCTGGAGAAGTGCAAGTTCTACAAGGAGCAGATTGAGTACTTGGGTTTGGTAATCTCGGAGAATGAAGTCTCCATGGATCTAGTCAAGGTCGCAGAAGTCTGAGAGTGGCCCACTCCAGAGAACAAGATGGATGTTTAGGCCTTCCTAGGCTTTGTAAACTTCTACCAAAGGTTCATTCAGGACTTCTCTGCCAAAGCTCAACCCCTCTTCAACTTAACATACTCTGAAGAAGTCTGGACATGGAGTGGAAAGGAACAGGTGGCCTTCAGAGACCTCAAAACAGTAGTGACCACTGCTCCAGTGTTAGTGTCTCCTCAGGAATTGGACCCCTTCTAGATTGAAGCGGATAGCTCAGACTTCGCTACAGGAGCAGTTTTGTCCTAGCTGTCGACAAAGAACAGGAAATGACACCCCATAGTGTTCTATAGTAAATCCTTGTCCTCTATAGAACAGAATTATGAAATCCACAATAAGAAAATGCTGGCCATTATCTATGCATTAGAGAAGTGGAGATACTTTTTGGAAGGAGTGACCCATCTGGTAGAAATCTGGACTAACCACAAGAACCTCAAGTATTTGATGATAGCCAAGAAACTTAACTGTTGTCAAGTGTATTAGTCTTTGCATCTGGCTAGATTCGACTTCCTACTTCACCACCACCCTGGATGTACTATAGGCAAACCAGACGCATTGTTAAGGAGAGCTGATCACAGAAATAGAGCCTCCAATAATGAGAACGTTGTCCTCCTTCAACCAGAGTTACTTGTAGTGCATGCCCTAGAAGGGGTAGAACTGACAGGTATAGAACAGAAGATCTTGTTTGACATATGCAAGAGAAACTGGAACAGAGACCAAGAGGAACCTATAGCTAAGGCAGCAAGAGAGCTCTGGGGCTCTGCCAATAGGACAGTATACTCCTTGGAGTGGTCAAACATAGACAGTCTGCTCTGGTTTCAAGGGAAGATATATGTGCCTCAAAGTCTAGACCTACACAGACAGATCGTAGCCCTTTGCCATGACACTCAGATCGCAGGATACCTCGGATGCTGGAAGACACTAGAACTAGTGTCCTGGAATTACTGGTGGCCTCAGATGTCTAGGTACATTGGGCAGTATATAAGTACCTGTAATCTTTACCTCCAGACAAAACCTTAGCAATATTCTCTAGTTGGTGAGCTATAACCGCTCTCTGTACTGAATGCATAGTGGGATATGCTCAGCATTGATTTTGTGGTCGAACTCCCAGAGTCCTCTGGACATGATGCTATCATGACTATCATGGATTCTGTTTCCAAAAGGGTGCACTTCATTCCAACACACACAATGGTCACAGTGAAAGGAGCAACTAGACTTTTCCTCCATTACATCTAGAAACTCCATGGCCTCCTGAAACATGTTGTCTCTGACCGTGGACCCCAATTCATGGCTTCATTCACTAAGGAACTGTACAGGCTACTAGGTATACAACTATCCTCCTCTACAGCTTGACATTCCCAGATGAATGGACAAATGGAATGCGTCAACCAGAAGCTCGGCCAATTCCTCTGTCTATTTGTCAACAAATGACAAGATGACTAGTACAACCTCCTACCTATTGCAGAGTTCTAGCACAACAACCATGTCCACTCCACAATGTAGTAATCTCTGTTTCTACTGGACACTGGATAGATTCCTCATATAGGCTTTGAGCTAAGACAGAACCCCTCTAGTCTAGAAACAGTCAATGAATTCACGAAGAGGATGAAATCTGCCACTGAAGAGGCCAAGTTAGCAATCCACAAGGCACAGGAAGACATGACGCAGTACTACAATTGAAAGAGGACTCCGGCCCCCGTGTTCAAACCTGGGGACTAGGTATACTTAGATACATCAGACATCAAAATGATACATCTATCTCTGAAGTTGTCACATCGCAGACTAGGACCCTTCGAAATAAAATGCCAAGTAGGACTGTTAGCCTACCATTTCAAGTTACCCCATGGAATGAGGCAGTTGTACCCAGTGTAAAGTTGTCTGTCACTCTGGAAGATCCAATCCCAGGGAGAAAGCCACAAGCCCTGCTGCCATTTATTGTCGTTGACAGAGAAAAGAAGTAGGAGGTGAAAGAGATATTAGATAGTCGCTGGCACTGGAGGAGGTTCCAGTTCCTGGTCAAGTGGAAGGGTTTCAGTAGAGAACACAACTCTTGGGAGGTAGTCTCCAATGTCAAGGCACTGGACCTCGTTGCAGAGTACTACTGGAAGCATCCAGCTGCCCAAGACACATCTACTAGATAGACTTTTATGCCATTTTTAATCCTAGAACTATTGCTTTGAGATACAGCAACCTTAGAGGGGGGATAAATGTAAGGGGACCCCTCACATATGACTCTGGAGCATCTCCTGTTGTCTCCCAACACAATTTCATTGTGCAGACCCTGGTTACCAAAGAATGAAGAAACTAGAACACAAGGATACTATAGTATATATATTGTAGATTATTTCCTCCAGAAGCCTCATCTAATTCTCTGAGGAATCTCCTGGAGGTGGTGTCACAGTTGTGCTATGGACCAGTAGTCACATACTGTATGGTTTACCACTATACCAAAAGGGCGATGTTAGCAAGGCTACTTGCTAACAAGGGTCCAGCTATTTATGTAGTTCATTTGAACAGGTATTTTGTTATACCTCTATGATACTATTTAGTAGTCACTTTTCTGTAACAGATAGGTTGTAACATATTTCATAGTATAATTTAACTGAGGAATCTCCTAGAGCACTCTGTCCCAGTTGCCCTTACACTAGTGTTTTTACTCCTCTAACCTATTTTGGCTTCACCAACATTCGATCTTCATTATCTTTTTCTACTCCTTCTTGCCAGTCTGGTCTTCTGCTTAGTCCATCTGCCTTCCCCATACTTTTCCCTGGAACTTAAAGCAAAGTTAAAATGTAATAGGTATAAGACCTATCTTGCTTGTCTTTAGTTTAACTTTTGGCCTATCATGAAGTACTGGAGGTTTTTGTGGTCTGTCTAGATTTCAATTTCTAGCTTTATCCCTTTCAAATAGTGTCTTCATGCTTCTAGACACCTGATTACTACCAACATCTCTTTATTGTGAATTTCATAGTTTTGCTCTATGGCATTCAGTAATTTAGAGATGAAGGCCACTGGCCTCCATTTCTTGTTCTCACATTTTGGAGTGACCCTGCAGCAGATCAAATATTACTATGTAATATTTGGCCTTATCCCCATTGTTCTAAGTGCACTCTATTGCCGCCTAACGCACTTTCATTGTTCAGACCCTGGTTACCAAATACAGGAATACAAGGACACTGTAACATATATAATATAGATTATTCCCCCCAGGAGCCTTATTTAATTCTCTGAGGAATCTCCTAGAGGTAGGTTGTAACATATTTCATAAACCATAATTTAACTAAGGAATCTTCTAGAGCTCTACTCTGGTCGCCCTTACAGCAGAATTAGATCTCATTACTAGAGCCCCTGGGATTCTCAGTGGACAGCCACCCTCAGGTCACCCTCCACTGACAAACTCCAGCCCTCTGAGTGCTCCACTCCAAGAAAGATGTCGCTCTCTACAAACACCCCTTGGGTGTAGCCAATGCCCTGGGCTACCTGTAACACTTGGCCCCGGAGCAGTTCAGCTGTAATGAGGAAAAAATCTTCTAGACCCTTGTCTTCTTCAAGGATAGATGAGCTGTAAAGTGGTCTGAGAACCTCTTTTGCCAGGAGGCGGACACTGGCATTTTTTCTATTCAGTCCTGGACCCTTGTGGTAAAGTTCCATTGAGGCCTCAAGTTGAACATCTAGAGCCAAATTGCCACCATGCTCTTTGAATGACCCACAGACATAGATCTGAAGGCTTGGTATGTAGTTGCCCAGAGGATTAACCAGGCGCAGTTGGCAAACAAGGCCTTTCAATCCACACTCCAGATGACAACCTTAGCTCCCTTGTGCTCTGCCCCACCTCGGTCAACCCCTCTCTCAATGTTCCACCCTTCTCAGCTGGCTCTGCCCCCTATTCCACCAAGGCCCCCTCCACCTACACTGTCTAGAGGAATACCTATGGATGTAGATACAGTTTGGAAAACATGCTTCTTACCTCCACAAGGGTGCTATCAATGCAGAGAGGCTAACCATCTTGCAAAGGACTGCCCCATCGTTTGAATGTCCAAAGGTTAACTGTGGAGCAAATGGAGGAATTAATTGAAGACTTGATGGCTCTGAAAGATGCAATAGAGAAAGAGGAAAGATGCTCCATCCCTGAGGAGGATTTTGTTTAGTGCGGTCAGCAAAAAGTGTACCCTGGTTGCTATCAGTAAATAGGTTTGCTATATTGAACATAGAAGAAGTTAATACAGATAATTGTAAACCTATAGTCATACCCCCTCCTTTGCTCTAGTCAAGAAAGCTCTGTCTCTGAGACCCAAATGGGAAAAGAGACTCCCCAAATAACTCTCTACCAATGCTCTCGATGCCTATAGAATGTCCATTGTTCTCTCTATTGAGATCAGTACTACCGACACCAGCAAGGTGCACTCTGTCAAGGCACTTTTGGACTCCAGAGCTATGGGTAGCTTCATAGATAAAGATTTTGTCCATACAAAGAGTATTAGCACTCAGAGCATCTCTTGCCCCATACTAGTGTACAACATAGATGGCTCCCCCAATGAAACAAGGCAGATCTCTGAAGTAGTAGATGTAGTTCTCCATCACAAGACCCACTCTGAAAGGACACTCCTCGCTGTCTCTAGCCTTGGAAAGCAAAGCATGATCCTTGGCTATACTTGGCTCAAGGACCACAATCCTGAGGTCGATTAGCAAACCAGAGAAGTATAGATGAACCAATGCCCCCCTCAATGCAAAGGATATCATGTGATATACAAGAAACAAGCATCATGGAGGAAAACAGAGGCTAGAGCCATTAACATTTGTCAATCCAGACCCCCCTCTGGAGTATATGGAAGACTCAGAAGAGGATGAGAACCCCCTCTAGACATGGTTTGCAAAGGAGAACTTTGACATCCTCCCAGAGCACAGACAGTAGGACCATACTATTGAGCTCGTTCCAGGCTTGGTGCCTAAGTCGTCAAAACTCTGTCTTTGGTAGAACAAAAGGAGTTAGATTCCTTTCTGGAGGAGAACCTGTGCACTGGACAAATTTGCCCTTCCAAATCTCCCATGACAGCTCCAGTGTTCTTCATCAAGAAGAAGGATAGCTCACTCCAGTTAGTTCAAGACTATCAGGCACTTAACTCCATGATAGTCAAGAACAAGTATCCTCTCCCACTGATCTCTAAACTCGTGTCCCAACTCTGAGGAGCTAGATACTTTACCAAGCTGGATGTCCATTAGGGTTTCAACAACGTCCACATTAAGCCTAGAGATGAGTAAAAGGCAGCCTTCTGGACCAATCGAGGTATGTTCGAACCCTTGGTAATATTCTTTGGGATAACCAACAGTCCAGCTACCTTCCAAACCATGATAAATGACATCTTTCGAGACCTTATAGCAGAAGGCATTATGGTGGTGTATCTGGACAATATCCTGATCTTTACTAGGACAGAGGAGGAGCACGCAAAGGCTATCTAACAGGTACTATAGGTCTTATAGGAAAACAAACTCTTTCTTTGCCCAGAGAAATGTGAGTTCTTCAAGAAGCAAATCAAGTACTTAGGACTAGTCATCTTGGAGAACCAGGTTTCCATGGATCTGGTCAAGGTTGTAGGAGTCCGAGAGTAGCCTACTCTGGAGAACAAGATGGACATTTAGGCTTTCCTAGACTTCTACTGTAGGTTCATTCAAGACTTCTTTGCCAAAGCATAGCCTCTCTTTGACCTAATGCACTTTGAACAAGTCTGGACGTGGAGTGAAAGAGAATAGGCAGCCTTTGAGGACCTCAAAATAGTGGTGACCACTGCTCTGGTGTTAATATCCCCTCAGGACTCAGAGTCCTTCCAGATTAAAGTAGACAGCTCAGACTTTGCTACTGGAGCAGTTTTGTCTCAACAGTCAGTGACCAATGGAAAATGGCACCCCATAGCATTCTATAGCAAATCCTTGTCCTCTGTGGAATGGAACTACGGAATCCACAACAAGAAAATGCTAGCCATTATCCATGCATTAGAAGAGTGGAGACACTTCCTAGAAGAAGCAATCTATCTGGTGGAGATCTAGACTAATCACAAGAACCTTGAGTACTTTATGACAGCCAAGAAACTTAACTATTGGCAAGCCTGCTGGTCCTTGCACCTGGCTAGGTTTGACTTTCTCCTTCACTACCATCTGTCAGCATCTAAAGTCCGATGACCAGAATTAAGCCAACTGTCTCTTTGTTCAGAGTTTAACAAAGAGAACTCGATGGGGTTCTCGCTTAATTCTCTACTACTTATATATTTTACTACTATGGCTATGCGCTTGTTCTCCCATGGTCCTCATGTTACTCTAGTCATGTGATACCTTGTGACTGTGACTTGTGATGTGACCATCTGTGACCATCCCTCACACTATTGTGACAAAGTCACGTGATACTTTCCCATGCTCCATCTTGTAGTTATAAATAAGAAAAGAAAAGAAAAGAAATATAAATAATGACTTAGCCAATTTGCCAAGTCATGACACCATCCTAGACATACCATGGGCAAACCAGACATGTTGTCAAGGAGGGCTAATCATGGAAACAAAGCCTTGGATAACAAGAACATAGTTCTCCTTCGACTGGAATTTCTAGCATTGTGTACCCTAGAAGGGCTAGAACTGACAGGCATAGAACAGCAGATCTTGTCTGACATACACAAAGGGAACTGGAAGGGAGACCAAGTGGAACCTATAGCTAGGACAGCAAGAGAGCTCTGGGGCTCTGCTAATGGGACAGTGTACTCCTTGGAGTGGTCAAACATAAACAGCCTGCTCCGATTCCAAGGGAAGATATATATACTGCAGAGTTTGGACCTACACAGACAGGTAGTAGCCTTTTGCTATGACACTCAGATCGCAGGACACCCTAGACGCTAGAAGATACTAGAACTGGTGTCCTAGAACTACTGGTGGCCTCAGATGTCTAGGTACATTGGGCAGTATGTAAGTACCTGTGATCTTTACCTCCAAACGAAACCTTAGTGATATTCTCCAGTTGGCGAGCTATAACTGCTCTCTGTACTAGATACATAGTAGGATATGCTCAGCATTGATTTTGTGGTCGAACTCCCAGAGTCCTCTGGACATGATGCCATCATGACTATCATGGATTCTGTTTCCAAAAGGGTGCACTTCATTCCAATACACATAATGGTCATAGTGGAAGGAGTAGCCAGACTCTTCCTCTATTACATCTGGAAACTCCATGGTCTTCTGAAATGTGTTGTCTCTGACCATGGACCCCAATTCATGGCTTCATTCACTAAGGAACTGTATAGGCTACTAGGTATATGACTATTCTCCTCTATAGCTTGGCACCCCCAGATGGATGGACAAACAGAATGAGTCAACTAGGAGCTCAACCAATTCCTCTGTCTATTTGTCAACAAATGACAGGATGACTGGTATGACCTCCTACCTATTGCAGAGTTCCAGCACAACAACCACATTCACTCTGCAATGCAACAACCTCTATTCTTGCTAGACATGGGATGAGTCCCTTGTATGGGTTTCAAGCCATGACAGAACCCCTTAGGCCTGGAAACAGTCAATGAATTTACTATGAGGATGAAGTTCACTGAAAGGGTGCAAAAGGGAATTGTATACTGGGACAAACAAAACTATGCTGTGCTAGCTCCCAATTGCGTGCTAAAGGTCTGAGAGGAGATAATCAAAGATGAAGGTTTATAAATAATTAGAAAATAAGAATTATATGCAGCTCCAATAAAATATACGTTGGTGGTTGTGAAAGGATTGTAAGATCTCTCTAGATCATCATCATATAGCCTCCCTAAGGTGTCAATCTTTATACACTGTGACAAAAGCTCCTCTAGAAAATACAGTTAGTTGATCACTCATGGACCTTCCACACTCAGTTGCTCCCTTGTCTGTACCCCCAACACTGAACCTTATGGGTGTGATGCAATCCAAGTGTGTACCTAGCCAAGCTTTCCTAGCCTACTGTTCTCTCTGAAGCCTGCCTGAGTTGCATCTACATCTTCTCCCTAGATCGAGTTCTGGGTATATTCTGTGTTTTTCTCAAGACACCCCACTAGTCCTAGTCTTCTTACTCTCAATAGATCTGTATTTACGATTCTAGAGGCAGTGTAGATGGAGGTAGAAGTCAAGAGGTTTCTCTTCTATCCAACTGTATACTGGATACTATATTAAAATGATTACAAAGCCCCAAAACTCAAGGAATAAAATATAAAAAGGAAACTATTACTACTTTTGATATTCCCTCAGTTTCTTCTCATGCTAAGTCCATCCAAATCCCCACTGATGATGCGTCCTTGTGGTGACACATCCTCTTCATCAAATCCTTTCCATTAAAGATGATGCGTCTTCATTGTTGCTTCTCTCTAGAATATTCTTCCTGATCTCCTATCACTCCCTTTGAGGTTGCTTTGTAAGGGGGCCCTCCTTGGTCACCTGTTAAGTAGTCAGTAAGCTCCACTCAATGTCAAGTATCTCTGAGTCACATCCTAGGGCTCATTTATCTAAATATAATTGATCTGATGCCATCAATGCTTAATTGCAATCAGAGTCTATTTATCTAAGTCTATCATCTGAACACTACCAGTTCTAGAGTCCTAGTTTACCATATCTCTAAGTCAATACCATCCCATAATGGATCTAGAGCATAGTCCTTTTATGACTTTCTTCTTAAACCTGATGCCAGCTCACCCTGCTTGCCTCCCAAGGTATCAACATGAGCTCTGGTTTGATTCTCCCTTGCTCAATGTCTTTATTATATAGTAGTATGTTCTGAGGATATAGAAAGGGTTCTAGAGCGAACTCTAATCAAGAATTTGTTGTTATAAAGTATATCAAATGTTACCTTCCAGAGAAAATTCGCTTGCAGTGTAATACTACCACCAAGGAAGCCAAGTCTACAATCTGCAAGGCACAGGAAAATATGGCGCGGTACTATAATTGAAGAAGGTCTCCAGCCCCCATGTTCAAACCCAGAGACTGGGTATACTTAAACATGTCAGATATCAAAACAACATATTCATCTCCAAAGTTGTCATATTGCAGACTAGGACCATTCGAAGTTGAACACCAAGTAGGACCATCAGTCTACCACCTCAAGTTATCTCACGAAATGAGACAGTTGCACCTAGTGTTTAATGTGGTAAAGTTGTCAGCCGCTCTGGAAGACCTGATACCAGAAAGGAAGCTGCAAGCCCCACCACCACCTATTGTCGTTGACAGAGAACCAAAGTGGAAAGTGGAAGAGATATTAGATAGTCGCTGGCACTGGAGGAGGTTCCAGTTCCTGATCAAGTGGAAGGGCTTTAGCAGGAAACACAACTCTTAGGAAGTAGCCTCTGACATTAAGGCACCAGACCTCATCATGGAGTACTATCAAAAGCACCCAGCTGCCCCCAGACACATTTACTGGATGGACTTTGATACCCTTTTCAAGTCCAGAACTATTGCTTCAAGGCACAGCAACCTTAGAGAGGGGGTAAATGTAAGGGAACCCCTCATACATGACTCCAGAGCCCATATTAGCCCTCTGGAGTGACCCTGCAGCAGATCAAATATTACTATGTAATATTTGGCCTTATCCCCATTGTTCTAAGTGCACTCCATTGTCACCTAATGCACTTTCATTGTTCAGACCCTAGTTACCAAATGCAGGGACATGAGGATACTGTAACATATATAATGTAGATTATTCCCCCTAGGAGCCTCATCTAATTCTCTGAGAAATCTTCTGGAGGTAGGTTGTAACATATTTCATAAACTATAATTTAACTAAGGAATCTCCTGGAGCTCTACTCTGGTTGCCCTTACAACTCCCCCAGTTGCATAGTCTAAGGCATCTGCTTCTACTCTTATCTCTCTATCTATGTCTGGAATAACTAAGACTGGTTCTGTTGTGAACACTACTTTGAGTTTCTTCTTGCTCCTTTTCCTATTTCCATTTTTGCTTCTTTCTGACTAGCACATGTAGTGGTGCTGCTATTCTAGCGAAGTTTTTTATGAACCTCCTATAATAGTTGGCAAGGCCCAGAAATTTCTGCACTTCTTTAATGTTTCTAGGTGCTAGCCAGTTGAGGACTTCCTCCACCTTCTCTTTCTGTATCTCTACTCCCTTTGGACCAATTACTACTCCCAAGAATTCCACTTCTCTCACTTTCCACTTGTACTTTTCTGGTTTTACAAACAGATCATTTTTCTCTAGTCTTTTCAACACCTCCTCTACTAACTTATTATGTCCTTCCTCTGTGTCCATAGCTACCAAGATGTCATCAATAAAGGTTGCTATGTCCCCTTGGTTTATAAGGTCCTAGAATATGTCATTCATCATTGTTTGGAAGGTGGCAGGGGAGTTTGTTAGCCCAAAGTATATGACTGTGGGTTCATAGGCTCTGATGTGCATTGTGAATGCTGCCTTCTATTTGTCTCCTTCTCTGATCCTAACGTTGTTGTAACCCCATCTTAGATCTAGCTTTGTAAATACCTTTCTCTTTCCCACTTTATCTAATATATTTGCTATGAGAGGAAGAGAGTATTCATTTTTTATTGTCTACTGGTTTATATGTTGATAATCCTATACTATTCTTCATTTCCTATTCTTTTTTGCCACAAAGTGAACTGGTGTAAGGGCAACTGGGCACAAGACTCCAGGAGAATCCTCAGATATATTACAGTCTATGGTTATAATACAACTCACCTCCAGGAGAATCCTCAGAGATTAGGATAAGGCTCCTGAAGGGATGTTCTATACTATATACTGGGTTTGCATTCTAAGTGTCAGGGTCTCTGTGATCAGAGCTATACTAGTGTGTTTAAGTATTACTTTAGTAATACTTGAACAGGCTT
>Ga0153958_1000127_pt1 | contig 16219 bp, 17 predicted proteins | sample TSFL042MetaG_FD_104719 | JGI IMG/M metagenome (GOLD analysis project Ga0153958, IMG submission 104719) | Attine ant fungus gardens microbial communities from Florida, USA - TSFL042 MetaG | ecosystem: Host-associated > Fungi > Mycelium > Unclassified | place: USA: Florida, Wekiwa Springs... | reverse complement strand
GCAGTTTCTGAGATATCAGCAATTTAATAAATAATATTATAGTGATTATTTGTTGATCTACCTGATATCTCAGCTAATATTGATTGCTTTGAAATATAACTAGTATCAATCAAAAGGTCTTTTCAAGGGCTTTTAGGTGCTGTTGGAACCATGAGAATCATCAAATAATTGGTGAAGATATAGCCAAATGAAGTTTGTAATAGTATATAAGAACTCATAGTCTAAGAATTAGACCTTAGACTTAACAATATCTCTTGTCACTATCTAAAATTTACTTTTAAGTACTTTTTGAATCTATCTTCAATCAATCACAAATAGTAAGTGACCATTTGTAATAGAGGATATATATATATATATATATAAAATATCAAGTAGGACTATAACTATTATCAGCCATAGTCTGATAATGAGTAGTTAGTAGATGAGATGTTGGCATTGCTTGACAAAAACATTACAATGCAATAAATGTATTGAATGTCTAGAAATTCAGAATGAATATTGAACTCTATAATATAAACAGAACTCTTTAGAGAAATCTTAGATCTGTCAGGAATTGACTCCAGGAGAAGTTCTCTGGGCTTGGCCTCAATGGTAAATTGAGCCAACCTCTATACTTGCCCCTAGGGATATGACAGGGAGGTATATTGGTAGAAACAGATAAATGAGGGGACAATAATAGAGTCTCCTAAGGAAGAACAAAACTAAGGTAACTAAAACTACTAGCCCTATTTAATAGCTTAGAGAATTTTGGGGCAGTAAGATGACCTAAACAACTGACTAAGCTGCCCTGGAGAATGTATGTGCATGCACACAGTATGTGTCATGGTGTTACAGATCATGACAGTACCCTGTGAGAGTGACCAGAGTGAAGCACTCCAGAAGATTCCTCAGTTAAATTATACTATGGAATATATTACAACCTACCTCCAGGAGATTCCTCAGAGAATTAGATGGGGCTCCTGGAGGGAATAATCTACAATATATATACTACAGTGTCCTTGCGTTCCAGTTTCTCCATTCTTTGGTAACTAGGGTCTACACAATGAAATTGTGTTGGGAGGTAATGGAGGGCACTCTGGAGTCATGTGTAAGAGGTCCCCTTACATTTACCCCCCCTCCAAGGTTGCTGCATCTCGAAGCAATAGTTCCGGAATTGAAAATGGCATAAAAGTCTGTTTGGTGGATGTATCTTAGAATGGCTGGATACTTCTGGTAGTACTCCATGACGAGGTCTAGTGCCTTGACATCAGAGGCTACCTCCCAAGAGTTGTGTTCTCTGCTGAAACCCTTTCACTTGACCAGGAACTGGAACCTCCTCTAGTGCCAGCGACTATCTAATATCTTTTCCACTTCCTACTCCTCTTCTCCATTGACGACAAATGGATGGTGGCAGGGCTTGCAGTTTCCTCCCTGGGATTGAATCTTCTGGAGTAGTGGACAACTTTATAATGTTGAACACTGGATGCAACTGTCTCATTCCATGGGGTAACTTGAGACGGTAGGCTAACAGTCCCACTTGACATTCTATTTCGAAGGGTTCTAGTCTACGATGTGACAACTTTGGAGACAGATGTGTCATTTTGATGTCTAACGCGTCTAAGTATACCTGGTCTTTTGGTTTGAACACAGGGGCTGGAGTCCTCTTTCAATTGTAGTACCGTGTCATGTCTTCCTGTATCTTGCAGATCACTGACTTGGCCTCTTCAGTGGTAGATTTCATCCTCTCCATGAATTCATTGACTGTCTCTAGGCCAGAGGGGTTTTGACTTAGCTCAAAGCCCATATAGGGAATTTGTCCAGTGTCTAGTAGGAACAGAGGTTGCTGTGTCATGAAGTGGACATGATTGTTGTGCTAGAACTCTGTGATGGGTAGGAGGTTGTACCGGTTGTTCTGCCATTTGTTGACAAATAGGTGAAGGAATTGGTCGAGCTTCTGGTTGACATGTTCCGTTTGTCCATCTATCTGGGGGTGCCAAGCCATAGAGGAGGATAGTTATATACCTAGTAGCCTGTACAGTTTCTTAGTGAATGAAGCCATGAATTGGGGTCCATAGTCCAAGACAATATGTTTCAGGAGGCCATAGAGTTTCCAGATGTAATGGAGGAAGAGTCTGGTTGCTCCTTCTGCTGTGACTATTGTATGCGTCAGAACGAAGTGCACTCTTTTGGAGACAGAATCCATAACAGTCATGACGGCGTCATGTCCAGAGGATTCCAGGAGTTTGACCACAAAATCGACACTGAGCGTATCCTACTGTTCATCTAGAACGGAGAGTGGTTGGAGCTCACCAACAGGAGAGTGTTGCCAAGGTTTTGTCTAGAGGCAGAGATCGCAGGTACTCACATACTGGCCAATGTACCTAGACATCTGGAGCCACCAGTAATTCTGGGACACCAGTTCTAGTGTCTTCCAGTGTCCGGGGTGTTCTGCGATTGGGATGTCATGGCAGAAGGCTACAATCTGTCTGCATAGGTCCAGACTCCACAGTACATATATTTTCCCTCAGAACTGGAGCAGGTCATTTATGTTTGACCACTCCGAGAAGTGTGCTGTTCCATTGGTGGAGACCCAGAGCTCTCATACTGCCTTAGCTATGGGTTCCTCTTGGTCTCTATTCCGGTTTCCCTTGTGTATGTTGGACAAGATCTTCTGTTCTATGCCTGTCAGTTCCACCCCTTCTAGGGCACGTGCCATGAGGAACTCCAGTCAAAGGAAGATGATGTTCTCATTGTCAGAGGCTCCATTTCTGTGATCAGCTCTCCTCAACAATACATCCAGTTTGCCCATAGTATGTCTGGGATGGTGGTGAAGCAGGAAGTCAAATCTAGCCAGATGCAAGGACCAATACACTTGACAACAGTTAAGTTTCTTGGCCATCATAAAATACTTAAGGTTCTTGTGGTCAGTCCAGATTTCTACCAGATGGGTTGTTCCTTCCAAAAAGTACCTCCACTCCTCTAATGCACAAATAATGGCCAGCATTTCCTTGTCATGGATTTCGTAATTCTGTTCCATGAAAAACAAGAATTTACTATAGAATGCTATGGGGTGCTATTTTCCATCCTTCGTTGACTGCTGGAACAAGACTGCTCCTGTAGCAAAGTCTGAGCTGTTTGCTTCAATCTAGAAGGGGTCCGATTCCTGAGGAGACACTAATACCAGAGCAGTAGTCACTGTTGTTTTGAGATCTTCGAAGGCTGCCTGTTCCTTTCCACTCCATGTCCAGACTTGTTCGGAGCGTGTTAGGTCAAAGAAGGGTCAAGCTTTGGTGGAGAAGTTTCAAATGAACCTTTGGTAGAAGTTCATAAAGCCTAGGAAGACCTAAATGTCTGTTTTGTTCTCTGGAGTAGGCTACTCTTGGACTCCTACAACCTTGACCAAATCCATAGAGACTTCGTTCTCTGAGATGACCAGACCCAAGTACTTAATCCGCTTCTTGCAGAACTCACACTTCTCTAGGTGGAGAAAGAGTTTGTTCTCCTACAAGACCTATAACATCTGTCGGACAGCTTGTACATGTTCTTCCTCTGTCTTGGTAAAGATCAGGATGTTGTCCAGATAGATCACCACAATGCCTTCTGCTATGAGGTTCCAGAAGAGGTTGTTCATCATGGTTTAGAAGGTGGCTGGGCTGTTAGTCATTCTAAAGAACATTACCAGGGGTTTGAATAGGCCTCGATTGGTTTAGAAAGCTGTCTTCCACTTATCTCTGGGCTTAATGCGAATGTTGTTGAAACCCCAACAGACATCTAGTGTAAGGGGGGACTCAGAGGCATCCCAAAACACACTTGACAATTAGTGAAAGAGGCATCTTAAGTCAGAGCAATAAATAGCCCAGGAGCTCTAATCAATGTTGAGGTAAGGTATTCTACTGTATATCACTAGCTATATATACTAGACTAGCTTGGTCTGTGTGCCAGTTGCTATGAGAACACAGATCAAGACACTAATAACTACCATACCTAATAAGGCTACATAGTACAAACCATAGCAATGGGAACAAGAGGGAAAGGAACTATGAATAGTGGACTCCGAGGATCCAAGGGCAAGCTAGATGATACTCACCCATACCAGGTTATCTAAGCTACTCCAGGCTGTCCTCTTACATCTAGCTTGGTGAAGTATCTAGCTCTACAGAGTTGGGACATGAGTTTGGAGATCAGTGGAAGAGGGTATTTGTTCTTGACTGTCATGAAATTGAGTGCCTGATAGTCTTGAACCAACCAGAGCAAGCCATCCTTTTTCTTGATGAAGAACACTGGAGCTGCCATAGAAGATTTGGAGGAACAGATTCGTCCAGTGCACAGATTCTCCTCTAAGAAGGAGTCCAACTCCTTTGTTCCACCAAAGACAGAGGGTAGACTTTTGATGACTTAGGCTCCAAACCTGGAATGAGTTTGATAGCATAGTCCCATTGCCTGTGCTCTGGGAGGATGTTAAAGTCTTCCTTGGTGAATACAGATCTGAACCCCCTGACATAGTTGGGCAGAGTAAAAGGTGTTCTCTGTGCCTCTGAGACGCGACAGACTCCCTCTGTGAGTTTCTGGGAGGTCATAGAGGTAGTGTATATGTCTTCTATAATAGACTCCAAGAGGATTCTTATTACAAAGAGTCTATCCCCTTGCTCGTATTTAACCTCGCAAGTCTGGACAGGGGTCTCGTCCTTCTCCAAGTCTTCCACATACTCTGGAGAGGGTCCAGATTGGCAGACATTGAGGACCCTAGTCTCTATTCTCTTCCGCGATGGTTGTTCCTTCCATATCACATGGTATCCTTTACATCGAGGAGGGCATTGGTTCATCTGTACTTCTCCAGTCTGCCAATTAACCTCTGGGTTGTGGTCCTTGAGCCAGGTGTAACTGAGGATTATGCTTTGCCTTCCAAGGCTGGAGACAGTGAGGAGTGTCCTTTTGGAGTGGGTTTTGTAATGGAGGACTACATCCATTACTTCAGAGATCTGACTGGTCTCATTGGAGGAGCTGTCCATATTGTATACTGGTATGGGGCAAGAGATGCTCTGGGTGCTAATACCTTTTATACAAACAAAGTCTTGATCTATAAAGTTGCCTGTAGCTTCAGAGTCCAAAAGCACCTTGACGGAATATACCTCATTAGTGTCTGTAGTGCTGATTTCTATCAGAAGGATATTCAACATCCTGCGAGTGTCAAGGGTATTGGTGGAGAGTCATTTGGGTAACCTTCTTTCCCATTTTGGCCTCCAGGGTTGGGCTATCCTGTCTGGAGCAGAGAGGGAGAGGGAGAGTGTGTCTATAGGCTCACAGATATCTGTATTGACCTCTTCTATGTCTAATACAGTGAACCTATTAACTAGTGGCAACTGGGGCACACTTTTCACTGGCTATGCTAAGCAAAATCCTCCTCTGGGGTTGAGCAAACTTCCTCTTCCTCTACTGCATCCTTCAGGACCATTAAGTCTTCAATCAATTCCTCCCTCTGCTCCATGGTTAACCTTTGGACGTCCAAGTGGTAGGAGCAGTCCTTTACAAGATGGTTGGCCTCTTCATACCGATAGCACCTACATAGAGGTAAAGAGCACATTTTCCAGACTGCATCTACATCCATGGGTATTTCTCTGGATGGTGTAGGCAAAGGGAGTCTTGGTGGAATGGGGGCAGAGCTATTGGAGAAGGGCAGAGTACCAAGAAAAGGGTTGGTCTAGGAAGGGCAGAGCATGTAGGGGTCATGGTTATTGACCAGAGCGTAGATTAGAATGCTTCGTTTGCCAACCATGCCTAGTCAATCCTCTGGGCTGCTGCGTACCAGGCCTCCAGATCGGTGTCTGTAGGTTATCCAAAGGGCATAGTAGCGATTTGGCTTTGGATGTTCAATTTGAGTCCACAGCAGAATTTTACCACTAGAGTCTGGGGGTCTGTGTATCTGATGTCCAAGGTTAGGATTAGGAAACTGTCTAAGTAATTGTCCACTGTCTGGTTTCCTTGATAGTATGAAGACCCCTCTAACATGTTGATGGTGTCTGTTTCTACATTGACCGGGAAGAATTGACTCTGGAATTGTTACTTGAAGTCGGTCTAGGATTGAATTGGGAAGATACCAGTGTCTGCTTCCTGGAAAAAGAGGTTCTTGGACCACTTTGCAGCCCATCCATCCTTGAAGAAGGCAAGAGTCTAGAAGATTTTCTCCTCATCACAGCTAAACTGCTCTGGAGCCAGGCACAAATACAGCATACAGGAGTTGAGGAAAGCTCGACTAGAACTCTGTTCACCAGAGAAGTCTGGGAAAGAGGGGAGTTTTGGCCTTGCTCATTATTTAGATGAAACAGCCGGAATAGAGGAAGAGGGTCTAACTGGAGAGGGAGATGTAGGTATTAGAGGTGGAGCAACAGTTGGAGCAGGGGCAGGGCTAGTCATAAGTTGAGTGATTTGTTGTAGTTAAGTAGTCAGGGCCGTAAGAGTGGTGTTGATAGCGTGTTCCAAAGCATTCTAGCATTTGGTCAGCTCTTGGAGATGATGCTGTAGGTAGCCCAAGGCGTCGGCTATGCCTGGGGAGATGTCTGTGGGCAGCGACATTATCCTCGGAGCAGAGTAATTAGAGAGTCAGAGTCTGTCAGCAGAGGACGACCGGAGGGCAGCTGTCTACTGAGAATTCCTGAGGCTCTGGTAATGAGATCTAATTCTGCTTTGAGGGCAACCAGAGTAGAGCACTCTAGGAGATTCCTTGGAGAATTAGGTGGGGCTCCTGGAGGGAATATATATACTATAGTGTCCTTGCGTTCTAGTTTCTCCATTCTTTGGTAACCAGGGTCTGTACAATGAAATTATGTTGGGAGGCAATGGGGGGTACTCTGGAGTCATGTGTAAGGGGTCCTCTTACATACCCCTTTCTTATAGCCACAAGGGTGTGTCCATAATTTAGCTATTTCTTCCCCCTTTTGAGGCGAGCATATGATTTAGAAGCTGAGGAGTAGTGGTTAGTGAGTGGACTAGGCTTTTCCAGGTAGAAGGAGTAAGATTCTGACACTAATCTAGCAGCATTCTCCAGATTAGCGGCTAGTATCCAGGAGTATCCTTTTGGAGTACCCTCATACTCCAACCATTAGACTAGGTAGAGCAATGGTTCTCTTTTTCGTTGGTCAAGTTTGGAGTCCAGTATTTGGGCTACCTCAAATTCTAAATTACTATCAATCTCTAATGGAGGTGGGAGAGAATTGACATGGTTAGCAATGTTGCTGGAGGAGGCTGGCTTAAGTTGCAACACATGGAAGACAGGGTAGATGGCACAAAGATGATTGGGGAGTTTGATTAGATACAAGTGAGTATCTGGTTGCCCTATAACCTTGAAAAGATCTAAATACTTCTCTGACAGTTTCTTGGTAGACCAGGTTGACTTTATAAACTTAGTGAGTAGGAAAATGTGGTTGCCCACTTCAATCTTAGGTGCTGGTGTCCATTTCTTGTCCACAGATTTTTGATAGTGATGCTGGGTATCTTCAATTGCTTCTCTCAGATTGTTGTGTACTGTTCTCAGATCTATCACAAATGAGTTTGCCTCTGTGATTTGCGCATCACATTTCACTTGAAGTTCCATTCTGGGATAGTAGCCTTTGTTTGCGTAGAAGGGAGAAATGCTGGTGGTAGATGAGGGGGTGTTGTTATAAACAAATTTGGCTACAGAAAGTAATTGTAACCAATCAGACTGCTGATAATTGCAATAGATTTTCAGAAACTGTTTGAGTGTCTGATTGGTGCGCTCAGTCTGGCCATCTGCCTCCAGGTGGTATCCAGAGGTAAAGTGTAGTTTTATGTCTAATGCGTCAGCCAGAGATCTGAAGAATTTAGACACGAACTCCATCCCTCAATTGGATGTGACATGACTTGGTACTCCATGCTTAAAGAAGATGTGTCTGACAAATAGTTCTCCCAGCATGGTAGCGTTGAGTGCTCTTATGGTCAGAATGAATAGAGCTTGTTTGGTAAGTTGACCCACTACAACTAGAATGTCTGTGTGGCCTTCTGACAGGGGTAACTGTTTGATAAAATCCATTGAGATGGATTCCCAGAGCTGTAGTGGAATTGTGAGTTGCTTGAGTAACCCATAGAGCTTGTGGCAACGTAACTTGTTCCTTCCGCAAATGTTGCAAGACCTGACATAATCTGCCACAAATTCTTGGAGTCCTGGCCAGTTGAAATCCTGGTGGACCATCTGGTAGGTTTTCGACTGTCCAGAGTGACCAGCTAACACATGATTGTGTCTAAAATTAAGTACTTGCAACCAAAGATCACTAGTGTCGGGTACATGAATCTGTCCTTTATAATACAATGTACCATCCCTATCTAGGGTCCAACAAGGGTCCTCTGTCCACTCTCCATTAGTTTGGGATTTCATTTGCAGGTGATCCAATTTCTGGGCCTCCTTAATGTTCGAGATAAGTAAGTGAGGGTCGATCAGGGTAGTTGCTCATAAACTTGGGGACTGGTTACCTAATAACATATCAGATAGTGCTAGTTGGGCTTGGGTGAAGACTGGTTTCTGGGCTGGGGATTCCTTCAATGGGTCGTCTCTATAGATATCCCACCTTCTGGTCAGTGCATCTGGTTTCTTTCCCAATCTCCCTGGTCAGAACTTAATTGATAGGTTAAACTGTGAGAGGAACTCTGACCACCTGGCTAGGCACTGAGATAGCATTTTTGTCTCAGAGAAATAGGTAAGGTTTTTATGATCAGTAAACACCTCCACTGGTATAGTGACCCCTTTGAGGTAATGCCACCATTTCTTAAATAACTTGACAATGGCTAATAATTCCTTGTTGTGCACATCATAGTTAATTTCCACTGCACTGAAAGCCCTCAAGTAAAAGGCTATTGGGCAGACCTCGCTGTTGGATTGGGTAAAAAGAATGGCTGCTAATGCATGGTCAGAGGTATTAGTCTCTAGGATCATTGGTGCCTTGGGGTCCCAGTGACCCAGTATAGGCACTGTAGTGAAAGCTTCTTTGAGAGAATCAAAAGCCACTTGGCAGTCCATTGTCCAGGACCAGAGTTCATTCTTTTGAGTTAAGCAGGTGAGTGGCAAGGTTATTTCAGCATAATTATTGATAAAACACCAATAAAAGTTCACAAATCCTAGGAAGGATTGTATATCCTTTACTCGATGTGGTATTAGCCAATCCTGGATAGTCTGTATCTTAGACTCATTCATCCTTAGACTGTCCAATCCCAAAACAAAATCCAGGAACTCAACCTTGTCCTAGTAGAAGATATACTTGGTAGATAATGTGTATAGCCAGTTATCTCGTAGCCTCCTTAATACCTTCTTCACATGCTTCTTATGGTCAACCAAATTATTAGAGTAAATCAGGATGTTGTCCAAGTAGACAACTATAGAGATGTCCAAGAGATTGAAGAAGATTTCATTCATAAAACGCTAGAAGGCTGCTGGGGTGTTTGACAGGCCAAACAGCATTATGAGCTATTCAAACAAGCCATAACGAGTGCAGAAGGCTGTCTTCCACTCGTTCCCCTTGGCAATGCATACCAGATGGTAAGCACTCTTCAAGTCTATTTTCGAGTATATTTGTGCCTTCCTAGGGGTATCCAAAAGGTTGTTTAGGAGAGAAATCAGGTACTGGTCCTTACAAGTCATTTAGTTTAGGCCCTGGTAGTCTACACATAGGTGCAAAGTCCCATCCTTCTTCTTGACAAACAATACTGGGGCACCGCAGGGGGACTTGGACAGGTGTATAATGCCTGTTTTGGTGTTCTCCTCCAAAAACTCTTATAGGGTCTGCAATTCCAGCACTGATAGGGAGTATATAAGGCCCAGAGGAGGAGTCTTATACCCCTTGATCTGTATGGCCAAGTTGTAGGGTCGGTGCTTAGGAAGTAGTTTACCCTTCTGTGTGCTAAAGACATCCCTGTACTCCTGATAATCTTTGGGGAGTCCAGGTATCTCTGGGATGATTCCTACTGCCTGCACAGCAAGGCCAGTAGCTACCTTAGGATGTGGTGTGATCTGGAAACTAATTGCTCCCTTAGATTTACATACGCTCCTGAACACAGCAGTGTTAACTAAGGAGATCCAGGGTCTAGTGGGCATGGTCTGGTTGATCAACAGTCAATCTTCACTGGGTCGGTTCACTGCTAGATGTCAGATAACAGGAGGTTTTGTGGGTGATAAAGGGTTTGGATTTTGGTTGAGGACTGATTAGTCGATCCTCTGGGTTGGTCTTGCTGAATACCATTGTTCTCTTCTTCCAATTGATCGAGAGGTTATTTTAGGTCAGCCAGTTGTGCCCTAATACTATGGGGTAAGAGCCTTCCAGTTTAGTTACAAAAAACTCAGTCTGACAAGAATATAAGCAAGGAAATTTAATTGGCAAAGATACGATGTGATTCACAAGATGATTAGTAGTTCCATCTATTAGGGTGAGCAGAAGGGGGTCAATCTTTCAGATTGGTAAGCAATATCTAGATACAAAAACAGAGTCCAAGAAACAGTCAAAAGATCCCAAATCTACCAATGCGTTAACAAACACTGGGAACAGAGGGGACAAGAGCATGACCAGCAAGAAGTTCAAACCATTGAGTGTTGCTGCACCTAGGTGTAGCATCGTTTCCCTGACCAACTCTAGGCAGTTGACTTTCCAGGGTAGGAGGTAACTGCTGAGTCATTTTTTAGCAGCTCTAAGAGGCCTATCAAATGGTCGATAACCAATACATGAGCCTCTATTAACCCTAACAACCAGTAATTCTGCTTGGGGCAAGATCTCGCAAGATGGCCAGATTAGCCGCAACATATACAGAGCCCCAGGCTCATGCGATGCTAATATTCTGTGGGAGTAAGTCAGCCATCTGGGCCCAGAATGCTGCCAACACTAGGTGACGATGGTTTGAAACAGGTGGTCTGGGGAAATATTTCCCTGATGCGGTCTCGGGACAGCTTATCAGGCAAGATGGGAGTTTCAGGGACAAAAGGGGGTCTTTCTTGAGCAGGTTTGGAAAATTTTGGTGTGTAACCTTATATAGCCCTTATTGCTTGGAACTTGTGCTTTTTCTCCTGCTGACGCTTCCAAAAATCATTATCAATCCTTAATACAGCTCTCTTCAGACCCTCAAACGTTGAAATGTCCTTGTGACTGAACCACAATTCGTTGCATATGCAGTGGGGGATAGCGTCCTTTACTACTTTTTGGAGCAATCTATCATCCTAATAGATACAGTTCTAGAACTTGGCAAATTGGATAAAGTAATTGACAGTCTTGCCATTATTTGGAAAAGGGATTGCTACAATAGCATCCTCATTGTCATTCTCTGGTGAGTAAGACCCAAAAAGGTTAGAAAGCTTTTGGATGAAGGCTGACCACTCTTCTAAGAAATCAAAGTTTTGATAAGCTTTAGCTTTATTAATGAATAGCTCGAAATAATCAAGGGCTATACCCCGGAGATAGGAGATGGCGAAGAAAATCTTCTCAGTATCTTCAGTAAACTCCCCTTCACAAGCATTAAAATAGATTTGATATTGGAATATAAATGCTCGAAGTTTATCAGGACTATCTCCACTGAACGGATCTGGTTCCCTGATCCCTTTGTTTCTCTTCTTTAGGTGCAAGTCAGGTTGTCTAGCTAGTACCATTAGTATGGCCTGTAAGTCCAGCCCTGAGGTATCAGAGTATGGGTTTTGAGTTGTCTCATGTGGATGACCCAAAGGCTCATCAAGACTCTCTAGGATATGTTCCACCTCTTCGAGAGCTGGGTCTTGGGCCATTTCACCAGTTGGCTCTTGCAAGAGTAGTCATTGACTATGGGCTTGGAAAGCAGTAAGGGAGTGCTCTACAGGGGTGGTTGCAGATTCTCTAGAGGTAAAAGACTAAGTACTGTCCCTCCGTAGCTGGCGTTCCAGACGAGGGTCTGGGTTCAGGATTTGTGACATGACTAGGTAATCTTTGAGAGGGAGTGGTAGGTAAGGTTGATAATAGTGTAGAAGTTAGTTTAGTTTCATTCTACTATCAGAAATTGACTCCAGGAGAAGTTCTCTGGGCTTGGCCTCAATGGTAAATTGAGCCAACCTCTATACTTGCCCCTAGGGATATGACAGGGAGGTATATTGGTAGAAACAAATAAATGAGGGGACAATAATAGAGTCTCCTAAGGGAGAACAAAACTAAGGTAACTAAAACTACTGGCCCTATTTAATAGCTTGGAGAATTTTGGGGCAGTAAGATGACCTAAACAACTGACTAAGCTGCCCTGGAGAATATATGTGTCACAGTGCCATAGATCATGACAAGATCTTAACTTGTCACCTCTATTACTAGACTATCACTAAACTAGTTACCTTTAGTTACAAGTAGTGTTATACCAGCTAACCATTTAGGCAATATAAGTGGCATCTCTCATTATAATAACTATAATAGTCAATTTAAGAGATGAGTTTGACCTCCCAGAGATAACTATCAAAAGCTTTATTGTAAAATTGTATATAATACTTAAGTAGCAGAATAGTGGCTATAACTACCACTATATCTCATAGAGCTTATCTAGTGTACTACATATTGGTAAAAGAGTACAAAAGGAAATTATATACTGGAACAAACAATAAGACATGATACTAGCTCCCAATTGCATACTAAAGATTTGAGGGGAGATAACTAAAATAAAGATTTTAAGTTAAAAAGGAAATTAGAAATTATATATAGTTTTATGTAAAATAACAATATGTTTGTTGTATAAAAAGTAAAAGATCTCTTTAGATTATTGTTGCATAGTCTTTTTAAGGTATCAACCTTTACATACTGTAACGAAAGCTTCTCTGAAAAATACAGTTAGTTGATCACTTATAGACCTTTTATACTTGGTTGTTCTCTTGTTTGCATCTCCAACACTAAACCTTATAAGTGTGATGTAATCTAAGTATATACTTAGCCAAGCTTTTCCAGCTTTGTTACAAACTTTATTTAGCTATATCTCTATTAATTCTTTAATGATTTCTATGGTTTCAACAGCACCAAAAAGCCCTTAAGAAGACCTTTCAATTGATACTAGTCATGTCTTGAGACAATCAATATTGGCTGAGCTATTGAGAAAATCAGTAGATAACTGCTATGATACCACATATTAAATTATTAATATCTTAGAAACTACCACAATTAATACTTTGCTTCTGAGCATTAAAGAAGCCCACTTTATACCACTCAGAATAAGTCTAAAACAACCTCAAGGCAATCAATATCAGTAGAGATATAAAGTTCTCAATTTTTAAGTACAAAGATACTACCATATATAGAACAATAGATAATAGCATATAATGATCTATTCCAGTATATAGACCATTACAATCCTGTATATAAGAACTCCTATGTCATGACTTGGCAAAACAGCTAAGTGTCATATGATGGAAAATACCCAATTAATAATATAATTTCTTTTATATTTTATATTATTACTAATTTTTCGCTCCTAAACTCCTGTTGTCTACTCCTATAGGATCACAATATGGACTAGTTACTTGTACTCCTCCTATTCCGGACTTAGTATAAGTACTCCAGTAGTTACATCCTAGTTCCTTAGTTCGTAGATTAACGTCTATAACGTCCTTAATATCTTTTACTTGTTCTATCCTCACTCTTATCAATCTATACCACTCCTATCCTGAACTCCTGGCAACAATTCAGTCCTCCTGAAATATGCAACCACACACGTGACAGCAGATTAAGGCACAGTGCACAAGCTGAGGCCAAGGTTGTTTCCCTACTTTTGTTGTCAATTTCCTTTTACTCCAGAGTAATTCCGCTCTACTCCGGGTCACTCCACTTCTGCTCTGCATGCTCTTGACACTAAGTCATTATTTATATTTCTTTTCTATTTTTATTTTTATTTTTTACTATACAGGAAGAAGTGCAGAAAAGTGTCACACAGTCACAGTCACATGATGGGAAGGTCACAAGGTCATATCACATGACAAGTTACATGATGGGTATGGGAAAATAAGTGCATAGACCATGTAGTAGTTATATAAGTAGTATATAAGAAATAGAAGAGGATTCTATTAAGTTCTCCTTGTCAACTCAGACTTAGAGGGTGATTAAGTTGTCTAGGCTAAGTCACTACACCTTAGTCTGAGGATTAGACCTCAGACTTAATAACTTCTTTTGTCACTGTCTAAACTTTGCATTTTTGAGCTTTTCAAGTATCAAACTATCAATCACAAATAAGTAAGTGATCTTTTGTAATAAGCCTACTGTGTTAAGGACCAGAAAACTTCACAAGAAAAGGAGAGTAATTGAAGATTTAGTTACAACCTTAAGGGTTGAACCAGCCTCTGTACCAATCCTCAGCTTCAAGTTGAAGGGATTAAGGTCCAGACTAGAGTCATAGGAGGTCAGGGAGAAGAAGAAGGAGTTGATTGAAGTTTTGCCTATGGAAGAACAAAGCTAAGATGTACTGACTAAATCAATGCATACTTCAGGTATGCTGACTAATCTTAGGTAATATTCTGCTAAGTTCAGGGTCATGGTTAAGGCCATGACATACTGTTCTCTTCAAAGTTTGCCTGACTTGTATCTACTATTCCTTTCTAGATCAAGTTCTGGGTATATTTTGTGTTCTGTTCAAGACATCCTACTGATTCCAAACTCTTACACTCATTAGATTTGCATTTCACAATTCCAAAAATAGTAATAATAGAGATAAGTGCCAAGAGGTTCTCTCTCTTATACTCTCTACTCTTTGGATACTACTGTTAAATTAAATAATTATTGTAACATGTATTACTGTAGTTTAATGTACAAGCCATGCTTACATAAGCAGGCTCACTTCTTTGTCTCAACTGCCATGTTATGGAACCTCTCTACTTCTCTCGAGATCTCTCTTCCCTATCAGACTGTCTATCAATATCTGTTAGATAACTTAATAAGTGGACTATTATTTGTCCCTACTGTAATTGCTGCTCTCCATCCTTCTAACAGGTCATGGGCCCCAGTTTGCCCTGACCTCCTTTGGTGCTCTTAAGCTGCCTCAGTTGATAAAAAGGACTTGACTAGCTTGCTAATCTGTTGGGGATTGAGATGATCTTCCTGTTGAATCCCCTCATGCCTACAGGATCCTCTGCTCCTTCGCAGATGCAATGGCCTATGACTGTTTAGGATGAAGTACTGTGCATTCATTGCTGTATTTGCTCCCTGAACTAAGCTGATTTCTTGATGATAGCTATGATAAGTCTAATATCCACCATTCCTCGTCTTTCTGGCCCTACTGTTTACCCATCTTGGACAATCAGTATGCATTCCTCTACTGTCTTCTCCCACTCTCTAACTATCTCAGCTTAGTTCTCTATAACCTACGCCAATATAATAGCTGCAACTAGGGACTTTGTAGCATTGAGTAGTATAGTCTATATGACTCGATGTGACAATAAATTTGTGTTGCCTGCATCGCCTATAACTGAGAATTTACAAAGATGTAATAGAGTACTATGCACTACATGCAAGAGTAAAGAAGCGCCATATGGCTACTCTTATAATAATGAATAGTTCTTGGACTTTGGTGCCTCTGCCTATTTCATTCCTTTTGAGTCTGACTTTGTTTTTATGACTCAAGGAAATTATGGTCGCATTGAGACAGCCAATTCTAAAGTACCTCTTTTTATGGTTACTGTAGGAACTGTTCTTATAGAACATGAAATCATTGACCCTAAAGACAGGACAACCAGAACTGCTATCTCTAAACTATGGCCAGTATACTGTATTCCTGGCATGACCATGCACCTCCTCTCCACTAGACAGTTACTCCAATCTGGATTGAGTATAGAAGACACAATGGATGGTTCAACCTTTTGTGACTCATCTGGTGATGCTGTCCTCTCTGCCCTACCTAATCTTTGGGGGAGCATCCAGGTTGTAAGAACATGTATCATTAAGAATAATGTTCCTAATCCTGTGAGCCTTGTTACAAGGCATCCAGATTATGAGACAATTCATTGTTAACTTAGGCACATCTCTAATAAAGCCATGAGACATGTTTCAAACAATGTTGAAGGTGCTAAAAAGATCTGCTTCCCTAACAAGAAGCATGTATGCCATGGTTGCACTTTGGGAAAGCTACATCAGCACAGTTTCCCTGAGAACCCTAAGCATTCTAGTAAGACTCTTGGATTGATCCATTCAGATCTCCTTGAGCTCTCCACTTTATCATACTCTAAGTATAAGTGGGTGATTACATTTCTTGATGACTATTCCTCCTATTG
>Ga0153958_1000126_pt1 | contig 16302 bp, 14 predicted proteins | sample TSFL042MetaG_FD_104719 | JGI IMG/M metagenome (GOLD analysis project Ga0153958, IMG submission 104719) | Attine ant fungus gardens microbial communities from Florida, USA - TSFL042 MetaG | ecosystem: Host-associated > Fungi > Mycelium > Unclassified | place: USA: Florida, Wekiwa Springs... | reverse complement strand
TGCATTTGAACATCTGATCTATAACCTCAAGTCATACAATGGAGTCAAGATATAAATAGCATGGGAGCTTAGATAATCAGATCATGTAACCAGGTCAGGTGATCATAGAACATTCTGGAAGGACATGTGATTATGGACTAGTAGTTGTACAACCACTATAGAATAGTATAAGTAGTAGCCCAATCTAATGAAGAACTCCATCAAGTTCTTCCTGAACATCTACCTAAAGTGATTACTAAGAGCTATCATAGCCCATCAATAACAGACATTCAAATTCCAACAATAAGAACCTCAAATATTTTATGAAGGCACAAAAGTTAAACCAAAGACAAGCTAAATAGGCACTGTACCTATTGTAAGAAGGATAATGAGTTCAGAGGGGAAAGTGGTCTTAGGGTTAAGTAGTTGAGGGTAAAATATCTTCCCATTTTTGTGTCATGTCACATTCCTGTGTACTTTAACTTATGTAATAGCTAGAGTGTTTTCTAATAATTAAATAATTAAATGATAAAAAAAGTGAAAATAGTAATAAATGAGAGGAACAAAGGGATATAATCAAACTAGGGAAAAGAAATGAGAAGAGGAAGAAATATCAGCATTCTGTAGGTAGTCCAAAGGCTACCCCCACATATCCCCCTTTCTTTCTAAGAACAACTGTCCTTAGTTGTCCTCAACAACCTCTCCTTCCTTTTCTGTCTCAACACCTTCCAAGTCTCTCTGATTTACAAACTCAGTAATTTCTAGATATTTTTGAGAGCAAAGGCAATATGGAATGAGACAAAAGGCTGCAAATTTAAGATACAATACCATTCTATTGACCTCCACCAGAATATAAGCACCATTTCTCGACCTCTAAACTACTGCCATGGGTCTAAAGTAATAAGGTTTGCACTTGTGACCAATCTCAGGCTCAATCTGTTTGTTTAAGACTAGGACCAACTCTTCTAGTTTGAAATCATAGTTGTAGACTTTATTTGCATTTTTTCTTTCAAAATCTTATATAGAAGTGTAACAAGCAGCCAGAACACATTCATGGATCTTAGCTAAATCCTTATTGCACTTCTAGAGCATGCAAGTACAAACTGCAAGGAGGTCTGCCATTGATAGAGGTATGAGGATAAGAGCTATGAGGAAGGTGGCCTTTGTAATGTCAAATGGGAGCAGGGGTTTGATTCTATATACTGTATAGTACAGCATTAGTCCAGTCACCTTCCTAGTTGTGACATGATCTACCTAGAATGTATACAGTGCATACTCATACCATTGTTTAATATTTCCTGTATACATCTTTACTAAACTGTCCCTGATCATCTGGTGTATAGTCTCAATGACTCTGTTTGCCTAGGAGTTGTAAGCTGAAATCCTAATATGACAAATGTGATATTGAGTTGCAATCCACTCCAGAGCAGCCACAAATGGGGTCCCATTATCTATAACAATCTCTTCTAGTCCACCCCACTAACAGAGCAATTCCTCAAAGATAAACTGGCCCAGTGTTCTACCAGTTTTGTGAGTCAATGCCCTCCATTCTGGCAAACCAGTAAGCAAGTCATGGGCTTGAACAAGGTATTTGTATCCCTGTGAAGGTAGCATGTGCATTATGTCGATATAAGTTTTGCAAAAAAGTAGTACAGGTACTTGGATTGTCAGAGGTAGAATTACATGTTTGAGAGACACCACCTGGCATTGGTGGCATGTCAAAATAATCCATTGTATGTTGACACCAAGTGTTGGCCACCAGAAATGATTACTCAAGATTCATGTCACAAACTTCATTTGGCTATATCTCCATCAATTATTCAATGATTCTCACGGTCTCAAAAGCTACAGAAGCTCTAAAAAAGACCTTTTGATCAATGCCAGTCACATCTCGAGGCAATCAATATTGGCCGAGATATTAAGCAGATCAACTTGTAACTACCATGTTACTGTTTATTAAATTGCTAATATCTCGGAAACTGCCACAATTGATGCTTTATTTCTAGGCTTAGCAGAAGCCTTTTACATAATGCTCAGAATGAGCCTAGAACAACCTCAAGGCAATTAATATTGGTGGAGATATGAAGACCTTAATGTTTGTACATGGACTTCATTAATTACCCATAGATAGTCATCTGTTCTTTTCTTAGAACAAAGGACAGCCTCCATATGGTTAAGTTATCACTATTTCTAGCACAAAGGCACTATCATATGTAGAACAATAGGTAGTAGCATGTGATGATCTGTCCTAGTGCACAGACTATCACAATTCTGTATTTAAGGACTCATAGTCTAAGGATTAGACCTCAGACTTAACAACATCTTCTGTTACTTGTCTAACTTTGCATTTTTGAACTCTTTAAAGTATCAAAGCATTCAACACAAATAGTAAGTGACCATTTGTGATATAAACCATAAAAGGGAAGAATATACCCTTTATCTAAAAATGAGAAAGAAGTCCAAAATTTTGTGAGCAACCAATTAAAAAAGGGGTATATCAGACTATCAAAATCCTCTCAAACATTACCAGTGTTCTTTGTGAGCAAGAAAGATAGGAGCAAAAGGATAGTTATAGACTATTGTAGTCTAAACAAACAAATCATAAAGAACAACTACCCATTAAAGAGGGCAAAAGGGACTATTAGCCTGGCACAAGCTGGAGATATAGTACCAGGTCCCAATTGCATGCTAAAGATTTTATGAGAATGAATTAAGAGTGAGGGTATTAAAAAAAGAATATAGAAACTTAGCATAATAATTAAGATAAAATTGTTTGAAAGAATAGTAAGCTTAATCTAGATTCTCCTTGCATAGTGTTTACCTTTACACACCATAACAAGCTCACTATCAAAGTAGTCTATAAACTACTTATGGGCCTTACCATACTCAATCAAGCTCTCATCTATACCCTCACACCAAATCTGATATAGTCTGAGTCAATGATTAGCCAGGCTTTTCAGACCTGCTACTCTGTAGAAGGTTGTTCAAGTGACTGCTGTGTCTTGTCTCTTAATAAAGCAGGGTATATATGTTATGACTTGGCAAAAACAGCTAAGTCATTATTTATATTTCTTTTCTTTTTTTTTCTTATTGATAGACAGATGAGAGGAAAGTGACTCATAAGGAAGTATAGGATATTAGGACTAGGTTAGGGTCATAGTTTATGTATAAATAGTGTACCAAATCTAATAGAAACTCTATCGAGTTCTCCTTATTAACTCAGATAAGAAGTAGAGTTAAGTGTATACCACTAAGCCTTATAATATAGTTCTAGTCTTCTTAACAACCCAACTACTTCACTGAGAACTCAGAAAAGTATCATAAGATAACTTTTGAGCCCTTGAGATAGTAGCAAGTATCAAAATCCTATTACTCTCTCACTCAGACTCTCTGAGTGTTATATTAAAAATACAAACTGATGAGACTCAATTAAAAATGAATAGAAAAGAAAACTCTTTCTTCTTCCAGCCTCTTCCATTTTTCTTCTCTATGACATCACTATGTGAACATAACAGATGTCACCTTCCTGTTCTTTATGCTTACCAGTCATGACCATGTGATCCTACTCCACCTCTATACTACCCAATATCCCCTAACCTCCAAACTGGCTTTCTTTTATTCCAAAAACATATGCCAGTGTATATAAACATTAGCAATATGTTTGATGTCCTACAGCATATCTGCTTACTGACTAAGTCTAGTAGTGATGGGATCACTAGTTACTGATAGACTTTTGATCTGTTGTTTTGGTATTATATTAGTCTAAGTTTGCTCTAGATTGAAATTATACTGCACTCCAAAGATATCCTTGAACCTCTAAGTTCTAGAGTATTAATATTGATAGTTTGTCTCTGAGATACCTGATGCTAGCTTATTAGTCTTGCCTCCTGAGGTATATGCTATTCTAGCATATGGCAACTTGGCAACTATGTAATAGAAGTACCCAATCTTAGGTCTAGATTATGTCTGGGGCTTGTAGGAGGTCTTTAGAGTAGGTTCCAATAGTGAAATCTAGGGGTATAATTTGTATCCCATACTATATTTCTACAGAAAATTCACTGGTGGTATAACACCATTACCATCAATAATGGACCTAATTAACAATATGAAAAGTAATAATAAGTATTTATGAAAATGGACTTGTGGTGGGGCTTTAACAACATAAGAATAAAAGAAGAGAATGAGTGGAAAAGAGTATATATAATGTATGTAGAATTTTTTGAACTAACTATAATGTTTTTTGGCATAACAAATTTGCTGGTTATGTTCCAAGCCATAATGAGGGAAATTCTGAGGGATCTGGTAAACAAAGGAAAAGTTACTGTATTTGTAGATAATGTACTAGTAAAAACAGAAAGTAAGAAAGAGCATGACAAAATTGTAGAAGAAATACTAAGGAGATTAAAAGAGAATGACTTATATGTCAAGCTGGAGAAGTATATGTAAAAAGTGAGGAAGATAGGATTCCTAGGGGTTATTATAGGATCTAACAGGATAAAAATGGAAAAGGAAAAGGTAGATGGAGTATTGAGTTGACCAGAACTAAAGAACATAAAAGATGTTAGGAAATTTTTGGGACTTGCAAATTATTATAGAAGGTTTATCATTGATGAGAAAGGATATAAAGTAATAGTGGGAGTAGAAGCAATAACAAGCATTTAACAAGCTTAAGCAAATTTTTATAAAAAAACTAGTATTAGCAGCCCTAGACTTAGACAAAGAATTCAGGATAGAGACTAATGTCTCAAATTATGCTACTGGAGGAGTATTATTAATGAAATGCTCTAATGAACTGTAAAGACTAGTTTCTTTTATTTTTAAATCTCTAAGTGATATAGAAAGGAACTATGAGATACATAACAAAGAGATATTAGTAGTACTCAGATATTTAGAAGCATAAAGGCATTTTTTAGAAGGAACAACAATTAAGTTTGAGATTTGAACAGATCATAAGAACCTTGAATATTTTATGAACGTATAGAAATCAAACAAGAGACAAGCAAGATAGGTACTGTATCTGTCTAGGTTCAATTTTATGTTAAAATACATCCTAGAAAGTAGGATGGGGAAGGTAGATAGTTTGAGCAAGAGAGTAGATTGGAAGGTAAGCATAAAAAGAGACAATGAAAATGAAACATTAGTAAAGCCAGAGTGGCTAGAAGTAAGAAGGATAGAAAAGGTATGAAAGGAGTGGATCTACTAGAGAAAAAGAGGTAGTCAAAGAAATGAAGTAAACAGAGGTAAAAATGTTGAGAGATAAGGAGTAGAGAAAAGTAGATAGTGTTGTGTATAAAGAGGAAGAGATATACATGCCTAAAGATAATAAATTAAGGATAGAAATCATTAGGTTATACCATGACATACTAGTAGAAGGACACTATCAAGCCTCAATTTAGTAGAAGAGAGTGACATTTGGGTCTCTTCCCTATATAACCTGGACTCAGAAGGATGGATAAGCAAAGAAGTAGGATTTTCTAGGGTTTTGCTTAGAGACAACAAAACTAAAGACTATGATAAGGCTAGCAGTATTATCATCTGGAGAACTGTACAGTTAACTCTGATAGCAACAGACTGGTGTGACCTCTTGTTGTCATAGGGTTATGACAGACACAAAGAGTGTTATGAGAGTCCCAAGAAGGAAATAGTTTCCTACACATTTAAACATTTGATCTACAACATCAAGACACACAATGGGGTCAAGATATAAATAGTGTGGGAACTTAAGTAAGCAAACCACATGACCAGAGTCATGTGACCATAGAACATTCTGGAAAGACTTGTGACTGTGAAACTTTAGGATACAGCTACTTGTAAAGTAGTATAAGTAGTAGCTTAATCCAACAAAGAATTCCATCAAGTTCTTCCTGAACATCCACCTAGGGTGATTATTAAGAGCTATCACAGCCCTTCAATAACAAAGAGCAGTGGAAGATGGTGAAGTTAGTTACTAGAAATTTTTGGTGGCTAGGAGTTATAAAAGAGGTGAAGCAATATGTGGAGAGATGTGATATCTGCCAACATAATAAAAATTGCATAGAATAGCCAGCAGGAAAATTAATGCCAAACTCAATCACACAGAAACCTTGGATATATATATATTAGCAGACTTTATTACCAAGCTGCCTTAGCACGGGAATACAATGTAATCTTAGTAGTAGTTGACAGACTAACAAAAATAGTTCACTTTATTCCTTCTACAGAGAAAACATTGACAAAAGGATTGGCTAGGTTATTTAGAAATAACATGTGGAAATTGCATGGTCTACCTGAAGGTATCATATCAAACAGAGGACCATAGTTTGTAGTAGAATTAATGTAGGGACTCAATAGGATACTAGAAATCAAAAGCAAAAGGTCACTTATTTGTAATTGGTGATTTGATACTTGAGAAGTTCAAAAATGTGAAGTTAAGCTACTACCTATTGTTCTACATATAGTAGTGCATTTGTACTTGAAAATGTAATAACTTAACCATATGGAGACTGTCCTTTGTTTGAAAAGGCTGATGACTATCTATGGGTAATTAATTAATGTTTATGTGCAAATATTGAGAACTTCATATCTCCACTAATATTAATTGCCTTGGGGTTTTTCTAGACTCATTCTAAGTATTATAAAAAGGGCTTCCCAGGACATAGAAGACCTAAAAGACTAAACTAGACCTAAAAGACAATGCATAAATAAGACACAAATAGATAAAACCATGACTAAAGACATAGAAGACCTAAATAAGACATAAATAAATAAAAACCATGACAAGAGACCAACCTGACACAAAACAAATATAAACAACCAGAACTCAAAAATAAGAGACAAAGAAAACCTAGAAAAATAAAAAACTAAGAGACCAAAAACAAGAGATCAAGAGACAACAACAACAATATCAACAGCAGCACCACTGACAAAAGACTACACAGTCTAACCTCAAGACATAAAGTGGAGACTAAAATGAAAATAGAAGAAGAGAGAACAGAATAAAAACAGGACAAACAATATGAAACTAAGAAAATAATAATAAGACCTAAGAACAAAAAGACAAGCAAGACCCAATAAAATATATACAAAGCAGTAATGAAAACATAAAAGACAAAGAAGACCACAAACTACAACTACCAAAGACAAAGCGACAATGGAAAAAACCTAGGCAAAAGCCTTGAATTATTGGATTTGCCCAAGAGACTGGGAGTCATAAGACTAGAACTCTACCTTGGTAGAGAACCTGGAAAGGTTTAAATACCTAGGGTTTTTAGTGGGTCAGATGAGATCCAAGCCCACACTATAGAGCATTTGCATGCATTTGCCCTGTGCTAGATTACTAGTTTTTACCCTACAAAAAAAAAAAAAAAAGGGCTTTTGCTAAGCCTAGAAGCAAAGCATTGATTGTGGTAGTTTCTGAGATATCAGCAATTTAATAAATAGTACTATAGTGGTTATCTACTGATTTGCCTGATATCTCAGCCTATTGATTGCCTTGAGACATAACTGGTATCAATTGAAAGGTATTTTTAAGTACTTTCCATAGCCATTGAGACCATAAGAATTGTCAAAGAATTAATAGAGATAGGTCCAAATGAAGTTTGTGACAATAACATTTTATTCTCAAACAAACAGACAAATGAAGAGGGTTAATCAAGAGCTCAAGCAGTATCTAAGGATGTTCATAGACCATAGACAAGAGCAATGGCCAGAATAGCTAGGGATGGTAGAGTTTGTATAAAACAATAAAGCACACTCAAGTACAAAGACATTGTCCTTCAAGACAAACTATAGGTAAGATCCTTGGATAGGGTTTAAGATGAGGAAAAAAGGAAAGTACAAAGTCACAGAGAAATTTGTGATAAAAATAAAGGAGATATAGGAGGAGGCAAAAGCAGTACTAGGAAAAGTACAAGAAGAAATAAAGAAGAATACAGATAAAAAGAGGGCAGAGGTAGACAAATACAAAGTAGGAGACTTGGTTATGTTAAGCAGTAAGAATCTAAAGTATTAGATGATTAGGAAAAGAACAAAAAAACTAATGGAGAGATTTGTGAGCTCTTACAAAATAAAGAAAATTGTATCATTATGTCATGACTTAGCAAAATAGCTAAGTCATTATTTATATTTCATTTCTTTTTCTTTTGGACTTACTACACAAGAAAGAAGTATAGAAAAGTGTCATATAACAAATATTACATGTCATAGTCACACACCCAGGATGTTACAATGTCACATCACTCATATGATGGGGTCACATGATGAGTGTGGGAAAATAGTGTACAGACTATGTAGTAGTTGTATAAGTAGTGTACAAGAAATAAATAAGAACTCTATCAAGTTTTCCTTGTTAACTCAGACTTGGAGTGGGTTTAAGTTATTTTGGCTAGAACCTTATAACTTCATCATCTTTTACTCTAGACTGTTTAACTTTCTCAAGTAGATCTACTCTTTCAATGATTATTTCTACTGCCTCTATTCTTCTTACTTCTAGCTACTCTAGTTTTACTAACATCTTATTCTCATTATCTCTTTCCACTCCTATTTCCTAGTCTGGCCTTCTGCTCAGACTGTTCACTTTCCCCATTCTGCTTTCTAGAACATGTTCTAATGTAAAGTCAAACCTTGATAGTGTGGGGGTAGCCTTTGGGCTACCTATAGAATGTTATAAACATTAAGTAAGACTATAACTATTATCAGCTATGGTCTGATAATGAGTAGCTAGTAGACGAGATGTTGGCAATGTTAGACAAGGACATTATTATGTAATAATGCATTGAATGTCTGAGGACTCTAAGAGACAATGGACTCACAGAACAAACAGGACTCTTCGGAGAAATCTTAGACTATCCTCTTTCTATCTTTGAACTTGTACTAAATGGGATAGCATCAGACTAACCCATTATTAGATATTGACTCAACTTGTTACCTTCATTGCTTCTGTCACTGATTTGTTACTTAACTAGTCACCCATAGTTACAACTAGTATTATCACATTGTAATGTAGTCATAATACCTAGTTAGGATAAATACAGACCAGAAAGAGAAAGAAACAGCAAGTTCTCTCTTTCTGTATTCCCTCTGTAAAATCTTACTCTGAGGAATTGGTATTCTTACTTGTCTTAGGATAACCTCAAGAATACTACTCAAAGTCTTGTTAACATCTCTCCTCTGATATAACTTCACTGAAAACCTTAACCAGATCCTTTAACAAGGAGCATGAAGATATCAAGTATTAGGTATAGACTTTAAGTTGAAACACATATTCAACTGTAAGATCTAGAGTCTTAACAGACACCCCCTAAAACTGCCACTTTAAGGAATCCCAGTACTACAGTCTAATTGACCATTTGCTCAAATTGCTATGGACCTTATCACTGACTTACCCAAGTCAAAGGGCTTTGATTTTATTTTGTTTGTGATAGACCACAGTCTAATAAAGGGGATAATACTAATACCAATAACAAAAGGAGTAACCTCAGAAGGAATTGCAATACTTCTAATGAACAACCTCTTCCAAAGATTTGGTATTCCTGACAAGGTCATCTCTGACTGTGACCCTCAGTTCATTGCCAAGTCAATAAAAGCCTTCTTACAAGGACTAGGAATCAAATAAGCCATATCCACTGCTTTTCACCTCAAACAGATGGTACCACAGAAAGATTCAATCAAGAAATCAAACTCTATCTCACCATTTATTGTGTTGACAACCCTGAAACATAGACTGACAAACTATCTATAGCCAAATACTCCCATAACTCTAGACTTTATGAAGGACATTTACACACCCTATTCAAACTCATGTTTGGACACCCTACAAAAACCCATATTGACATCCCAGAAACCACATCCATCACTACTGACAACAGGATTAACCATATGGAGAATATCTAGACAAATGCCAAACAAGCACACAAAGTTGCCAAGAATCTCATTAATTAGAGAATCAAAAGCAAACTTCCTGACCTCGAGGTAGGAACACAAGTCTGGCTAGACTCTTGACATATCCAAATCAAAGGAACCCCAAAGAAGCTCGCACTGAAACATATAGGCCCCTTCAAAATTTTGAAAAGAATAGGACCTGTTAACTATTGACTAAAATTACTGCTACACTAGAAGATGCACTCCATTTTCCATGTCTATCTTTTTTGGCTCACCCAAGAGAACACCCAATATGGGAAATTCTCAGAAAGACCCTCTCTAAAGATCATTGCAGGAGAAGAAAAATGGGAAGTCGAAGATATAATTGACTCCAGAAATAAAAACGGAGTAAAGGAATTTCTAGTCCACTGGAAAGGATATCCTGAAACAGAACATACTCGGGAACCAGAAACAAACATCACCAATGCCAAACAACTCCTCAAAGCCTATAAAAGAAGACAGAAACAGAACTAGCAAAGCAACACAATAGTTCATGTCTTCTCCTTCTTCTACCTCCAACACAACTACCCTTATTACCACACCACCAACACTATTACCAGTCAATCATAAACAACAAGTCAACAACTTCTTCCTCTCAATCAAAACAATTCCTCTGAGCATAAACCAATGACTTACCTCTATCTTACTATGCCCCTTACCAACAAATCTGTCATGACTTAGCAAGATGGCTAAGTTATTATTTATATTTCTTTTCTTTTCTTTTCCTTTTCTTTTATCTTGGACTTACTACACAGAAGGGAGTTGGGAAAGTGTTATGTCACAAGCATCACATCACATGATGTCACATAATTGGTCACATGATAGACATGGGAAGATAGTGCACAGACCATATAGTAGTTGTATAAGTAGTGTAGAAAATCTAATGAGAACTCTATTAAGTTCTCTTTGTCAATCACTGAACAAAGAGCAGTTGGCTTTATTCCGGCTTGAAGTTTAGCTTTCTTACAAAATCGCCACTAATCAAACTTCCCCCATACAACAATTTGCGCTATTTGACTATCCCTTGGCCCAGCTATAGACTACTCTTATTGGGAATTCAGTGGCTATTGCCAATTTTGACCTCTTCAGGGAAAACTAGGCTCTTTACCTTTATCTTCAACACACAGCCGATCAACAATTCCTTTAACTCCAAAACAATCTCAAGAATCTTGAAGAGTTTCTACTCCCTACAATCCATCAACACCTTTTACACACCGCTGTATGAAGAGTACAACATTCATCAAACACAAGCAATCAGAACCTTAGCCTACCAACTGGATCTAACTCTGGAAACAATTCTGACAACACACGAGAAAGTGACCCCAGCAATGATAAAATTACTGGATAACTAGAAATTGGCAACACTACAGAAGGAACTGGATGAGAACTGGATGATCCTTATGGAAATTGAGAACTACAAGACTCTAGGGATACTGTAATGATCGACCTCATTGACTCTAGGTGTTCTATACATAGACTACTTCTTTGTTGTATATCTCATAGTTCCTTTTTGCAGGTGACATTGTTCTTGATAAGAAAGTGACTGGTTTCCATTTGCCTTCTTGTTCTTGTGAGAGAACTCCTCCAATTGTATGTTCTGATGCATTTACTTTTACCCTGAATTTTTCTTCTCTTCTGGGTAGGGCCAGTACTAGTTGTGTCATTATCTTTTGTTTCAACTCTTCAAACACATTTTGTTCTTCTTTTTCCCATTTCTATTCTCCTTTGTCTTTTAGTCAATTTAATGGTACTGCGATATGGCTGAAATCTTTGATGAATTGTCGATAGAAGTTTGCAAAGCCTAGGAAACTTTTGACATCTTTTATTTTTGTTGGTGTCTTCCATTCTTTGATTGCTTTGACCTTTTCTTCTTCCATTTCCAACCCATACTCCCAGTATAGGTATTTCCCTGGCATTGAAGTTGCATTTTGACTGTTTAAAACATAAATTGTGTTTCTCCACTATTTTGAGAAACCTGATGGTGTATTTTTCTAGTTCTTCCTCTGTTTCTGCTAGAATTACGAAGTCGTCTGTCATAACTTGGCAAACTGGCTAAGTTATTATTTATATTTCTTTTCTTTTCTTTTCTTTGGACTTACAACTACAAGATGGAGCACAGGAAAGTATCACATGACTTCATCACAATGTCACAATTGGTGTGACAGATGGTCACAGATAGTCATGTCACAAGTCACAGTCACAGTGTGTCATATGACTAGAGCAACATGAGGACCATGGGAGAGTAAGCGCATAGCCACGGTAGTAAAATGTATAAGTAGTAGAGAATTAAGCAAGAACTCTATCGAGTTCTCTTTGTCAAACTCTGAACAAAGAGACAGTTGGCTTAATTCTGGTCATCGGGGTTTAGATGCTGACACTAGAACTCGATATCACATCTAAGCACTGTCTACCTTGGACCTTGCTCAATCTTTTATCTTATCATAAACCAACCCTCAGTCACTGATCATCACGATCAGTAACCACCTCCATATATAGCCAGACCCTTGGCTTAAGGGGACTTTGCAGTCAGTTAGGGACTGTAGGTGGAGACACAGTACCAAGCTCAGGTATTGCATTCGAGACCTGACCTTGCAATTGAGTAGTGCTGAGTAGTATACTTGTATCCCTTTTTCTTAGTATAAACCTTGTACTGCGACTCCATTGTGAGTTGGTACACACAGAGAATTGACAGTTACCACTAGTGGGCTGTCTAGATTAGGGATCCCATCCATTGGGTGATAGACAAAGTACTATTAGGGTAGTAGTTAGTAGGGCAGTAGGTGTCTGGTTGGGTGAAGATCTTGCGCCCCAACAGATGTAGCATAAGTAAGATCAATCATTAACTCCATACCCTCTGAGACATCATCACAATGTCTCAAACACAATACAATAAACTTATGAGCAACCTGCTCAACAAGAAGCATACCCTCGCTAAATTAAGGGCAGAGTTAGAAGGAAGGAAGGGGAAGTTATGTCGAGGCTGTAAGAAGTTCAGGCACCTGGTCCAAAACTGTAGGAATAAGAGAAGGGAGGAAAAGGGGACCATTGTTCCCCAGAATAAATTTGAGGTATTGAAGAGTAGAGTAATGCAATGTGGAGAAGGAGAGAGGACAATAAGGCAAATGGGAGTAGCGGAAGTTGAGTGCTTTGAGTGTAGAGAGAAAGGGCACAAATATAGGGAGTGCCCAGTGTGGATAAGGAGGAAGAATAAAGAAAGGGCGGCACGTGTGGCAAGGCCACAAAAGGCACAGCAGGAGAAGAGGCCGGTGCGCCCTGTAAAGGGAAAAGCACAGGAAGGGGAAAGGAGGTTGAGGAGAGTAGAAGGAAGTGAGGCAGCGCACCCTACAAAGGGAAATGCGCAGCAAGAGGAGTGGAAAAGGAGTTCGTGGGAGACGTTGAGGAAGAGGGCTGAATGGTACTGTGGACCAACAGTGCCATGAGATGTGGAGTTGTGGGAGTTAGGATGGCATGGCCAGGGAGCCGTCGTTATATATTTAAGATGCCCAAGATGTGGTAAAGGGGGATGCTATGCAGAAGATGACCAGGGACAAGGAGTAGTCCCTTATTGGTAAAGAGAGAAAATGAGTTGATGTAGATGTAAAGGAGGAAAGGAACAGAGCAGCATGCAAGCAAGAGACTCGAGAAGCACAGCAAGGGAGGAGAAAGCGGTGTGGCCCAGAGAGGCAAAAGTGCAGCAAAAAAGGGGGGTAGTCAACAGGAGGTCAGGAGAACCTTCAAAATGTTGAGAGAAGTGTGGTTGAATATTGGAGTAGAGAAGGTAGATATGCATGAGGGCATAATGATAAAAGCGCTCTTGGACAGTGGCACAACAGGAATATTTATGGATAGGCAGATGGCAGCTAGGCATGGGTTTAAGCTGTAGAAGTTAGAAAGACCATTAGTCATCAGGAATATAGATGGCACCAACAATAGTGGAGGGGCCATTACGCACCAGGTAGAGTACAATGTATTCTACAAAGGCCACATGGAAAGAATAAGGATGGATGTATATGATCTAGGGAAAACAGAGGTGATATTGGGCATACCATAGTTAGTAGCCCACAACCCAGAAATAAACTGGGAGATAGGGGAAGTTAAAATGATGAGATGCCCACCCTTGTGTGGAAGGAGAAGTCAGAAGAGGGAAAAGGTCAAAAGGATAGTGACAGAGGAAGAAGAAAAAATCGTCTGCTGGGCGATAGACGATAAAGAAGACTGGGGAAGAGAGGAAGAGATAGAAGAGGACCACAGGAAAATCGAGGAGATGGTCCCAAAGAAGTTTTTGAAGTGGAGAAAGGTGTTTGGGAAGGTGGAGTTGGAGAGAATGCTGAAGAGAAAGATTTGGGATCATGCTATAGATCTCAAGGAGACGTTTAAACCACGAAAGGGAAGGATTTATCCTCTATCCAAAAACAAGAGGGAAGAAGTCCAGAATTTTGTGGAAGACCAGTTGAGAAAGGGATATATCAGACCATTGAAATCCCCTCAAACATCACCAGTATTCTTTGTAGGCAAGAAGGATGGTAGTAAGAGGATGGTGATGGACTATCGCAACCTGAATGATCAAACAATAAAGAATAACTACCCGCTCCCATTAATTACAGAATTAATCAACAACATGGGGAGTAAGAAAGTGTTCACGAAAATGGATCTCAGGTGGGGGTTCAACAACGTCAGAATAAAAAAGGGGGACGAATGGAAAGGAGCGTTCACAACGCACATCAGATCCTTTGAACCAACTGTTATGTTCTTTGGGATGACAAATTCACCAGCAACCTTTCAAGCAATGATAAATGAAATCCTGAGGGACCTAATAAATGAAGGAAAGATAGTGGCATTTGTGGATGATGTGTTAGTAGGAACAGAGACAAAGGAGGGACATGATGAAATTGTAAAAGAAATATTGAGGAGGCTAGAGGAGAACAACTTGTATATCAAGCCAGAAAAATACATGTGGAAGGCAAAGAAGATAGGATTTCTGGGTATAGTCATTGGACCCAATGGAATAGAAATGGAGGAAGGAAAAGTAGAAGGAGTACTTGGTTGGCCAGTACCAAAAACTGTGAAAGATGTTAGAAAGTTCTTAGGCCTTGCCAATTACTATAGGAGGTTTATCAAGGACTTCGCTTGAGTAGCAAGACCAATGAACGTGCTAACAAGGAAAGACGAGAAGTGGCAGTGGGGAGACGAGCAGCAGAGGGCATTCAATGAACTAAAAAAGGTTTTCACCAGTAAACCAGTACTAGCAGCCCCGGATTTAGACAAGGAATTTAGGGTAGAAGCTGACACTTCGAACTATGCTACTAGAGAAGTACTCTCGATGAAGTACTCAGACAAAAAATGGAGACCAGTTGCTTTCATTTCAAAATCTCTAAGTGATACAGAACGAAACTATGAGATTCATGACAAAGAGATGTTAGCAGTAGTCAGATGTCTAGAAGCATGGAGGCATTTTCTGGAAGGAGCAATAGAGAAATTTGAGATTTGGACAGATCACAAAAACCTCGAGTACTTTATGAAGGTGCAAAAGTTAAATAGGAGACAAGCAAGATGGGCCTTGTACCTATCCAGATTTAATTTTACGCTAAAACACATTCTAGGGAGTAAAATGGGGAAAGCAGACAGTCTGAGCAAGAGACCAGACTAGGAGATCAGAGTGGAAAAAGACAATAAGGATGAGATGTTGGTGAAACAAGAGTGGTTGAAAGTGAGGAAGACAGAAGCAGTAGAGATCATAGTGGACAGGGTAGATCTACTAGAGAAAGTTAGAAAGTCAAAAGTAAAGAATGACAAAGTAGTGAAGGCGGTAGAAGAAATGAAGCGAGCAGAAGTAAAGATGCTAAGAGATAAAGAGTGGAGAGAGGTAGACAGCATCATGTATAAAAAGGGAAAAGTCTACGTTGAAAGGGGCAAAAGGGATTTTAGCTGTGACTAACAAGTAGAAAAGGGGACGGTAACAGTTCCCAATTGCATGCTAAATGGTTCATGGGGAGAAGGAGAAAGTGGGGGTATCAGAAAGAAATTAAAATATGAAGTGCAGCTTATCTGTAATGTAAAAATAGTTGAAATGATGGTAGGTTCAATCTAGATCCGCCTCGTATGGTGTCCCTAAGATGTCCACCTTTACACACTATAACAAGCTCACTAATAGAATAGTCAGTAAACCACTCATGGGCCTTACCATACTCAATCAAGTCCTCATCTGTACCCCCACACCAAACCTTATGGGTGTGATATGATCTGAGTCAATGATTAGCCAGGCTTTTCAGGCCTGCTATTCCATAGAAGGTTGCCCGAGCAACTGCTGCGTCTTGGCTCCAGAAAGAATAGGGTATATGATAGAGAATATTCACCAACTCAACCTCTCACCAAGATCACCCCTTACACACTCAAGAGAATTGCATTTACAACCTCAAGAGCTTCTGA
>Ga0153958_1000125_pt1 | contig 16444 bp, 15 predicted proteins | sample TSFL042MetaG_FD_104719 | JGI IMG/M metagenome (GOLD analysis project Ga0153958, IMG submission 104719) | Attine ant fungus gardens microbial communities from Florida, USA - TSFL042 MetaG | ecosystem: Host-associated > Fungi > Mycelium > Unclassified | place: USA: Florida, Wekiwa Springs... | reverse complement strand
TCTGAGGATTAGACCTCAGACTTAACAACATCTTTTGTCACTTGTCTAACTTCGCATTTTTGAACTCTTTAAAGTATCAAAGCACCCATCACAAATAGTAAGTGACTATTTGTGATAACTCCACTCCTGCCCATTGTTCTCCAAACCCCGAACTGGCTTTCTTCTACTCCAAATATAGTCTAAAAACACATGACAGTGTGTCTAAGCATCAGCGATATGATCATTGTCTAATAGCATGTCTGTTTCTTGACTAAGTTTAGTAGTAATAGGATCACTAGTCACTGATAGACTTTTGATCTGTCATCTTGGTGTTATAAGTTCACTCTAGATTAAGACTATCTCATATTCTAAGGATATCCCTGAGCCTCTGACTTCTAGAGCTTCAACATTAATAGTCTATATCTGAGAAACCTGATGCTAGCTCATTAGTCTTGCCTCCCAAGGTATATGTTATTCTAGCAGGTGACAGCTTGGTAACTGCCTACTAGAAGTACCCAATCTTGGGTCTAGATTATGTCTGGGGCTTGTAGGAGGTCTCTAGAGTGGATTTCAATAGTAAAATCCAAAAGTATAAAGTGTATCCCATGCTACATTTCTGTAAGGGTGACCGGAGCAGAATACTCCAGGAGATTCCTTAGTTAAATTACACTTCATAGAATATGTTACAACCTACCTCCAGAAGATTCCTCAGAGAATTAAATGAGGCTTCTGGAGGGAATAATCTACATTATATATATTACAGTGTCCTTGCATCCTGTAAGGGCAACTGGACACAAGACTCTAGGAGAATCCTCAGAGATTAGGATGAGGCTCCTGGAGGGATGTTCTACACTATATACTGGTTTTGCATTCAGGGTCCCTGTGATCGGAGCTAAACTAGTGTGTTTAAGTATTACTAGTAAACAGGCTAGGGTAGCTCCGGAGTGTTGTCATGCCGTTTAGGGGTGGAGATGGAGGTGTCCCCTTACATTCACCCCCTCTTCAAGATTGCTACGTCTCGGAGCAATGGACTCAGAATGAAAAATGTTGTTGAACTCTGCGCGTCGGACGTGTCTTGGAGCTCCGGGGTGTTTGCGATGGAACTCCGCTGTGAGTTCTGGTGCAAAGGTTTCGGAAGCGGACTCCCAGGAGTTGTGTTCGCGGCTGTATCCTTTCCACTTGATGAGGTACTGGAATCGTCTCCGGTGCCAACGACTGTCGAGTATTTCCTCCACCTCCCACTCCGCTTCTCTGTCAATGACTATGGGCAGTGGGTGGTCCTCCGTTTTGCGTCCCATAATCGGGTCGTCTGGAGCCGGAGTGAGTTTCACTACGTTGAACACTGGATGGAGTTGCTTCATCCGGTATGGTAGCTTTAGGTGATAGGCCATAGGTCCGATCCTTCGTTCCACTACAAAGGGGTCGAGCCGTCGATGCGAGAGTTTCTGCGAAGGGCGCATGGTTTGGATATCCGATGCGTTGAGGAAGACTTTGTCACCTGGGTTGAACACCAGAGCTGGAGTTCTATGTCGGTCATAGTACCTCTTCATGTCTTCTTGCGCTTTGCGGATCGCGGACTTCGCTTCTTCGATCGCCATTCTCATCCTTTCCGTAAACTCATTTACCGTCTCTAGATCGGAGTGATTCTGTTGGGGTTCAAAGCCCATGCGAGGGATACGTCTGGTGTCAAGCAGGAACGGAGGTTGTTGGGTAGCAGAGTGGACGTGGTTGTTGTGCTGGAACTCCGCCATGGGTAAGAGGTCATACCAGTCGTCTTGCCGCTCGTTTACAAATAGCCGGAGGTACTGGTCCAACTCCTGGTTGACGCGTTCCGTCTGTCCGTCGGTTTGGGGGTGCCAGGCTGTAGAAGATGCCAACTTTATTCCTAGTAGTTGGTAAAGCTCTCTGGTGAAACAAGCGATGAACTGAGGTCCTTGGTCTGAGACTACGCATTTTGGAAGACCATGGAGTTTCCAGACTTGATGTAGGAAAAGCTGGGCTGCTCCTTTCGCTGTCACCGTCGTGTGCGTCGGAATGAAGTGTGCCCGTTTCGATACTGAGTCCACTACTGTCATCACTGCGTCGTGTCTGGAAGAGAGGGGGAGTTCCACAACGAAGTCCACACTGAGTGTGTCCCATCGCGAGTCCAGGATCCGGAGAGGGTGCAGTTCGCCTACCGGAGCCTGCCTTATTGGTTTTGTTCTAAGGCAGAGGTCACAGGTGCTGACGTATTGTCCAATATACCTAGACATTTGGGGCCACCAGTAGTTCCTAGATACCAACTCTAGTGTTTTCCAGCGTCCAGGGTGTCTGGCAATCTTCGTATCGTGGCACAGCGAGACTACCCGTCTTCATAGGTCCGAATTCTGGGGAACGTAGATTTTGCCTCTGAATCGGAGTACTCCGTCTTCTTCCGACCACTTCGCGGAGCAGACCGTCTTACTTGATGCTTGCCGGAGTTCTCTTGCTACCTTTGCTACGGGCTCTTCCTGCTCGCCTCTCTGGTTCCCTTGACGAATTTCTCTAAGCATGTCTCGCTCCGGTCCTTCCAGGTGAAGTCCTTCAAGGGCCTGGACTGCTATGAGTTCTGGTTGTAGGAGGATCACGTCTTCGTTGTCGGAGGCTCCTTTGCCATGGTCCAGTCTCCGCGATAGGGCGTCTGGCTTCCCCATGGAGCGTCCTGGGCGATGAACCAGCTTGAAGTCGAAGCGAGCTAAGTACAGAGACCACCGGGCTTGGCAACGGTTGAGTTTCTTAGCCATCATGAAGTACTCCAGGTTCTTGTGGTCCGTCCAGATTTCCACTGGGTGGTGAGCTCCTTCCAGAAAGTGCCTCTACTCTTCCAATGCCCAGATGATAGCAAGCATCTCTTTGTCATGGATCTCGTAGTTCCGTTCCACCAGAGACAGGGATTTGCTATAGAAAGCCACCAGGTGCCATTTTTCTTCTCCGGGTAGTTACTGAGAGAGGACGGCTCCAGAGGCAAAATACGAACTGTCAGCCTTGATGCAGAAAGGTTCCGAGTCCTAGGATGATGCTAGGGTCAGAGCAGTGGTCACTGCCATCTTGAGACATTTGAAGGCTTCCTGTTCCTTGATACCCCAGTTCCAGGCCTGGTCGGAGCGAGTGAGGTCAAAGAGGGGTCGAGCTATGGTCGAGAAGTCTTGAATGAAGTGACGGTAGAAGTTGACGAAACCTATGAAAGCTTGTACATCAGTCTAGTTCTCCGGGACGGGCCACTCGCGGACTCTGGCGACCTTAACAGGGTCCATTGCAACCTTGTTCTCTGAGATGACCAGTCCCAGGTATTCAATCTGCTTCTGGTAGAATTCGCACTTCTCCGGATGGAGGAATAATTTATGTTCCGTCAGTATCTCCAAGACTCTCCAGACCGCTCGTTCATGCTCCTCTTCTGTCTTTGTAAAGATCAAAATGTCATCCAAGTACACTATGACAATCCCTTCCACTATGACGGTTCTGAAGACGTCGTTCATCATAGTTTGGAAGGTGGCGGGGCTATTGGTCATCCTGAAAAACATTACGAGGGGTTCAAAGAGGCCACGGTTGGTGCGAAAGGCTGCTTTCCATTCATCTCCGGGCTTGATGCATACATTATTGAAACCCCAGCGGACGTCCAGTTTTGTGAAGTATCGGGCTCTGCGGAGTTGAGAGACGAGTTCGGAGATGAGAGGGAGCGGATATCTGTTCTTGACGGTTACGGCGTTTAGTGCACGGTAGTCTTGAACCAGACGGAGCGAACCATCTTTCTTCTTAATGAAGAACATGGGGGCTGCGATAGAGGATTTTGAGGGTCAGATTCGTCTGGTACGAAGGTTCTCTTCCAGGAAGGCATCCAACTCCACTTGCTCCAGCAGAGACAGGGGGTAGACCTTCGACAACTTGGGCTCTGCTCTGGGGATCAGCTCAATTGTGTGATCCCATTTGCGGTGCTCCGGCAGTATGTCAAAGTCCTCCTTGGCGAACACGGATCAGAACTCCGTGACATAGGTGGGCAGCAGAGTAGCAGCGGCCTGTGTTTCTGTGCTGCGTCTGGCTCCTTCCACAAGGCACTGGGATGTCGTGGTCGTGGCTCGGAGGTCAACTTGGTCGGGCTCTGGGAGGAGATGTGTGAGAAACAATTGGTCTCTGAGCTCCCAACTCGAGTGGTGCGTTTGCGGCGGCTCTTCCTCTGGCTCTAGCTCTTCTTGGAGCAGGGGTGTGGGTTCGTCACGACAAGATTGGAGGGCTCAGAGTTCGATCCTCTTCTGGTGAGTCTGTTCCTTCCGTAGGGCATGTCCTCACAGCGGAGGGGACAGCGGGTCATTTCGACTTCTCCTTTTTCCCAATCGATCTTGGGGTTGTGGTCTTTGAGCCAGTCGTAGCCTAGGATCAGATTCTGCTTCCCGAGTCTGGAGACGGCCAAGAGCATCCTTTCGGAGTGAGTCTTATAGCGGAGAACTACATCCACCACCTCGGAGATTTGTCCTGCCTCGTTAGGGGACCCGTCGACGTTAAAGACTGGGATGTTATGCGAGAGGGTCTGGGTGTTCATCCCTTTCGAACAGACAAAATCCCTGTCGATGAGGCTTCCGGTTGCTCCGCAGTCCAGGAGTGCTTCGACGGAGTGTAGCTCGCTCGTATCCGTGGTTCCAATTTCTACTGGCAGGAGTAGAGAAGTCCCTCGCACGTCTAGAGTGCTGATTAAAAGGAGTTTGGATAGTCTCTTCTCCCACTTGGGTTTGTGGAGCGGAGCGGAGATGAGGGGGATAGGAGGCAGTGCGTCTACTAGTTCACTGTCAATTGTATTGGGGTCCTCTACAGTCAATACAGTGAACTTATTTACTAGCGACCGGGGCGCACTTATCGCCGGCCGCGCTATGCAAAATCCTCTTCTTCCGGAGGGCAAGACTCTTCTATCAGGACTGCATCTTTCAACGCTAACAGATCTTCAATCAACTCCTCCCGCTGCTCCGTGGTGAGTTGACAGACGTCCATGTGATGGGGACAATCCCAGACTACATGGTTCGCGTCTCCGCATCGGTAGCATCCTCGCGGAGGCAAAGACCTCGCCTTTCTAGCGGCGTCCACATCCATGGGGACTCCCATAGACGGAGCAGTCGGCGGAGGCTTCGGAATGACCGGAGGGAGCGGAGCGAGGGGTAACCTTGCTATGGACAATGGTGGGGGTTAGGCGGAGACGGTTTTGATTGAAGCGGAAGGGGCAGAGCGCGACGCAGACTGGAAGGCTTCGTTTGCGAGGCGTGCCTGGTCAATTCTCCTTGCTGCTCTATACCACGCATCGGGGTCGGTGTCAGCTGGTCGTCCATAGGGCATGGTGGCAATCTGGTTTTGGATGCCTAGTCTGAGACCTCGTCGAAATTTCACCACCAGTGTCTGGGGATCTGTATAACCTGCGTTGGAGACCAGGGCTTGGAAGCTGTCCAAATAGTCGTCCACCGTCCGATTTCCTTGGTGGTAGGAAGTTCCTTCCAAAGCGTTGATCGTGTCTGCCTCTGCGTTTGCAGGGAAGAAGTGCAGCCGGAATTGTTGTTCAAAGTCTCCCCAGGTTTGGATGGGGAAAACGCCAGTGTTCGCTTCTTGACGGAATATGTTTTTGGACCACTTGGCAGCACGACCTCCTTTGAAGAACGTGAGAGCCCAGAGAATCCTCTCCTGTTTGTCATGGAACTGCTCCGGGGCTAGGCGTATGTAGAGGGAGCAGGAGTTCAGGAATGCGTGGCCATTGTGATGTTCTCCATTGAAGTCCAGGGGGCAGGAGAGCTTGGGGCATGTCCGTTGGACTGGCGGAGCGGGGGGCGGAGACACCGGAGGGGCTGGTACAGGTGGGGAAGGTGTGTTTGGTATGGCCGGAGGAGGGGGATTAGCCACTAACTGTGTGAGCTACTGTAGCTGCACGGTCAGGGCTGCCAGAGTAGAGTTAATGTTACTTTTGGAGACATGTTGTCTCTCCGTGAGCTCTTGCAGATGGTGTTGCAGGTATCCTAAGGCGTTGGCGACGCCTTGAGGAGTGTCCGGGGGCAACGACATCTGAAGAGTGGAATTTTTCAGAGGGTCAGGTATGGCAAGGGAGGGCGACCTATTGGGTGGCTGTCCACTGGGATAGTTCAAGGCTCCGCTTTTTAAGATCCTAATCTGCTGTAAGGGCGACTGGACACAAGACTCTAGGAGAATCCTCAGAGATTAGGATGAGGCTCCTGGAGGGATGTTCTACACTATATACTAGTTCTGCATTCAGGGTCCCTGTGATCGGAGCTAAACTAGTGTGTTTAAGTATCACTAGTAAACAGGCTAGGGTAGCTCCGGAGTGTTGTCATGCTGTTTAGGGATGGAGATGGAGGTGTCCCCTTACACGTCCCTGCATTCGGTAACTAGGGTCTGAACAATGAAAGTGTGCTAGGAGGCAATGGAGTGCTCTTGGAATGATGGGGGTAAGACCAAATATTACTTAGTAATATTTAATCAGCTGCAGGGTCACTCCAGAGAACTAATATGGGCTCTGGAGTTGTGTGTGAGAAATCCTCTTACATTTACCCCCTCTTCAAGGTTGCTGCGCCTCGAAGCAATGGTTCCAGACTTGAAAAGGGCATTGAAGTCCATCCAGTGGATATGTCTCAGGGCGGCTGGGTGCTTTTGATAGTACTCTGTGACAAGGTCTAGTGCCTTGACATTGGAGGCCACTTTCCAAGAGTTGTGCTCTCTGCTGAAACCCTTCCACTTAATTAGGAACTAGAACCTCCTTTGGTGCTAGCGACTATCTAATATCTCTTCTACTTCCTATTCTAGTTCTCCATCGACAACAATGGTTGGCAGCAGGGCTTGTGGCTTCCTTTCTGGTATTGGATCTTCTGGGGCAGCAGATAACTTTACAACATTGAACACCAGATGTAACTGTCTCATTCCATGGGGCAACTTAAGGTGGTAGGCTAACAGCCCTACTTCGCATTTGATTTTGAAGGGTCCCAGTCTCCAATACAACAACTTCAGAGATAGACGTATCGTCCTGATATCTGACATGTCTAGGTATACCCAGTCTCCTGGTTTGAACACAGGGACCAGAGATCTTCTTCGATTATAGTAGTACATTGTTACACTGCAAGTAAATTTTCCACAGAAGATAATATTTGATACATGTTATACTAACGGATTCGCAATTAGAATTCACTCTAGAACCCTTTCTATATCCTCAGAATGTAACACTATATGATAAGTACATTGAGTAGGTGATAATCGACCTAGAGCTTGTATTGAGACCTCGAGAAGCAATTAAGATAAACTGGCATTGGGTTACTAAGAGAGTTACTGAGGGACTACGCTCTAGATCCACTCTTGAATGGACCAACTTAGAAAGATGATAAACTTGGACTGATAGATTTTGTGCTTGTAAATAAGCATTGATGGCATCAGATTAGTTATACTTAGATAAATGACCTCTAGAATGCGACTTGGAAATACTAGCTATTTATTGAGACTTGCTAACTGCTTAACAGGTAATCAATGGAGTCTGCATTACAAAGCAGCATCAAGAGCATAATAGGGGAAGACAGAAGAACATTCTAGAAGGAAGCGGCGATGAAGACATGTCATCTTTGATGGGAAAGACTTGATGAAGGAATGTATCATCACAAAGAAAGAAGGGGGCCATGTTATCAGTGGGATTTTGGAAGGCCTTGGGACAGAAAGGAGGCAATGGAATCCTAAAAGTAGTAATAGTTTCCCTTTTATATTTTATTTCTTGAGTTCAGGGCTTTGTAATATTTTAATATAGTATCCAGAGTGCAGTTGGATTAGAGAAGAGCCTCTTGACTCCTACCCCTATCTACACTGCCTCTGGAATCGTGAATGTGGATCTATTGAGAGTAAGAAGACTGGGACTAGTGGGGTGTCTTGGGAAGAACACAGAATATACCCAGAACTTGATCTAGAGAGAAAACGCAGATGCAACTCAGGCAGACTTCAGAGAGAATAGCAGGCTGGGAAAGCTTGGCTAGGTGCACACTTAGATTGCATCACACCCATAAGGTTTGGTGTTGGGGGTGCAGACAAGAGGGCAACTGAGTGTGGAGGGTCTATGAGTGATCAACTAACTGTATTTTCCAGAGGAGCTTTTGTTATGGTATGTAAAGGTTGACATCTTAGGGAGGCTATGTGACGACGATCTAGAGAGATCTTACGATCCTTTCACAACCACCAATATATATTTTACTAGAGCTGTATATAATTCTTATTTCTCTAATTATTTATAAACCTTCAACTTTGATAATCATCCCTCGGACCTTTAACATGCAATTAGGAGCTGGCACATCATTATTTTGTTTGTACCAGTATGCAATTTCCTTTTGCACCCTTTCAGTGTTACAATCATCTCATCTTTCAAGATTCTATCCAAAATATCTTCTGCCTTGACACCTTCCTCTATCAGCGCCTTTGACTTCAGAGGTATCTCTTTCTTCTGGAACTGTCTAAGATATTTAGCAGACAAAGGTGGAACTTCCACTACTAGCTTCTGAGATGGTACTTCTTGGTATAAGAACTCGTTCCGTTTAGCGAAATTCTTTCCTGCTCCACTTCCTAGGGCTCTAGGACTGATCCTAGGCTCTGTTATAACCTCTGTTTCTTGGCTGTCTATAGGACCCTCTGAAACATGTGACTCTCAGAAACGAACTGCTTTCTCGAGAGACAGTTTCTTCCTCGGTTTCTCTAAAAATCCACCCCTTTTCTTTTGCAATCCTTTCGACTAAGTATACTCAGCTGCTATTCTTCTGAGGAATTCTTCCATATCCTCCTCTTCTGGTTCTGGGTTGCTGTCTGTCTGTAGTTTCTGTAGCATGACTTCTAGGTCCTTTACTTTATTTCTTAGCTATGCCACTTCTGACCGCAGCTGTTCTTTTCTAGAGGGACTGGCCTATGGTCTCTTCAATATAGTCTTGGGTAATATATCTTGGTTATACCTAGTATCGGGCTCTCTATCCAAAAACTCTGCTAATTCTAGGTCTGGGTCACTCATTAGCATTACTGCCACTGATGACAGTAAATACTTCTTTATGCATTCTCTTATAGATAGATTAGGGTCTGTAAGTATCAGATCCCCATTTACAAATCTGACGGTAAAACCGTCTACTAATATTAATCCTTTCTGCTTATTTTCATTCTTTACTATACAGTTCAGAAACAGGTAATCTGTCCCAAAACAATAGTAGCATTTCCTAGACAATCTTAGTGGCGCTGGTCCTTTAGGACCAGCATATCTGTTCTGATTTTGGGGAGGTGGGAACTCCCTCTGATACCTGCTTCTGCTGACTGAGGCATGAACACTCTTGATTAGACTCTGAATGTGCTTCTCATGCTTTTTTTGTTCTTTTTCCTGTTTCTCGTACATATTTTTTAGTACATTCATATTCATTTGTAAACTCTCTAAATCTGGGGACAACTCTACTTTTCTCATTACCTCTTGCTTTGTGAACAGCATGGGTGCTCTTGAGTCAGGATCCAACTTCCTGTAAGAGAATATCCCTAGGGCTGTGCTTAGTGACGTGAGTAGGTTCCTACCTAAGAGCCACCATCTCTCTGATCGCATTCCTATGTCTCTCCTACTTTTCCTTCTGTGACAATCCATGTGATTCCTCCAATTCTATTATTGGACAATGTGTGAATATATGTCAGGTACCATGAGAACGGTGCCTTGACGATCTAGTAGTATAAATACTAGTCTTCTGTCATAGATATACCTCAGTTGAATATCATCTTAGCTTCAGGATCTACCCATTAGCTTCTTAGTACCTTTGCCTTGTGTGTGGAGTGTGCCCTAACACTTCCCTGTACTCAAACCTGGCGTTGCACTATGCTGCAAGGCTCTAGCTATGGTCTTACCACTGACTAGGTCAATGGCCTTCTGTATTACTTGATCTAAAGCATAGGGATCTTTAACATGGCTTCTTCCCAGTGCGTCTACCCTCAGATGACCCTGAAGACTCAATCTTAAGTTCAAGGCTTCCCTAAAGTTGGCGTCCAGGTACCGTACAAAGTACTCCACTAGTTCTCTATTTTCTGTAATAGCCAGTGGCTTCAAACATTTCTGCGCTATAAAAAGAATTTCTATTTAAAGTCTAGCAGACGTTCCTCTTTGGCTAGGCTAATCTCTGAGGTTTATCGGCAAAGCTGTCTAAGCTGGTCCATAGAACCCTGCTCTTCTATAGTTATCTCAGGATATTCTGACTTAAGGCAGCTCATAAAGCTATCCCAGTCTCCTCTTATATACTCCTTGAAACTCGTCCATTAATCATTTATGTCAGGATCGATGTATTCTGTTAGCCATCTGAGTTTTTGTTGCTCGTCCATAATCTCCGTCGCAGTGAGCATCTGCTTGATGAGTCTGATATAAGTCTGGAGGTTCCTGGCTCAACCATCCCATCTTAGAGTGCTCGGGCTCAAGGCCAGGAGCATATGCAGTGTCAATGGCATTCTTCTATTATTTCTTGGTGGTGGTGAAGTCAGGTTCTGTCATGCTTGTTGTGAGTTCGAAGTGTTGCCAAGAATTTTGGGTGAGAGAATAGATGCTTCTTCCAGAAGTTCTTCTTCTAGATTCAGTTCCTTGATGATGGTTGCTGAAGGGATATATCAAACAGTTCTGGTAAAGACAGTCCTTTCCTGTCGGCTCTATTCTCAACAAAGGGGTTAGGCTCGTGGTCTGATGAGAACCCAGTTTTGGTATATGATAAATTGTTGTTTCCACGATTGAAAGGTTTGGCATGGCTGATCTAGTGCGTCGAGATAGTACTGTCCTTCTCAACAGTTGTTCTGGATCTAGTACTGGTTCGGTTGTTCTGGCGCATTATGCTGCTGAAGTCTGTCGACTTCTCATTCTAGTTTCTAAAGAAATGTCTGCTCGGATAGAGTTGTTAGTGTTATTAGCTATTTTATTGGATGTTTGTTTGGAAAAATGTGAAGAAGAATAAGTAAATGGCGTGGTAATGATAAAAGCTCCCTAAGAAATCTGAAACTCCCCTCGCGGTGGGCTCCAGATGATGGGGATCAAAGGGAATTGATTACAGACAAAGGTGAAAACAAATGAGAATTTAAGAAGTCCCTGAGATGTCTCCTAATTGTGTGCTAACAAGTAGGCACTGGGAAGATGATCAAATATAAAAAGAGAGCTTAAGGACAATGGGAGATAGGAGGGGGGGACTCAAATAGCCAAAAGAAATAATAATAAAGTATTTTGAGTCCACTCGAGGTAGGTCTCACTATAATAGGATCTCTAAGACGTGCGTTCATCTCATGTCATGACACTACTGCCCTTACCTAGTCTAGTAGTCTGGCTCGCTGTCGATATAGCAGAACTACCTAGAACTTCTGTGCCATCGTATGAGCTCTTCTTCAGCTGACCATACAACTGGAAACCAACTCCAATGACATGTAGTGAGCTATTAACTCCTAGCGCAAGCGAATGTCCAAGTCCATTGAGGCTTGAATTCCTGGTGAGGGAGAGGTTTGGTAGGTGTCAAGGATGAACAAACGGAGTGTGGAGGAATGGAGTAATAATAGAGTTATACTCTGGAATGATGTACTAAGCTATCTCAGAGAATAGATAGTACTTAACAGTGATTGCAAAACCAGAAAGAAGACTCTGGTGGACTATCAAGGACGTCGAAGTGGAGAACGACTTGTTGAACAACCTTGGCTTCAACTTATGTGTTGCGCTCCGGTCTCCAGTCGTAAGGTTGGTTGCGTATTTCGGAGTAGTGGAAGTCGTCAAGACAGAGGTCCTAAGCAGGCAAGTTGAGGAGTCGGAGAGGATGAGCTATGATTAGGACTAATTGACATTAATTTACAGACTGAGGAATTACTACTCAGTACTTATAGAAAGTCCGGAATAGGAGGAGAGTAGTCTACTATGCTATTCTACTATTATTAATTTTAGGAGAATTATTAGGAGAAATAAATTATATAATTATCATATTTCTGGAATATGACAGTGGATTTTTGAAAGTAAAAGAGAACACTTAAAAACTTAGAAATTTAGTCACTCAAGAATAGCCATTAAGCTCTAGAGCAACAGAGAGGGATGATGATAGGGGTCTATGTTTCTGTTCTCTTCTGTGCCCTAGAGTATTTTATTATGATTACAAAGCAAAGAGACAACAAAGAAAGTGAGACAAAGAAAACCTCTGAATTCCCAAACAGAGTAAGGCTGCAATTGTAAGAGGACATCTAGGATCATGCTTAGTAAGTTCTGAGGGTCTGTTCTATTAGTGGCCCAGTGACAGATCGTGTATTGCACTCCCACCATTTCTGAGTCTTCCCTGTCTATGTCATGTGGTGTGATGCCTTCTCTCTATTATTAGGACAATTGTGATTACTGATCTATGTACATGTGACTGTGCGTGTGATCATCTAGTATAGAGTATATATACTAGCAAGCTGTCATAGATATACTTTACTTGAATCTCAACTTAGCTTCTGGGACTATCTATTAGCTTGAAGGGTGATCACCTCTAAGTGGTTCCCTTACAGCAATGATGAAATGGCGCCCCTCCTGAACACTAGCTAACTACTCCCCACTCTTCTAGTCCTATTCTGGCAACCCTCTCTCACATAATGGTCAGGTCTCAAGCCTCTTGCTGGGCCATAGACAGAGACGGTGATCTTGAGTTGTCTTTCTCTCGAGCGCGTTACCTTCATCTAGCCTTCCTGCTATCTCTCTCCTCAGCTTCTCTGTTCTTCTCTTTACCTCTTTTATGTCTTCTTACTTCTCCGTATTCCAATTCCCTTCCACTGCCGTTGCAATGCAACTCTGTGGTATCTCAACTATCTTGATCTTGCTATAATCAGCCATCAGTGATGATGGCTCAGATCTGATTGTAACTCTTTTATGAATAATACTGCTGGCCACTAAGACATGACGTCGCTTGGGTCGTGTTAACCCATCTAAGTTCGCTTCTGTTCTTGAGAGCACTTCTAGAAGGGAAATCCATTAGAAATCCAGTACAGGGCACCTGGGCAAGCATCTATAAGGTATATGTAGCAGTAGTCATAGCCACTACTCTGCTACTCAAGCTGTGCTCGAGTTCACGACTGGGCATCTAGGGAACATCTCTAGGGGGCCAAGTTCTTTTCTCAAGCCAGTTATTCTGGTTATTAGGGTGCAAATTGTCACTTATTTTGCCTAAACATTTGTACGGTGTGACACCATCTCATTATTTTGGCCTTGTTGGGTTTGGGAATTTGAAGGTTTTCTTTGTCTTGCTTTCTTTGTTGTCTTATTGCTTTATAATCATAATAAAATACTTGAGGGTACAGAAGGGAACTCAAGTATCATACCCCCATCATCATCTCTTTCTGTTGCTCTAGAGCTTAACAGCTATTTGGAGTGATTAAGTTTCTATTTTTCTGAGTGTTTTTCTTTACTTTCTAAAAACTACCAAACCTCTCCCTTGATGGGAATTCAAGCCCCAATGGACTTGGGCATTCACTTACGCTAGGAGTAACCACTTGCTACATGTTATTGGAGTTGGCTTCCAGTTGTATGGTCAGCTGAAGAAAAGCCCACATGACGGCATAGAAGTTCTAGGTAGTTCTGCTGTATTGATGGCAAGCCAGACTACTAGATTAGGTAAGAGCAGTAGTGTCACGATATGAGACAAACACGTGTCTTAGAGATCCTATTACAGTAAGACCAACCTCGAGTGGATCTTTAAAAAACCTTTATTATTATTTCTTTCAGTTACTTGAGTCCTTCTCTATTTTCCCTTTTCTCAAGCCCTCTTTGTTATTTGATCATCTCTCCAGTGCCTACTTGTTTAGTGCACAATTGTGAAATATCTCAGAGATTATTTTACTTTTATTTGTTATCATCTTTGTCTTGAGATTAAATTCCCTTTGATCTCATCAGCACAAACACCTTAATAGATTTATAACAGCCTGACTATGGGATAAATTCTAGAAGATATATAGAAGTAGAAAGAATAATGGTGAGGACACCAGTTATTAGAAAAAGGAGGGAGAGAGTAGACATCCTATACTGAGAGCAAAAAGGAGAAAAAACTTCAAGAAATTTTTTAAAAATGTGCAACTCAACTAGAATGGTCATTTAATTGATCAACCATGCAGACAATATATATTACAAATGTTATTCAGATACAAAGATTTCACTATTAGAAGAATTTAGTTGCCCTAGCTCAAGAGCATGAAACACTGTTGGATATAGCAGTTGTGAATTTGACTGGAGAGCAAGGAACCAGCAGCTTAAACAGATAATAAAACAAAAGCTTAAGAGAGAGCACAAGAAATGTTGAAGGGACAGCTGGAGTGCTTTCTGCAACTAGACAATTAGATCTTGTAATAAGAGGGTTTTGAGGTGGTTTAATGATTAGAAAGGATTGTCGAGCTATCTAGATTGCAAAGAAAGATATTCAAGACCATCAGAATAGCTACTAGATGAATAAAAAAACTAGAAATGAATTACCAGAAATGACTTGTGATAGAATGAGCTTTTAATGATTGCTTAGGAGTATCACCAGAATCTAGATTGGACTTATAGAAGAGACAGTCCTACTAGAAGTCATCAAGAAAGATCTATGAATAATAAACCAGACAATTGGTTAGAGGAAAATAGACAACTAGAAGTGTCAATATATACTGTAAGGGTGACCAGAGTGGAGCACTCCAGGAGATTCCTCAGTTAAATTATACTCTATGAAACATGTTACAACCTACCTCCAGGAGATTCCTCAAAGAATTAGATGAGGCTCCTGGAGGGAATAATCTACAATATATATATTACAGTGTCCTTGCATCCTTGCTTTTGGTAACTAGGGTCTGAACAATGAAAGTGTATTAGGAGGCAACAGAGGGCACTTAGAACAATAGGGGTAAGATCAAATATTACTACTTAATATTTGATCAGCTGCAGGGTTACTCTGGAGGACTAATATAGGCTCTGGAGTCATATGTGAGAGGTCCTCTTGCACAGACTCTACTACAGTGGAAAACTAAAGCTTCAAATAGATAACTATGCAGACAAACAAATAGAGATAGCTTGAGTAGACATGTTACAAGAGCAGATGTCTTAGGACTTAGAGGGACTGCCAAGCACAAATCAAGCCAGGATTGGAACCCCTAGGATTAGTTGACACTAGATTGGAATTCATTAGAAATTGATTAGAAAACAAGATCAGAAAGATATCAGAACAAGAGGTACTTGTCTTACAAAGACTTAGAATCAAATGGAAAATCAGTACTAGAACTAGTAGCCAATGCAGACAGAATCTGGGAGAGTTGAGTGGTAGTAAGAGGCTGGGATGATGCCCCAGCAAGTAGTTGCTAAACTTGTGCTAACAGCTCAGACATTTTTTTGCAGACCAAGTAATAAGATCTAATGATATATATAGAAGAAAATATAGCCTGAGTACAGGCTAGGATGACAAGGTGATGAGTGCAAAGAAAGACAATAACCTGGGGTAGCAGAGTGATTAGTCATGCTTACTAAGCAGGTCATAGTTGGAATGACACTCACCTCAAGATGAACACTAGAAGAAAAATGTCCTAAAGATGTTCAGACAGACAAATAGGAATAAGTTGTAACTAGATAAATGTTATGTCTAGAAGCAGCTCCAGAAGAGATTACATAGCCAGAGGACTTGAGACCCAAGATATGGAGAATAGACAAAGACAACATGGATCTGGAACCATATAACTAGCCTCAAGAAGATGACTGAGGACTATTAGAAAACCACTCAGAGGCGATTGATTACCTTTAGCTTTATTAGATAGTCCCAGAAGCTAGTATGAAATTCAAGTAAGGTATATCTACATATACTTGCTGATATATATACTATAACAGATGGTCAGACACATAGGCACAAGGTACCAACTGATAATTGCACATTGTCCTAAATATAAAATAGAAGGCATCGACCACATATTATAGACAGGAGAACAAGAAAAGAGTAGAAACACGATAAGAAGAATAATGGTCCTAGGTAGAAGCCTACCTAAATACTAAGTATTGCCCTAGATATCCTTTTACAAAAGCAGTCATTTGTAGTGGGGGGGAGATGTTATACTGCTAGAGAATTTTCTGTGAAAATATAGCATAGGATATTGTCAAGGACGTGCAGAGCGGGAGCGGAGTGACCCGGAGTGAAGCAGAGTTACTCTGGAATGGAAGGGATTTGACAACAAAAGTGGAGGAACAACCTTGGCCTCAGCTCGTGCACTATGCCTCGATCTACTGTCACGTGTGTGGTTGCATATTTCAGGAGGACGGAATTGTTGCCAGGAGTTTCAGAGAGGAATGGTATAGATTAATAGGAGTGAGAATAGAACAAGGAAAAGACGTAAATGACTTTAATCTACGAACTAAGGAACTAGGATGTAACTACTGGAGTACTTATACTAAGTCCGGAATAGGAGGAGTACCAGTAACTAGTCTACATTGTGATCCTAT
>Ga0153958_1000124_pt1 | contig 16509 bp, 16 predicted proteins | sample TSFL042MetaG_FD_104719 | JGI IMG/M metagenome (GOLD analysis project Ga0153958, IMG submission 104719) | Attine ant fungus gardens microbial communities from Florida, USA - TSFL042 MetaG | ecosystem: Host-associated > Fungi > Mycelium > Unclassified | place: USA: Florida, Wekiwa Springs... | reverse complement strand
TTTACTAGTTAAATAAAAAGTGCTAGTATTAGCTGTGCTAGAGAGCCACTTGCAGGGGTAACTATAAATAATACTCCTGAAACAACACCTAGTTTTACCCAGTCAATTGACATTAAGAGACAATCTCTTTTGGAGAACCAAATCTGTAATACTAATGACATTATTGTCTAGGGCAATGCTCACCTAAAGGATGCCATGAACAACAAAGTAAAGCATAATATTGATGAGCTCATTGCTCTATGTGGGTAAGAAGAACTTGAAGAACTTGATGGCATGCTATTCATTATGAGTAATCAACCTTAGTCTTGACTGTCACCCTAAATTCCTTTATTTAGCATATCCTAGTTTTCATTTCTTGTCTGTACCAACTCAATTCAGTTCTATTTGTTCTGTGTTTGACTTTGTTACTTACTGTTGTATACATGCAGTCTTTTCTTTCCTTGGACCCATCACATCTGATGCCCAATGATGCTTCAGGGAGCAATTCACAGTTGCTGATTATCATAACTCTACTTGTCCTCTTGCAGTAGTTTCTCTTGGTCCTCTATACCTCTCAAGTTCTACCTTATATAGGCTTTATGTTGGGTACTGGTGTCATCATAAAGCAGTGTAGGATACTCAAAGTGATCAGTCATATGGAATATGTTCTGAGTCATGTGAACATACCTGGTATTAAATAGAATCAACCTGTTTACACTGATGAGATTAATACCATATCTACTGGCTTTACTACTTAACAAGAAAACAAACACCTGGTCATGAGGATTATTCAACTGATCAACAAGCTTCTGTTGTTTTGGAATTGATGTGGTCCTATCAAGATGGAAATATTCATATTTAGTCCAAGGAACAAAAGGCAAGAAGAGGCTCATAATAATATCTGTTGATGCACAAACCAATCACAAAGTACTGCTGATTCAAGAATTTTAAAAAAGTCAGGATCATGAAAAAAAGATAAACTCACTTCAGAGAGAAATTGAAAATGGTTTTGTACACAGTGACAATGGACAACATAAGCTTATAAACCTTCTTTGTCTTCACAGCCCATGGTCTGTAAGTCAAACACTCTATGTTCTAGGCGGCCTCAATGATATTGGTATATCCTTCTTTTCTCATTGTGGCCCTCTGCTGATGCTGTACTATGAATATGAGATTCTTGAAGACTTGTTATGTATATGACATCAAAGGGTAACTGTAAAGACCAAGATTACTGTTTGGGTATGTATTTTCAATAAACAGCTTGATGTTATCTTGGGCAGCTCATCAATACATAGGGAATAAAGCATTGTCAAACATTGATCTATAGCATTTCTAGGACCAGATGGCCATAAGGTGCATGCAATACAATTGACAGGTTGTTCATAGAGAGAAGAAGTCAATTTATCAGCAGTCCTAGATGAAAATGAAGGCTAGTACAAGGAAAAAAGGTCATTTATAAGTTTCTTCCATATGAGGATTCTGCATATTTTTGATCCATGGTACAAAGAATAAAAAATAATAATATGAACAAATTGAATTAGAAATATTATTTTCTATATTCATGCTGAGTCTATCCATTGATAGTATTTTCATTCATCTATACTATTTGAATGGTACATTCTGGAACTGGCCAGTCTGGCAGGATTACACTGGAATTTCAAATAGTCTTTTCCTAGAAGATGACAACAAATTACCCCATGGTTGGTTGTGAAATAATGCCAGTGACACTAAGGCATTTTTCAATGCATTTCTCGATGTCAAAGATTCAGAGAACAAAAATAGATTTGTTACTGGATGAGAATTCCCAAAACATCCAGGACATGAAATCTGAAGGTCCTAGATCTAGCATTGAATACAAGGCCTGGGACCTTTATGGTTTGATTGTTAAAGAGCTCTAGGATGCTGGAATTCATTCCCAGGACATTTCTGTCCAAGAAGATAATTCATGGCCTGATGCTGAAAATTATATAGTAATGATATTTGACAGTCTAGGCCTAAAGCTCTTTGAAGAGAAGGCATTTCCTGAAAATGTAGACATTCTGCATAAGGATGTGCAAAGTTGTCTGAAAATTATGATCTCCAAATCATGGGCAAACATTAGACTATATATTAATAGACTACAAACTCGTGCAAAAAAGCAGAAGATACTTGTTAAGCATTATTTTTGAGGTATGTTTTCATACTATTTTACAGAATTTTTTGACTAGTAAATAGAGCTACAACAGGGCACAATAATAAAGAATACATTGAACAGACTGATCTGTGATATGGCAAAATAGAAGGAGATGGCAGAAATTTTGGGCAGAAAAGATACTATCAAAGATGCTGATGACAAGTTAGAAGAGTTAGAGGAGATCATACAACAACTTGGTAGTTTGATGAAATCAGCAAGACCAGTGGTACAAGAAGGTGAGTTTCATAAATCCTTATTTTGATTTATCTCACATTGTCATTTAAGGTTACTGTAGAGTACCAAAGAGAGCACTGGAAAAGTTTGCCACTGTTGAGGATGTGACCAGCCTCCTTGAAACATACAATAAGTATTTTGATGGAGGCCTTGATAACAAAGCAGAGGCCCCAATCTCTGAGGTTATTGATTTTGGAAACACTATAAAGACAATTGACTGTGACTTTGGAATGGAAATGGAGGCTTCCATGTTCTGGGAGATGCTTGACCAGCACCTAGGGTTACAAAAGGGAGTATTTTCCTCATTTAACTCCCACAGACATCACTCTGGAATATTACCTTGGGACAATGAAAAACCATTTATGCTTTTAGCAGATATTTACTCAATCCTCTAGAGCATTTTCAGTACAGATCAAAGCCACCTGCAAGTGAGTAGTATTCTTGTTGGTGATAAAGTGGGACTAAGGAAGATGGTGCAGACCATTAGTCTGATTACATACCTCAATTATGTCATATATTTTCAGGAACATAAAAAACCCCTTCCCTCTATAATCAGTATGTCTTTATCATGTGATTATTAATATAGTTCTATTAACCCAGTTGTAGCTGAGTGTCCCTATCTTGATGGAAATAACATAGTTCTATCTCACCCTTATTCTGTTAATATCTTCATCTACAGCAGAAAAATTAATGGAAAATATTTTTGGAGGCCATCTGGTTCCTTACTTTCATCAATTTATAGGGCATACCATAGAGTAATTGTAGTAAGCTAGTCGATATGTCTAATATTTTTCTCTGGTACTAATATGAGCTCACAACCCCTTTCTAGGCTATTTTTAACAATTTCAGACAATTTCACACTGTCCTCAAGTGGGAACAGTCTGCACAACCTTGGCAAATCCCAAATCCCAGGCCAAGAATGGAATATAGTCTTAGCATATTCAGTCACTATTTCTTAACAGTGGTAGTTGATAAGGCATATTATATATGGAATCCTGGGAACAAATATGTTATGATCCTATATGTACTTCAGCAAGCAACTGTTAGAATTGTCATGACTTTGACACCTTTACATATAGCAGCAACAGTACCTTTTCTTCTACACTCTAGTTTATTCTAGATTTGACTTGTCTATTGGATTTCAGAATATTTCATCACTTGCCTGACTGATAGGGATCGAATATTTTTCCACTGAATCCTTTTATGAAAAGGAGAAGGAAGATACAAAACAGTTGTATCAGATAAAAAAGAACAACAAAAAAGGGCATAAAGTCCTTACAGAGAACCTTAGGGTGATCTAGTGGTACCAACAGCACATTTTAGGCCATTTCTTAAGAAGAACAACATCCACTATTGATTACACAGGCACACTGCTTCTTGATCTTCCTCCATATCAGGAGATTGTGGGATTATTGAAGCTAACACAAAGGGAAATGAATATCATCACTGAGCATGCAAAAGATACAAAGGCTTTGTAAGTTATTTTATTACCCTGTTTTTATAGGTACTATGATGTGGAAATCTAGTATTGTAAATATCAGAAACTCTAAGATCCAAATAAAGATATATTCAGAAAGCTATTGCTGTAAACAATTTTTCACTATTCTGTAGAAATTCTATCTTGAATACAGGTTAGTAGTTAGATATTCTAAAGAGAACCTAGCAGGTGTATTTTCAGGAGTGGAATGCAAAGAAAAGTACAAAGATAGATACATGTGCAAGAATATATGCACATTATCTTCAAGATGATCGAATTAACAATGTTTATTTCCAAGATGAAGAATCCGTCTTTCCTTAGATTCATGCAACTTGGGCTTTAGAGCCTTAATACACTTGCCAAATCATTGTCTATGCCGAGTTCTCCTTCATGGCACCACTTCTTCAGAATGTTAGCAACCATTCATGCTTCTCTCTGAGTTAACTTACAATACTTTTTTTCTAGATTCTTATCCTCTATGATATTCCATCACTTTCCAACAATAGAAAAATATCTTTTGCAAAGTAAGACAAATGTGTGGTAGCATTCCATAGTGATGACCAGCTATCATATATACTTGTTTTTTCAAGTATTGGATCTACAGGGCTGAATTTGGCAATTGCAAATATTATTGTCCTTTTTGTAAGATCTTTGGTCAGTACTATTGCAACCAACTGATCTTAGTTTTCCAGGATCAGCCATGGTTAGCTCAAGATGAATATCAAATCTGTGGCTGTGTACACCGTCAGCCACAGAAGAAGACAGTGAAATTTATCAGTTTTCTTGTAATTGACTCTGCTGACATATTGATGTATGAGGTGGCTCGAGGGAAAGAGAATATGTTTGAGGCTTTTGTTATATTGTAAGGTTACATTCTAGATACAAAAGAGGACAAATGAAACAAGGTCCTAGAAAAAAGGAAGGCAAATCACCAAAAAAAAATTTCTGTACATTATGAGAAAGAGGAGAATGAACTTACCAAGACAAAACGTCACTTCTATAGATCAATTATGCAGGGTCAAGTCATGAGTATGTTAATCAATATAGTATTTATTCTCTGCACAGATCCAGGATCATCTATAGGGCTATAAAAGGAGCCAATCTCATCTCTAAGTGAGTCTTAGGCTCTCATGCTTCCAAGCCAAAGAGGGACATCTCTGGATCATCCAGAAAGAACATATTCTTTATCGAGACCAAAGGTTGGCCTAGTTCAAAGAAGAAGAGAAGGCACAAGTAGTGAAAAGGTTAATAGCATACTAATTTCATCTAGGTTAGCATTGCTTGGAAAACAAATAGCAAAGAAAAAAGAGATAGGCTTGAAATGTGAGCGAGGCGAGGTAGGAGAGATCTAACACCATTGGATATGAGAGTAGATGACTTGTTGTGACTAGGCATTGATCTGCAAAAACAGGTTGTATAAAGTGCACAGTTAGTGTTGAGATGTTCTGGTTCTTGTTTGGTGGGTGTTAATGCACTTTAATTTTCATTTATTTGGATATTATAAGGTAAATTGTAGGGTACCATTTTGTTTACTAATTATTTTTTTCCACTTTTTCATTCTCCTTGATTCTATCTGATGCAATGTACTGTCTAGCCATTTTTTTCATTCTTCTCAATTCAATACTCTGTTTAATCATTTCCTTTTAATCTCCTCAATTTTGCCTAGTCTTTTTTTAAATTCTCCTTAGCTTGAGACTTTGTCTAGTCATTTTCCATCTCCTCAATTTGATACACTACCTAGTCAATTCTCCTCAATGAGCCAATGAGTGATGACCAGTTATCAATGGACCACATTAGCAAAAAAATTCTTACTTTGTGGGATAAATCAGTTATTGATTAGTAAAGGGTTTACTAATTAGTGATTAATCCAAACCCTCTTATAAGTACAGACAACAAAATGTTCTCTCCCAGAATACTGACTGTGGTGACCAGGGTTCTTAGTTCAATGCTCCTAGACAAAGTAACATTTCCTTTACTTATCAGGCCCATCTCTCTTATAAAGGTAATTTGAAAAGCCTAGAGATCTTTAATGTCTCAAAAGTCGGCTGTAAAAAGAGTTTGGTTCATTTGGGTCATAGAATTAACCTTGGCCATTGTCAGTGGTTCTATTGCAGCTATGTCACTCAACTTGAACAAGAGGAAAATGATGCCATCAAGTGCATTTGCAGAAATCTAAGCTCAAAGACATTACTTTCCCTTATACATCTTTTTGCTGGCAAAAAACACTTATTACCTCATATGCAAGACTACCTAGGACCAGATCATGCTTTTCATATGTGTGCTTTCTGTTGGCCATGTTTTGGTTCTGTCTGACAATTAACACAAATTTTTCTTGATCACAGAGGCAAGTCAGGTAGTGGTAAATCTGAAAACTAATAACTCACCATTAAAAATGTCCCACAGCAGAGCACCATCTAATGGAGACAGTTACCCCTTGGCCATGAGGAGGATATATACAAATAAAGCCTTGCACTTTTCAAACCTGGGAGCTTGAGACAGAAGAAGACAGAATAATTGGTACCTATTAGTTGATAGCCTTTTTCAGATGGAAAGCAAGGTTATTGAAAGAGTTCTGGCCCCAGTAGCCTATAGATGATTGATCCATATCATTATGATCTAGGTTCCGACTTTTCTCATACATCAATGCAATGGGTTATAATGCTGCTATTATTTGTTATTCCATCTTGATGATCCGTTTGCTTTAGGTCTCTATAGTTCAAAGCAGCAATATGCATAGCAAAAGAATATGGGCCTTCTCAGTCTTATTCTCAACCTAATGGCAGGTATCAGATTCTTTACTTTTGCCTTCACTAAGATCATGTGTGGGATATCCACAATAAGATCCCTGACTCATGGGATGGTGTTTTGAGTATGTCTGTTGTTATCTACAGCTATAGTTATGACTTCACTAACTTTTAGGACCCTTGCCACAGCAGGATTCAATGGCATTACTGATCCCAGTATAACAGTTGGAATCTCACTGGAAATAATACCTGATTTCCATTCCAAAAGGTCAACCAACATTACCTTGGTGTTTTTACCAGAACCTCTAGTCCAACTATCACTGATATAAGCAGCTTCAATTGGTATATTCCATAGAACATCCAGAGCCATATATAGGGGACTGGTGCCTGCTTGACTGGTCATGAGTCTAGGGCCAATTAGTACATCTCAGCAAAGGCTCATTCATTATTTAGTGACAATATAGCCATATTTGCTATACTTGTTAAAGTTACTAATCAAAATAATTGTACATATTCATACTTGGTTTTATATTGCTTAAACCAATGCTCTCTTACTAGTTTTGTTCTTGATCTATGAATAAGCTCTATTGAGGTTAACTATTCAAGTAAATAGCTTATGCAAATGGGATCTTGTCACTGTTAATATGAACACAATTGGCTGCGTTGCTTGTGAAGTTGTTCTTTATCTCTCTCTCATCTTCAAATAGCATATGCAATAATCTGCTGAAATTGAAAATTGATCTAGAAATATTTACCACCTCGCCTTGAGCACTATTGTTCTAATGCTGAAACCAGGCAATTCTAGCAAGCATGATAGCAAAATTGTGTTGATGGCATTCTTGTAGAAGATAGTACTTGATGAGAGGATAATGACCTTCAAGTACAAATTTTTTAATCTAATACAAAGGGTAACTAGTACTGCAAGAAATTTTAAAAATAAGTTGTACATATGTTATTATAGTATGGTACTTTGCTAAGTGAGCCCATCAGCCAACATTTCCTATAATTGTAGCTAATTATTTATAGTCAGGATGCCATACCTCTGTCCACAATATTAACACATATTATACATGTTGTTATAGACAGATGCAGAAGACTTCGATACATTCAAACTCAGTTGAGGAGTCTAAGCAGGTAATATCAATTTTTTCACCCACACTGTTATTGCAACTCTAGTTTAAGTCAAGACAGACCTATTTTTATCATGATTTCATCAACTGCACCTACTCTAACTGATACTCTTCCAACTTATTTCTATTTGTTTTGATACAACTATCACAATGATTCTCTCTACTGATAATCCTTTAAGATACTTACCAGACTACCTCTTTTATCCATCAGAATACTCTTCTTATTGCTGCTTGTCCTTAGAGATGCTTGTTAGAGGACAGGATCAATTAGCGTGAGCTATTTTCCTGAAATTAACACAGTGTTACCTTAGTAGAGGAAAGCTCTTAGAAGACTGAAATGTGTTCAAGCATTGCTTCTGTCATATTATAACTCATGTTAAATACATCTTCTTGCTTTGAGTATTTGTGCCTCCTTTCTAAAACACTCATTTTATCATTTTCTCTTTGAGGATACTATATACCCTATTAAGAGGACAGGACAATTATATACTTTTGTATGGAATACTTTGCATTATGTCTATCATGTAGTTATCAAACTACATTATATGCTGAGGTTGTCCAATTGAGTCAAACAAGAAAACACTTGTAAATAAATCTTCAAGCTCATATGCAATAGAAGATAAAATCATGAAACTGGTCTATCCTTACAAGGAGCTGAAGAATATTGTGGTAAGTGAATGCTATTTTATATACCTGGTCCAGATTTATGGTAAGTTATCCATAGAGCAACTAGCTAGCTTTCAAAAGTAGTTCTTCATATATTCCTCAATATGTGACCTCGAATCTCGCCGCCTTGTCTGACCCTGATATCTAATACTTAGATTGAGTTCACAGTTGCTAGCTTTTACTTGAGAATCCAGCTTGTGATTCACATAAAAGAAAGGAGGAAAAAAAGCATGAGAAGACCCAGGAACACAAGAAGTAACAAAGGGCATATGAAATAAGAAAACAAGAGGCAATAGCAAAGGGTACCTAAAAGCTTAACAAAGAGCAAGCCAAGTGTTATCAATAGATAGTGAATGCCCTTAGTGATCACCCTGGATGGATGTTCAAGAAGAACTTGATGGAGTTCTTTGTTGGATTAGCTTACTACTTATACTATTTACAAGTGGCTGTATACTAAAGTCCCATGGTCACAAGTCCTTCCAGAACATTCTATGATTACCTGATCCTTGTCATGTGATGAGATTAGCTAAGTTCCTATTTATATCTCAACCCTGTTGTATGACTTGAGATTGTAGATTAAGTGTTTGAACACACAAGAAACTATTTTCTTTTTGGAGCTCTCATAACATAGTCCTCCTTTCAAGTTTCCTTGTCCTAAGAAAATTTTCCATCAATTCCAATTTTTCTCCCATTTTTTCTCCCTCTCCTCCTTGTACTTTTTCTTTCCCCATCTGTATAGTAATTTTGCTGTAAATTTCCTAGATAGTTCCTGGCTAAATTCCTTTTCTTCTTCCTGCTCTTGTTATCTTAGTTCTTTGGCCTCTTTCCTGTACTCCCTCTCAAACTCTTTTACCAACTCTTTTGCATTCTCCAAGTTTTCCTTATTCTTACAAGTATCTTTTTCCACAGTATATCCCTTTCATCTTACCAAGAACTTTTCCTTCCCCCTAACTGTTCTTTTGTTTAAGATTTTTTTTACCTTGAATTTCTCTTTCCCTTCAATGATGACTGGTTTTGGTGGTATCTTTTTCTGCCCCTCTACCTGTGGTTTATAGAGTTGTACTCTACTTATATTTACTACAGGATGTATTTTAATAGACTTAGGTAATTCTAACTCTATTTGCTTTCTCCTGGATTTTCTTTATCTTTTCTACAAATTTTCCTGCCACTTTGTACTTCTCTTTTTTTTTCCCCTCAAATCCCATTCTTGGGTCTTGACTGTAATTTGCTTTGAATGGTAATACTTTCATTGCTGCATAAATTTTGTTATTATATGCAAATTCCACCATTCCCAACTAGTCTGGCTACTGTTCTTGTCTATGGTCAATGAAGACCCTTAGATATTGCTCTAACTCCTGGTTTATTCTTTTTATCTGCCCATTTGTTTGAGGGTGGTAGGCTGTTGAGAGCTTTGTCTGGATTTCCAACAAGTTATTTAACTCCCTCATCATTTCTGCTGTGAACTGCACTCCCCTATCTAATATAATGCTTTCTGGAAGTCTATGCAACTTCCATACATGATCTCAAAATAACTTCACAAGACCCTCTGCTGATGTCTTTTCTGTAGTTGCTATAAAGTGTACCATTTTACTAAACCAATTACATAATACTAAGATTGCATTATATCCCTGAGTCAGTAGTAGCTTAGTAATGAAGTCTGCTGAAATATAACTCTATGGTTTCTCTAGGATTGCATTAGGCATTAATTTGCCTGCTGGTGCTTTGCTTTGATTCTTGTATCTTTGACAAGCATTACATCCATCCATATATTTTCCTACTTCCTTCATTACTCCTGGTCACCAGTAATTTCTAGTGACCAATTCCATTGTCTTCTATTTTCCTCCATGTCCTCCTACTGGGGTATCATGATGCAATTGTATTATTTTCCCCCTGAGTTCCCCTTCTGGCACATATATCCTTCCTTTCTTCATTACTATCCCATCTTCTATTTCCCATTCCTCATCTTTCAATGTCTTTATTCCTGCCCTCTTCAATTCTTCTACTGCTTTTACTACTTTTTCATCCCCTTTCTGTGCTTTTTTAATTCTTTCTTTTAGGTTTTCTTCCTCTATTATTGTTTCTGCTCCCCTAATCTATTCTGGCTTTATCAACTTCTGATTCTTGTTGTCCTTTTTCACTTCTACTTGCTAGTCTGGTCTCTTGCTTAATCTGTCTGCCTTCCCTATGCTCTTCTCTAGAATGTGTTTTAATACAAAATTAAATCATGATAGGTATAGGGCCCATCTTACTTGTCTATGGTTTAATTTTTGGCTCATCATAAAATACTAGAGTTTTTATGGTCTGTTCAGATTTCAAATTCAAGTTTTACTTCCTTCAAATAGTGTTTCCATGCTTCTAGGTACCTAATGACTGCCAGCGTCTCCTTATCATGAATTTTGTAATTTCGCTCTATGACATTTAGTGATTTAGAAATGAAGGCTACTGGTCTCCACTTCCCATCTTTGTACTTTGTTAACAGCACTCCCCTAGTTACATAATCCAAGGCATTTACTTCTACTCTCATCTCTCTGTTTATATCTAGAATCACTAAGACTGGTTTCCTAGTAAACACTGCTTTGAGTTTTCCAAATGCTTCTTTTTGCTCCTTTTCCCACTTCCATTTCTACTTCTTTTTGACTAGTATGTGTAATAGTACAGCTATTTTGGTGAAGTCCTTTATGAACCTTCTGTAGTAGTTGGCTAGGCCTAAGAACTTTTGCACTTCCTTGATATTTCTAGGTACTGGCTAGCTTAGTACTCCTTCTATCTTTTCCCTCTGCATTTCTACCCCTTTTGGACCAATTACCACTCCCAGAAATTCTACTTCTCTCATTTTCCATCTACACTTTTCTGGTTTCACAAATAGGTTATTCTTCTCCAATCTCCTTAATATTTCTTCTACTAGCTTATTGTGCCCTTCTTCTGTGTCCATAGCTATTAAGATATTGTTAATAAAGGTTGTGGTATCTCCTTGGTTTATGAGATCCCAGAACAGGTCATTTATCATTGTTTGGAAAGTAGCGGGGGAGTTAGTTAACCCAAAATACATAACTGTGGGTTTGTAGGCTCTAATGTACATTGTAAACACTGCTTTTCATTCATCTCTTTCCTTTATCCTGATGTTATTATACCCCCATCTTAAGTCCAGCTTTGTGAACACTTTTCTTTTTCCTACTCCATCTAGTATGTCTGCAATGAGAGGTAAAGGATAACCATTTTTTATCATCTATTAGTTTATGTAATAATAGTCTTGCACTATCCTTCTTGTTCTATCCTTTTTAGCCACAAAATGTACTGGTGATATCTGAGGTAACTTGGAGGGTTGAATGTATCCTTTTCTTAATTGGTCCTCTACAAATGCTTGTACTTTCTCTTTCTCTTCCCTTGATAGCGAATACACTTTCCTCTTTTTTAGCATAAATCTCTTCTTCAACTCTATAGCATGATCCCAGGCTTTTTGCACTAGTATCCTCTCCAACTTCTTTTTTCCAAATATTTTCTTCCACTTCCAAAACCTTTTGGATACTAACTTCTTCAGTACTTCCTCATCTTCATTCCTTTTTATCTTCTTTACTGCCTTTTCCTCTACCTGTTTCTTTCCTTTTCTACATATAGGGGAACACTGTGTCATTTTTACTTTTCCCTTCTCCCAATCTATTTCTGGGTTATAGGCTGCTAACCATAGCATCCCTAGTATTACCTCTGTTTTTCCCAGATTATATACTTTCATCCTGACTCTTTCTATATGTCCTTTGAAGAATATATTGTACTCAACCTAGTGTGTTATTGCTCCTCCTATGTTTACTATCCCATCTATGTTTTTAACTAGAAGGGGGTTTTTCATCTTCTCTATCCTAAACCTCTTTTCCCTTGCAAAGGTCGTATCCATAAATAGACCTATTACTTTACTGTCTAATAGCACTTTCACTGCTATCCTCTCATGATTTTCTAGCTTTTCTAGCCCCACCTTTATCTAAACCTCTCTTAGTTGTATTAGTGAAATTTAATTTATTGCCTAGCTTTTCTTGGTGCAATACACTGTACAAGTTATTGAAGGCTAGTTGAGAGCTCACTGCTCTGTGGTATTTCTACTACCCTCCCCTTATGTCTTTCCCAATGATTTTTGGCTATATAGTCCCATTTTCCACATATATAACATGTTCTATTTTCTCCTTTTTTTCTGTCTATATTCATTGTATTTGGGTTTCTTCTTGGACCTGTTTGAGTTCCTCCTCTATTGAGCATGTTTCCTCTTTCTCCTCCTCCTCTGTATTCTTCCCCTGTGCTCAGTCCTCCTACTCTCCATGTTATTTGTCCTCCTCTTTCCCATATGATTCTCTCCCATATCCCTCTCTTAGCTGTGTATTTCCCCTTGGGCATGCTGCATTCCTCCCCAATACCCTTTCTTCTGCCCTGTTTTGCCTCTGGTTTTTATCTAATCTTACTACTCTCTCTTGCCACTCTCCAATGGCAACTTTTTTGAACTCCTACACATACTCATTGCAGGTTTTCCCCCCTTGCTCTATCATCCTCAGCTACTCAATCTTCCTTTCTTCTTCCAATATTTTCCCAAAGTTGTTTCTTATTTTGGTAAACAATTGCTCCACTGATTCTATCTCTGACTCTCCCTTGGCTAGCTCATCCAACAAATTATTCTTCTATGCCTCTGCTACTCCTTCTTACACATATGACAATACCCAGGCCACCTGGGTTGTTGCTGCCTCCTCTATTATCTTCATTCTAATATACAGACAAGCTACATTAATAAATATACTCACCTCCTTCATCTTTCCACTAAAAACTTGAGGTCTTGTGACCTCTACTCTGCTCCTTGTTGAAAGAGCATAGTATTAACCTGCTGCTACAGGGTTGCAATCATGGCGAGGAGTTGCTCCTCTCTAATAGGTGGTAGTAGTTGGTGAGGGATGAATACCAGAGATGTTTCCTCTTGTTGTTGATGTTACAATTGCTGATGAGACATTTTGTGTCAGTATCTAAAGTCTGATGACTAGAATTAAGCCAACTGTCTTTTTGTTCAGAGTTTGACAAAGAGAACTCAATAGAGTTCTTGCTTAATTCTCTACTACTTATACATTTTACTACTGTGGTTATGTGCTTGCTTTCCCATGGTCCTCATGTTACTCTAGTTATGTGACATACTGTGACTGTGACTGTGACATGACATCCATCACATCATTGTGATATTATGACAAAGTCACATGATACTTTCCCACGCTCCATCTTGTAGTTGTAAGTCCAATAAAAAAAGAAAAGAAAAGAAAAGAAATATAGATAATGACTTAGCTGTTTTGCCAAGTCATGACATTTTGGGTAGTGGTGGTAATGGTAATGGTGAGGATTTGTATTTGGAGTTTGTTGACAAGGCTTCTTCTTCCAGGGTAACTACTTAAGGCTATGTCTAATAGAGTGCAAAGTCTTTACCTGTCTGGAGCCCTATTGCCTTACTGACTACTGTCCTAATGATATGGTTATATGATTGTCTCTCAGAAGAGGACCCCTACTCTAAGCAGCTTCCTAAAAAATTATTGCCAATCTCTTGCATGTACTACTCACAATAGAGCATAGCACAGTGTCACAAACTTCATTTGGTCATATCTCCACCAAATCTTCAACGATTCCCACGGTCTTAAAGCCAGCTTAAAGCCCTTAAAAAGACCTTTCGATCAATACCAGTCACGTCTTGAGGCAATCAATAATGGTCGAGATATTAAGCAGATCAACTGGTAACTACCATGTTACCATTTATTAAATCGCTAATATCTCGGAAACCGCTGTTATTGATGCTTCGGTTCTAGGCTCAGCAGAAGCCTTCTTCATAACGCTCAGAATGAGCCTAGAACAATTTTGAGGCAATTAATATTAGTGGAGATATGAAGACCTTAATATTTGCACATGAACTTCATTAATTACTCATAGATAGTCATCTATCCTTTTCTTAGAACAAAGGACAGCCTCCATATGGTTAGGTTATCACTATTTCTAATACAAAGGCACTACCATATGTAGAACAATAGGTAGTAGTCAGGTGATGATTTGTACTAGTGTACAGACCATTACTTTTCTGTATATAAGGACTCATAGTCTGAGGATTAGACCTCAGACTTAACAACATCTTTTGTCACTGTCTAAACTTTGCATTTTTGAACCTTTCAAGATTCTAAAACACCAATCACAAATAAGTAAGTGACCATTTGTGATATACAGAGTTTATATAAAGAAAAATAAAGAGCAACGTCTAATTGCAAGGTCAGGACTTGATTAAGATACCTGGACTTGGTACCCAGTCTTCTCTCTCAGTCCCTAACTGACTGAGAAGTCCCCTTTACAGCTAGGGCCTGCTATCCAAGATGCTTGTGAGCACTATGCCCACTAGCAAGGGAGATAAGAGAATAAGTAAGTGATGAGGTTATAAGATATAAGGTCACTATTGGGTATTGAGTTCTTATGTTATCGATGGACTGTGATAGTTCTTAGTGATCACCCTAGGTGGATGTTCAAGAAAAACTTGATAGAGTTCTTTGTTGGATTGGCCTACTATTTATACTATTTACAAGTGGCTGTATACTAAAGTCCTGTGGTTACAAGTCCTTCTAGAACATTCTATGATTACCTGATCCTTGTTATGTGATGAGATTAGCTAAGTTCCTATTTATATCTCAACCCTGTTGTATGACTTGAGGTTGCAGATTAAGTATTTGAATATGCAAAAAACTATTTTCTTTTTAGGGCTCTCATAACAAGTTCTCTATGAGTCCAACACATAGGCTACTTCACTTATTGATAATTCCTTACTTGTACAATAGCTGAGTCAGTACCTCACTGGTGGGACATGTTCTTTACTCAGTAGACCTCATGTCTACCATATACTTTGCTCATTTCTACCTTATGGTAGATAGACATATATAGTAGGAAATACTCACCTGTATTTCCTATGCTTTACCAAATGTATCATTTCCTTTCTTCCTTTACTCTCAACTTGCCCTCAAGCCTTTATTGAGTGTTGTAACCTAAGTTACTTTTAAAGATCATAACAGTCTGGGACTATAGTAGATGAGTTTTTGTGCATGCTAATATAGTGTATGTAACTTGTAGCTGATGTTTTCTGCAGTGCATGTCTCCTAGTACTATAGTCCAGTCAGCCAGCACTGCTGTTCTATTACCCTCTATTCACCTGCCTTTAGTTTCCAACCCTAAGACAACCCTAGAAGTCTCCAATAACCCTCTCACCCAGGAATCTGCTCATGTTGTGAGGGCATCAATTAACACATGGTACAAATGCTTGGGCCATACCATGATCTAATCTATCAAGAAACTTGTTAATTAGTCCATGATAACAGGAATGGAAGCTAAAACAGAAAAAAATAGTACTACATATACTCACTGCATATCATACCTCAAAGGAAAAAAGACTTGAGATGTCATACCAAAGAAATCAGATGTCAAAAACCCTAGAAGACTACACAAGATTCATTCCAATGTCTGTAGTCTCTTTGATATTGAAGAATACTCTCGATGCAGGTATTTTGTGACATTTGTTGATGCTTTTTTGCACTATGTCAGAATAAAACCCATCAAGACCAAGGATGAAGCTTCAAAGGTGTTGATGAACTGGATTATATAATTGGAGGTCAAAACTGGAGAGTGAGTGAATTTCTTGAGGACTGATAGAGGTAAGAAGTATATGGCAAATGACTTCCAAAGGTGGCTAAAGACTAGGGGTATATATTATGAGGTAACAAATGCAAACACTCCACAGAAAAATGGAGAAGTGGAATGATTCAACAGGACTATATTGAAGATGGTACAGACTATGATATTTGACTCTAAACTGTTTAAGGCATACTGGACCTTTGCTGTAAAGTATGCTCAGGAAATCTTGAATAGACTACCAACAAAAGCAGTATCCAAAGATAGGACCCCCTATGAACTGTTTTTGCAAAAGAAACCATTAGTGGCTCATATCTATCACAAATGGTTACTTACTTGATTTGTGGTTTGAGAAAAGAGTTCTTCAAGAGAGTTCAAGCAAGGTTTAGATAATAACAAGAGATGTTGTTAAGTCTGAGGTCTAATCCTCAGACTATG